>Ga0207645_10002466_pt1 | contig 14551 bp, 10 predicted proteins | sample KBSM53metaG_FD_184331 | JGI IMG/M metagenome (GOLD analysis project Ga0207645, IMG submission 184331) | Miscanthus rhizosphere microbial communities from Kellogg Biological Station, Michigan, USA - KBS M5-3 metaG (SPAdes) (version 2) | ecosystem: Host-associated > Plants > Roots > Rhizosphere >...
TCCTCCTCGCCGTCGCTGCCTGGCGGCCCCCACACGTTGCGGACCGGGTCGTAGCGGTACCGGTTCATGAGACCCGCCCAGCCCGTATACGGCGTTCCGCTCGCGAGCCCCAGATGGCTGCCTAACGCCCACCGGCTTTGCGGCGGCGCGTATGTCGCCACGACGTTCGCGTTGTGACGCCGGTCGTGCGCTGGCCAATACGAGACGCCGTCCCGCGCGCGCGTCGTGACGCCGAAGCTGTAAGCGATCCAGCCGCTGAAGCCGTTGTGGTCGAGCTGCCGCAGGTAGAAGTCCGCGCCGTACGACCGTCCGTCGTAATACCGGAGCAGGGTCGGGCGGATGCGGGGGTCTACCGTGCTCGCGGGCTCTGCCAACCGGTCGTAGGTCTTGCTGTACCCCTCCACGCGGAGAAACCGGTCCTTCGCCACCCAGCGCTCGGCCCCGAGGCTGAACTGCGTCGACGTCGAGACGGGAATCGAGCTATCGCTGGCCATCCACAGGTCGAACACGCGAAGCGGAAGGTCCTCGTTGCGCATCGCGCGCATCCACTGCGAGTAGCGCCCGCCCGCCGCCGTGATCGCGAGCCGCGGCGTGATGAAGTACTTGGCCGACACCCTCGGTGAGAGGCCCAGCCAGTTCGCCCCGGACACGAACTCACCGCGCAGCCCGGCGCGCACCAGCCATCGGTCGTTAGGCTTCCACAGGTCCTCGGCAAACAGGCCGGCCATCGCCGGGGCCTGTCGCATCGTGGTGTCGCCATCCGTCGCAAGCGGATCGGGGAACTTGGCGTCGCTGTTGCCGTCGTTGCTCTCGATCGCGATCTGCTCCCGGTACGACGTCCGGTAGCTCGATAACTCGTACCCGGCGGACAGCGTATGTCGGTGCCGGGCATGCGTGATCGCGCCGGCCAGCTGCAGTTCCGCGACGCTCTGGGCAAGGTACACCGACTCGCTTGGGAGATCGAAGTGCGTCCCGAACCGTGTGTACGCGAGGCGCTGCGACAGGATCGTCCGGGCGCCCAGCGGCTGGTCGAGCGTGAGGCCGACGACGCGGTTCCCCCAATCGAACGTGATCGTTTCGTTGTCGTCGTCGGTGATGTCGATCGGTCCGCCGGGATCGCTGCCGAGCTGCACGCTTTCGTCCTGATGGTAGAGCAGGTCCTTGCCCATGTACATCGTTAGGCCGAGCGAGCCGCCTTTCGGCAGGGCGAGGCGTGAGCGGAATTGTGCGTCCTGGAAGTGATACGGAAAGTCGTTGTTCCCGCGGATCCACTCCACGACCTTGTCGGCGTATGTGCGCCGCACGGCGAAGTTCCATGAGAGCTTGTTCTGGCTCAGCGCGCCACCGAGGAACAGCGACGACGACAGCAGCGAAACCTCCGCCGTCCCATGCAGACCGTTTCGCGTCTCCTCGAGACTCTTCACATCGAGCACGCTCGACAGGCGACCCCCGTAGCGGGACGGGAACGCGCCGGTGATGACGTCCACACCGCTCACCGCCTTGTCGATGAACGTTCCGAACAGCCCGCCCATGTGAAACGGGTTGTAGATCTGGATCCCGTCCAGCAGGACGAGGTTCTGATCGGCCTCGCCTCCACGCACGTTGAAGCCGGCGGAGAAGTCGTTGCGTGCGACGACCCCCGGAAGCAGTGCGGCCGTTCGGAGCACGTCGCTCTCTCCAAGGGCAGGGATCCGGCGAACCTCGGCAGCCGAGATACTCACGACGCTCGGCGTCGCCTGCTCGTCGAACCGCGTCCGCTCCGATGACTTGGCGACGGTGCGCACCTCGGCGAGCGACTGGGGTATCGCGCGAAGCCGAACGGAGACTGTGACGATCTCCCCACCACGCACAACGACCAGCGTGTCCGCGGCCTCGAAGCCAAACGAGATGGCACGCAGTCGAACACGCCCGGCGGGAATGTCACGGAAGGTGAACCGACCTGCAGAATCCGCACGGACGCTCCTGCGCGGCCGGTCGATGCTGACTTCGGCGCGAAGCGGACTGCCCGTCGTCGTGTTCGTGACGGTACCAGTCAGCGAGCCGACCGCAGTTGCCTGGCGCGGCGCTGGCTGCTGCGCCACGGCACGAGCCCCAACCGCGCCCGCAACGACAGTGACTGCTGTGACGAGCGCGGTCGAAGTGAGACGCATGCGTCGGAATGCCGCCGTTGGCGAAGAAGCGTCGGTGCTACCCGTTCCTGAACCCTTTGATCCGTCTCTAGCCTGACGTCCGCGAGCACGGCATCTATGTGGATGGCCGTTCGACTCCTACGTTCTCGTTTTGTCGAGCGTCACGGAACCCTCACATGGTCTTAGGCCACTACGGACTCGCGCTCGCCATGAAGCGTGCGGCCCCACGGGTGTCGCTCGGTACGCTGACGGGCGCGGCACAGCTAGCGGACCTCATCTGGCCGGTGCTGCTGCTCATCGGACTGGAGCACGTGAGCATCGTGCCGAACACGAATCCGCTTCTCAGGCTCTCGTTCGACTCGTATCCGTGGACACACAGCCTCCTCACGGCAGCCGTGTGGGGGGTGCTCGCCGGTGGCGCGTACGCCGGCATTCGTGCTGATCGCAGGGGCGGTGTGATCGTCGGGCTGTTGGTCGTGAGCCACTGGGTCCTCGACTGGATCGTGCACTTACCCGATCTGCCGCTTTATCCGGGCGGTCCGCGCGTTGGCCTGGAGCTCTGGCGATCGATGTCCGGAACGATGGTCGTGGAGACCGTGATGTTCGTGGTCGGCGTCGCCGTATATGCGCGCGCCACGCGGGCGACGGACCGAGTCGGTCGCTGGGCATTGTGGGGATTCGTGGCTTTGCTGCCGGCGCTCTATGTCGCGAGCATCTACACGCCACCACCGGCGAGCGTCTCGGCGCTCGCGTGGGCCGCGCTCGCGGGGTGGCTCATCCCGCTGTTCGGCTGGTGGGTCGACCGCCATCGCGTGGCCTCGTGAACGGGTGCGTCCGACCGTGGTGAAGACGACGCGGCGGCGGCGTGAGCGGCTATCGTTAGGCGAGGCGCGGCGGATCGCGCTTGCCGCGCAGGGGTTCGACCGCCCGCGACCCGCCGGCATGGCCACGGCGGCGCACCTGCGACGCATCATCCGGCAGATCGGGCTCCTCCAGATCGATTCGGTGAGCGTGCTGCTTCCCGCGCACTACCAGGTGCCATTCTCGCGCGTCGGCCCGTACGATCGCTCGCGGCTGGACGCGCTCATCTACCGCGACCGCGAATTCACCGAACAGTGGGCGCACGAAGCGTCCATCCTGCCGGTGGAGCACTGGCCGCTCATCCGGCATCACCTGAGCCCGCACGAACGGCGCTGGGGAGCGCTCGCGAAATGGATGCACGCGAACGCGGACTACGCGGCGCGCGTGCTCGATGAGGTGCGCACGCGCGGGCCGCTCCTCGCCGGCGACGTCGACGAACCGAATGGAACGCGCGGCAAGGGCGGAGGCTGGTGGGGATGGACGCAGGCGAAGATCGCGCTGGAAGGCCATTTCGCCCGCGGCACGATTGCGATCGCCGAGCGGCGCTCCGCCGGGTTCGCGCGGGCGTACGATCTGGCCGAACGTGTCGTACCTAACGAGCACCACACGCGGACGCTGGCGCGCGACGAGGCGCAGCGCGAGCTCGTGCGGCTCGCCGCGCGGGCGAACGGCGTCGCCACCGCGAGCGACCTCGCCGACTACTATCGGATGGCACCGCGCGAGGCTCGGCAGCGAGTGGCGGAGCTGGCGAGCGCGGGTGAGCTGCTCGAGGTAGAGGTCGAGGGCTGGCGCGACCAGGCGTATCTGCACCGTGACGCGCGAGCACCGCGGCGGATCGAGGCCGCGGCGCTGCTGTCGCCGTTCGACCCGGTGATCTGGTATCGCCGGCGCGCCGAGCGCCTGTTCGAGTTCGACTATCGCATCGAGATCTACGTCCCGCGCGAGAAGCGCAAGTTCGGCTACTACGTGCTGCCGTTTCTGCTCGGGGACCGCTTGGTGGGGCGAGTGGACCTCAAGGCCGATCGCGCGGCGGGCTACCTGCGCGTGCTCGGCGCGTACACCGAGCCGCATGCTCGGGCATCGGACGTGGCCCCTGCTCTCGCGCACGAGCTCGCAACGATGGCGCGCTGGCTCGATCTGGATGCGGTGTCGGTCGCGCGACGTGGTACGCTGGCGCGCGAGCTCGCCGGAGCCGTGCGAACGGCGGCTGGTTGAGCACGCTGCTCGAGAGCGTGACCCGGGTCAGTCTACGCTGGACGAGTGCGATCTCGTGTCGTACCCTTGCGATGGGACTCGTCGCAGGGGCCATGGCCACGGTATCGGAGAAGTACGAGATCGGATACGAGCAGCAGCCAGCCGCTGAGCCCACGCTCGGTACGTTGGCGACGCGCCTCGTCCGGACGACGGTGCCGCGGCGGCTGTACCAGGTCCTGCATCTCGCGCTGCCGGTGGCGATTGATTTCGCGATGCGCGGCTGGTGGCGTGGCGCGGGATGGTCGCTGGCAATCGCGTCCTTCGGTGCGTGGGGGCTGGCGGACCACTGGTTGGCGGAGTGCGGTGCGGACAACCCATCGCGGGCCCGGTGGGTGCGGGTGGTTCGGGTGATTGCCGGCGGGCTCACAATCATTCCGCCGGTCGTGCTGGTGCTGGAGGCGTTTCTGCGCTTGTTAGGCAGTGCCCCGATATCATGAACACTGGTAACAGGTAACTGGTGACTCGCGGTTGCACACCCTCGGGACGCTTCACCTGCCGAGTGCGGCATCCCCGCGGGGGCCAAATAACCAGTAACCAGCTCCAGTAACCAATTACCAATCCCAGTAACCAATTACTCGTCCCAGTAACCAATAAGTACTGATCTGATGCCCGCCTACGTCGTCGTCGAAGTCGACATCCACGATCCCGAGCGCTACTCCAACTACAAGGACCTCGCGCCGCCATCGATCTACCAATACGGCGGCCGCTACATCGCCCGCGGCGGCAAGACCGAGTGCCTCGAGGGTGACTGGAGCCCGCCGCGCTTCGTGATCCTCGAGTTCGAGAACGCCGACCGCGCCCGCGCGTGGTGGTCGTCGCCCGAGTACGCGGATGCCAAGAAGCTCCGTCACGCGACGGCGAAAACCCGCATGCTCCTCGTCGAAGGACTGCCGCCCGGCTGGATGCCCTAACGATTGCAGCGGGGTGGCGACGCAAGCGGCGTCAATCGATCGTCACCATCTCGGCAAGCTTCTCGATGGCGTCTGGCCCAGTGGCCCACCGCGCGAGGCTCGGCAGCGCCTTGAGCAGCGCCTCGCTCGAGAAGAATCGGCAGCGTCGGTCGAGGGCGAGCGCGCGAAACGCCGGACGCATGAGCTCACGCCGCACCCTCGGCAGGCGTGAGGCCGGGGCGACCACGTAGAGCGGAAAGCTCAAGTTCGGCGACAGCGTGGCCAGATCCGCCATCCGAAGCAGTCCGGAGTAGATCGAGGTGGTATGCTCGACCTCGAACGCGGCGACCACCTGGTTGACACCCGTCAGCCAGACGACATCGATCAATGACACGATGCGCTGCGAGTCGGGACTCAGGCCGAGAGACGGAAGCGCTGGCACACTCAGCGACCCAAGTTGCTCACCGCCCCACCGGCGCCGCTGGTCGTTCGCCGCAATCCACACGCGGCATCCGAGCTGCCTGCCGACTTTCGCCAGCAGCCACTGGACGTGCGTATGGTCAAGCGCCGGAGGCTCGGTAAACGGCACGTAAGGCGGAGGAGTTTCGCGAACAAGCCTGTCATTCCGAGCGCAGCGGCCGTCAGGCCGCGAAGGCGAGGAATCGCGATTCGACCGATAGAGGGGGTTGCCCACCGAGTGCCTTCTCCGTCGGCTGTGACTCGGCGCCTCCTCGAAGCCGAACAGCGGCTCGTCCTTTTCGTGCAGCCGTCGCGATTGCCACCAACACAGATGCTCGAGCTGCCACGTCGTGAGCGAGAGTACCGCGGCGAGCGACAGGAACGACTCGCGGAAGAGCAGATAGTCGTGCACCGGGTCGCCGGTCGCCGTAAAAAGCTCTTCTTCGTCGTGCAGCACGTGGCGCGAGGACGGTTGGAACGCGGGCCACTGATCGGGCGCCTGGAGATGCCAGCACATCGTCGTGAAGAAGACGGCGTTTGTCGGAGCGACGGGCGACCGTGCGGCCGAGCCCTCACCCTGGTCAATGCCATCGAGCGGCAGGGCCGGCGGTGCGACCGCGCCGACGAGATCGGCCAGCTGTCCCGCGGCAACGTCCACGCTGCCGGGTCCGCGAAACGCGGCGCGCAGCTGCCGCGCGAGCACCACCCGATGTTCCGTATGCTTGACGAGCGCGTTCAGGAACATCGCGCCGGAGGCACCCTTGAGCGCGAAGGTGTCCCAGTCGGTTCGCGTACGACGATCGAACGTGGATCGAAACTGCTCGAGGCCGATGGCTCCGCGGAGAAACCGCTGGAGCAAGGCGACCATCTCGGGTCGCACGCGAGCCCGGTCGCGCACCCACGTCTCACACTCTGTGACGGCCGCCGCGTCGGCCGTCCACTCTTCGCGCAGCATGCGCCACGACTCTGTTTGCAGGTCGGTGCGCGGACGCGGCGTCACGATGTCCGCGACACGCGTTATTTGTACTACCACAGCAACTGCCCTCTCCAGAGACTACAGGGCCAAGTCTAGACCGTGGGCCGAGCGAGCGCGAGCCACGCAGCCAGTCGATCGTTCCACTAGCCGATCACACGGCGCCACGTAATGCTTAGAGCCTCGCTCGAGCATCCTCCCCGCGCACCTCGAACCGCGCCCCGTCTCATGCGCCACCTTCGTCTTTCTCTCGTCCTGGCGGTCGTATCCGCCGTACCCGCCGCCGCGCAGACCCGAATGCTGCGCAGCCCCACCGTCAGCGAAAAGCACATCGCGTTCGCCTACGCGAACAACATCTGGATAGTCGACCGCGCCGGCGGCCCAGCGCGCCGCCTGACGAGCTTCCAGGGCGAAACGCAGAACCCGAAGTTTTCGCCCGACGGCAAGTGGATCGCCTTCAGCGCCGAGTACGGCGGTAACACCGACGTGTACGTCGTGCCGACGGACCCGGCGGCCGCGACCGACAACGGCGGCCAGCCGAAGCGACTGACCTGGCATCCCGGCGCCGACCTCGTCCAGGGATGGACCCCCGACGGCAAGCGGATCATGTTTTCGACCGGTCGGGCGGCCAACGCGCCTAACGCCGCACCGCGCTTCTATACCGTGCCGGTCGAAGGGGGCGTCGAGGAGCCGATGCCGCTGCCGCGTGCTTACCAGGGCAGGATCTCGCCGGACGGCAAGCGGATCGCCTATCGTATGAACAACTCCTGGGATGAGGAGCGCCGCAACTATCGCGGCGGCCAGAACCGTCCCATCTGGATCGTCGATCTCAAGACGTTCGAGCTCGAGTCGCCGCCCTGGAAGGACTCGAAGGACATGGACCCGGTCTGGTTAGGCGACGTCGTGTACTTCCTCTCCGATCGCGACGGTGTCTCCAACGTCTGGGCCTACGACACACGCACCAAGAAGCTCGGGCAGATCACGAACTACAGCGATTTCGACGTGAAGACGCTGGATGCCGGCGCCGGCGTGCTCGTGTTCGAGCAGGCCGGCTACATCCACGAGATCGACCCGGGCTCCGAGCGTGACCGTGTCGTGAACATCGCCGCCGCGGGCGACTTCCCCTGGATGATGCCGCAGTGGAAGGACGTGTCGAACCGCATGACGAACCTCGCGCTGTCCGCGACCGGCAAGCGCGCCGCGGTCGAGGCGCGCGGCGAGATCTTCACGATCCCGGCCGAGCATGGAGACGTCCGCAACCTCACGAGCGCGAGCGGATCGGCGGAGATCTGGCCGGCGTGGTCACCGGACGGCCGATCGATCTCCTACTTCAGCGACAAGTCCGGCGAGTACAAGCTCTACGTCGCACCGCAGGACGGCCTCACGCCGCCTCGCGAGATCACGCTCCCGGAGCCGAGCCGCCCCTACTCCCCGGCGTGGTCGCCTAACGGACGCAAGATCGCGTTCCAGGACAGCCACTTCCGGCTCTGGCTCGTGGACGTCGCGAGCGGCAGCGTGAAGGTCGCTGATGGGGACCTGGTCTACAACGGCGACCGGTCCATCGTGCCGGTGTGGAGTCCGGATTCGCGCTACATCGCGTACCCGAAGCATCTGCCCTCGCTGTTCCGCGCCATCACGCTCTACGACGTCGAGACCGGGGAAAAGCACCAGATCACGGACGGCCTTGCCGATGCGACGTCGCCGGCCTGGGATGCGAGTGGCAAGTACCTCTGGTTCTTCGGATCCACGAATTACGGTCTCAACTCGTCGGTGCTCGACATGTCGGCGTACGAGCGCGCGACGACCCGTGGTCTCTACCTCATGGTGCTGTCCAAGGCCGACTCGTCGCCACTGCTGCCGGAGAGCGATGAGGAAGCCGCCCGCGCCGGTCGCCCGCCGCGTGAGCCGGGTCGGGAGATCCCGAATCGTCCCGACAGTGCTGCGCCCGCGGCGCGCGGCGCGGCTGCCAGCCGCGCACCGAACGCGGAGGCCCCGGACTCGATGCCTAACGCGCAGCGCTCGACCTCGGGCAAGCCGGTTCGCGTCGACTTCGATGGGATCCAGCAACGGATCGTCGCCGTGCCCGATCTCGCCCTTCGTGATTACGCCCAGCTCCACGCCGGTCCGCCGGGGACGGTGTTCTTCCTCGAACCTGTGCCGGCCGCCGGCACGCAGGACCGCCCAGCTGGTGGGTTCGGCGGCGCCGCGAACAACACGCTGCACCGATACCAGCTGAGCACGCGCAAAGCGGTTCCGTTCGTCGCGCAGGGTGTCGCACAATACGTCGTGAGCGCGGACGGGAAGAAGCTTCTCTATCGCACGGCTGCCGGCGGTGGCGGCCAGGGCGGTGGCGGTGCGCCGGGCGCGGGTGGCGGTGCCGCGCTCTACCTCGTGGACACCGACAAGCAGCCGCCGCAGACCGGGCAGGGGCGCCTAACGGCGCAGCTCCGCGCGTACATCGATCCGAAAGCGGAGTTCCAGCAGATCTTCAACGAGGGATGGCGCAACGAGCGCAACAACCTCTACGTGCGGAACATGCACGGCTCCGACTGGCCGAAGATGAAGCAGATGTACGGCCAGCTCCTGCCGTACGTGAACCACCGCGCCGATCTGAACTACCTACTGGACATGATGGGCGCCGAGATCGCCATCGGACACTCGTACGTGCGCGGCGGCGACATGCCGGAAGTGCCTCCGGCCAATGGTGGCTTGTTAGGCGCGGACTTCACCGTCGAAAACGGGCGGTATCGGATCGCCCGCATCTACGACACTGAAGCGTGGAACCCCGAGCTGCGCGCCCCACTCGCCATGCCGGGCGTCAACGTGAGCAAGGGCGACTACATCGTCGCCATCAATGGCGTCGAGCTCAAGGCGCCCGACAACATCTACCGTCTCCTCGACGGCACGGCCAACAAGCAGACGGTCATCTCGGTGAACGCTCGGCCAGCGCTGGAGGGTGCGCGGCAGGAGACCGTGATCCCGGTCGCCAACGAGCAGGGCCTCCGCACGCGTGCCTGGGTCGAGCGCAACCGTCACATCGTCGATTCGCTCTCCAACGGCAAGCTCGCGTACGTGTACATCCCGAACACGGGTCAGCCAGGCTACACGAGCTTCAACCGCTACTACTTCGCGCAGCAGGACCGCAAAGGCGCCGTGATCGACGAGCGCTACAACGGCGGCGGATCCGCGGCCGACTACATCGTCGACATCCTCGGCCGCGACTACGATGGGTACTTCAACAATCCGGCCGGCGACCGCGTGCCGTTCACGAGCCCCGCGTCAGGCATCTGGGGGCCGAAGGTGATGATCATCAACGAGATGGCCGGCTCGGGTGGTGATCTCATGCCGTACATGTTCAAGCGCCGGAAGATTGGGCCGCTCGTGGGCAAGCGGACATGGGGCGGTCTCGTCGCCACGAGCGACACGCCGCCGTTCGTTGACGGCGGGTCGATGATCGCGCCGCGGTTCGGGTTCTTCGCGCGCGACGACAAGTGGGCGGTCGAGAACGAGGGGGTAGCGCCGGACGTCGACGTGGAGAACTGGCCGAAGGACGTAATCGCCGGGCGAGATCCGCAGCTCGAGCGCTCAGTCCAGGAGGCGATGCGGCTCCTCGCGGCGAATCCCGGGGATCGCCTGATGGCGGAACCCCCGCCGCCGACGTGGGGCAAGCGAGTCAAGCCCTTCTGATTCCAGAGCTGATGACCGAAAACAGATAACCCATTCGGTTTTCGGTCATCAGCTTTGATGCGCCGTTGGCTCTTGCGGCCTCCGCAACGCTGTTCTATCGTGTCCCATAGTCTTGCCAAGGGACGGAACAGTCATGGCCAGCGATACCGGCGATCTGCTTCAAGGCACGCTTGCCATTCTCATCCTCAAGGCGCTGGTCACCGGCCCATCGCACGGCTACGGCATCGCGCGTTGGGTCGAGTCCACGACCGATGATGTCCTGCGAATAGAGGAAGGCTCGCTCTACCCGGCGCTGCGCCGCCTCGAGGACAACGGCTGGGTGACGTCGGAGTGGGGACTCTCAGACAACAACCGGCGCGCGCGCTTCTACACGATCACGCGCGCTGGCCGCTCGCACCTGCGGACCGAAGCGACGGTGTGGTTCCGCTACGCCGGAGCCGTAAGCCAGGTCCTTCGCTCGGCACCGTCGCTGGCATGACGAACAAGTCACCCGGACAGCCGCCCGTGTGGCGGCGCTACCTCCGCTTCTGGGGTTCCAACGTTGAAGCGGACGTCGACGACGAGCTGCGGTTTCACCTCGACATGCGCGCGCGCGATTACGAGGCGCGCGGACTTGACTTTGACGACGCCCGCCGCGCCGCCGTCGAGCGGTTTGGTGACGTCCAGGGCATTGGTGGGGCACTGCGCACACACGACAGGCGCCGCGAGCGCGGCCGCCGGAGGCACGAGTACATGAGCGACCTCACGAACGACATCCGCTACGGCCTCCGCGCGTTCGTCCGCGCGCCGGCCTTCACGACCGTCGCGTTGCTCACCATCGCGTTAGGCATCGGCGCGACGACCGCCATCTACAGCGTCGTCAACGCGGTCATCCTGCGCCCGCTCCCGTATCCGGAGTCCGACCGGCTCGTCCAGGTGTGGATGGACAATCGGCGGACAGGTCTCAAGGAAGATCTGCACGCGTGGCCCAACTACGCCGACCTGCGCGACCAGAACCGCGTATTTTCGGCCGCTGCCGCGTATTACACGGGCGGGTACAATCTCACGACGGCTGGCTGCCGCGAGAACGAGTGCGAGCCACAGCGGGTCCGCGCGCTGGTCTCGACGCCCGACATGGCTCCAGTCCTGCGCGTGACCCCGATCCTTGGCCGAATGTTCATCGCGGGCGAGGACGAGCCGGGTCGCGACGGGGTCGTGGTGCTGAGCAATGGCCTCTGGACGCGTCTCTTCGCTGGCGACCGCAATGTGATCGGCCGCACCGTGCGGCTCAATGGACGCGAGCGGACGGTCATTGGCGTCATGCCGCCCGGGTTCGCGTTCCCGACGCGCGACGTCGACATCTGGGTGCCGCTCGCGCTTGACGCCGAGAGCAAGCAGCAGCGATCGAGCTACTTCTTGTGGGCGGTTGCGCGGCTGAAACCCGGCGTCCCGTTCGAGCGCGCGGTCGCTGATCTCAACGCCATCGGCCGGCGGCTCGAGCAGCAATATCCCGCGGACAAGGACATCGGCGTCCATCTCGTTCCGCTGCCGGAACAGGTCGTTGGCCGAACGCTGCGTACGTCGCTCTGGGTCATGATGGCGGCCGTGGGCGCGGTGCTGCTCATTGCCTGTGCGAATGTCGCGAACCTCATGATGTCTCGCGCCGCCGTGCGCGAGCGCGAGATCGGCGTTCGGGTCGCGCTGGGTGCTGCGCGCTCACGCCTCGTCCGCCAGCTGCTCACTGAGAGTGTATTATTGGCAGTGCTCGGCTCCACGTTAGGCGTCGCGCTGGCGTGGGGCGGATTGCGCGTCCTCACGCGCATCGCACCCGAAGACATCCCGCGGCTCGACCAGGTGCGCATCGACCTGTCGGTGCTCGGTGTGACGCTCGGTGTCGCCGTGGCGACCGGGCTGGTGTTCGGGCTGGTGCCGGCGATGCAGTCGTCCCGCGCCGCCTCTGGCGGCGCCTTGCGCGAGCACATTCGCGGTGGAACAGGCGGGCGTCGCGCGCAGCGTATGCGGCGCGCTCTTGTGGGTGCACAGGTCGCACTCGTCGTCGTGCTCCTCACAGGCGCCGGTCTCCTGATTCGCAGCTTCCTGCACCTGCAGAGGGTGGACCTCGGGTTCCGTTCCGATCACCTGCTGACGATGCGTCTCTCGATCCCCGCCGCGAAGTACGGCACGCCTCAGGCGCGCGCGACGTTCCAGGACGCTCTGCTCGAGCGCGTGAGGCAGATGCCTGGCATCCAGGGTGCGGCGCTCATCACCGACATCTTCCTCAGCTCCACGCCGAACTCCACGATATTCCGCATCGACGGTCGTGAGATGACGCCCGAGGAGCAGAACGTCGAGATTCCAGTCGACGCCACCTCGGGCGACTACTTCAAGGTGATGGGTATCCCGTTGCGCCGCGGCCGCACGTTCACGGCCGCGGACAACCGCGATGCGCCGCAGGTCGTCATCATCAACGAGACGATGGCGAAGCGCTTCTGGCCTAACGAGGATCCGGTCGGCAAGCGCTTCCGCTACGGCGATGGCACGGGCAACGCGCCACTCGTGACGATCGTCGGCGTGGTGGCCGACATGCGTCGCACCGGATTCGACGCGCCGGTCCGCTACGAGACCTTCCTCCCGCATACACAGTACGTGACGAGCTACTTCACGCTCGTCGTCCGCACCGCGGGCGACCCGCTTGCCGCCGTGCCGGCGGTGCGCGCGCAGGTGCGCTCGCTCGACGCCGAGCAACCGGTGTTCGAGATCGCCTCGATGGACCAATTGCTGTCGTCGATGGTCGCGCAGCGGCGCTTCAGCATGACGCTGCTCGGTACCTTCGCCGTGCTCGCCCTCGTGCTCGGCGTCGTGGGAGTGTACGGCGTGACGTCGTATCTCGTCGCGCAGCGCACGCGTGAGGTCGGGGTCCGGCTCGCTCTCGGCGCGCGGCCCGCGCAGGTGGTGAGAATGGTCGTTCGGCAGGGGATGGTCGTCGCGGCAATCGGACTCGTGGTCGGACTCGCCGGAGCGCTTGTCGCCGGCCGGCTCATGACACGACTTCTGTACGGCGTCAGCCCGTACGACATCGCCACGCTCGTGTCGGTCACCACCGTGATTGGCGTCGCGACACTCGTCGCCAACTGGCTGCCAGCGCTACGCGCCGCGCACGTCGATCCGCTGAGCGCTCTCCGGAGCGACTAGTCGGACAATTAGGGCGGGGCTCGATCCGCACGTGGTCGGCACGGATGTCACGTCGCAGACGGACGTGCTGAATGAGATCTGGAACGAACGGCGGCTCGAGCTCGCGCTCGAGGGCGATCGCTGGCCGGATCTGGTCCGCACCGGGCGGGCGATGGACGTGCTGGGCTTGTCGCCGGACCGCGCGTTCCAGCAACTGTACCCGATACCGGCGCGAGAGCTGATCGTGTCGACCGGACTGACCCAGAACCCGGGGTACTAATTGGGTCATCCCGAGCGGAGCGAGGGATGACGCGGCCGACGATCCGCTTCCCAAGCACCGCGCCCGCCCCGCCCGTATCTTGCGGTAGGACACCCGCTACGGGCGAAGCAGTGAGGGTGGCATGGCGACAATGCAGAATCGTCCGGCCATAATCAGCGCAACGCTTCTCGAGGAGGTCGGGTCGATGCGTGACCGCGACCTCTGGCTCGAGTTGCGGGCGCGCGAGCCGGAAAACCCCGCTCGCGGCTGGGTGCCCGCGTATCGGTTTGCGATGCGCCTCGACGGAGTGCGACACGCCGTGGGCCGGCTCGGATTCCGCATCGGGACAACCGACACGATCGAGCGCTACGCGGGCCACCTGGGGTACGAAGTTTCCCCGGCGTTTCGGGGCAATCGACTCGCCGAGCGGTCGTGCCGACTCATATTGCCTCTGGCACGTCGCCACGGGTTTCACGAGCTGTGGATCACATGCAACCCGGACAATTGGCCGTCGCGACGGACGTGTGAGCGGCTCGGTGCCGAGCTGATAGACACCGTCGACGTGCCGCACGACAACGATGTGTTCGCGCCTGGAAGCGAACGCAAATGTCGCTACCTTCTTGCGCTATGAACGGCCAGGCAGCTCATCGGCAGTGACACAACTTTCGATCACGACCAATGAGCTCTACCGCCTGCTGGTAGAGAGCGTCAAGGATTACGCGATCTTTGCGCTCGATCCCAACGGGTACGTCGTGAGCTGGAATCCGGGCGCGCAGCGATTCAAGGGCTACACGGCGTCGGAGATCATTGGCAAGCACTTTTCCGTGTTCTACCCGCCCGAGGATCTCGCGGCGCGCAAGCCGCAAATCGAGCTCGAGATCGCGGCGGA
>Ga0207645_10002468_pt1 | contig 14540 bp, 16 predicted proteins | sample KBSM53metaG_FD_184331 | JGI IMG/M metagenome (GOLD analysis project Ga0207645, IMG submission 184331) | Miscanthus rhizosphere microbial communities from Kellogg Biological Station, Michigan, USA - KBS M5-3 metaG (SPAdes) (version 2) | ecosystem: Host-associated > Plants > Roots > Rhizosphere >...
CACCCTCGATTATCAAAGCCCGGCGGCGTATGAGCGCCAACTGGCAACGGCTGCATAACGATCCTTATCCCCGGTGTCCACTAAACCGGGTCAAGACCACTCCTCGGCCGTGGCATCCGAAGCATCCGAACACCCTTCGTCGGTAGATGCCAGTCGTTAAAGGGCCGGCTTCGCATCTCGCTGGACATGCGACGCGGGAACCCACCCGCGTGCCCCGGCCGTGTTTCGGACGAGCAGCCAATTGGCAAACTCCTCCAGGATGAACAGCGGTTCACCTCGCGTCACCGATAGCTCGCGCGCCGAGTACGGCCGTTGAACGTGGCTGTTCGCGCCGGCGGTAGGCGCGGGGTCCAGGATTGTCCCGGGAACCCAACCGGCGCGCCCGTCGTCGGCGACGCACCACCACCAGGAGGGATTCTCCTCGTCGGGTCGCTCGACTCGAACACTCTCACCTGCGGCTACGTCGATCGGATCGGGGTACTGCGCCGCGTAGTCACGCGCGGCGGATGCTGGAGGCTGTGAGCCCATGGGAGGTTCTCGGTCGACCGTTGCGTGGCGTTAGGTCCAGCTAAGCATCCATGGCCGGTTTCAGCCCATTTTGACGTTGGTTCAGGCATGCGCCTTCGACACTCGGGCCTCCTGATCCTGGCGGCGGCACTCTTCGCCTGTACTGGCGATTCCGGAATGACCGCGCCGACGTCGCCGGGTCCGGCTCCGTCTCCATCGCCGGTGCTCCTTCGGGACGTCGTGATCTCCAATCTGCCTTCGCCGTTCTACCACTTCGAGTACGACACGGCGGGTCGGATCAAGTTCGCGTCCTATGCGTCGGATCTCACGCGGTACGACGTGACGTACGACAACGCTGGCCGCCTGAGCGAGATGCGTAACAACATCATCGTGAATCACGACAGGCTGCAGTACTTCTACGACGACGCGGGTCGAGTCAGCGAAGTCCGCTACGTCGATTCGAACGCCTCGGTCTTTACCGTGGTATTCCTGTCGTATGACGGCTCGAAGCTCACCGGACTGGAACGCGACCGACGAGTCGAGGGTGGCTTCATCGTCGATAAGCGGATGTCGTTCTCGTACTACGCCGATGGCAACTTGATGGACGTGACCGACCATCGGGCACGCATCGAGGGAGTCCAGGACGAAACGACCGTCGTCGACCACTTCGAGCAATACGATGAAGGGATCAACGTCGACGGATTCAGCCTGATCCACGAGGATTTCTTCGACCACCTGATTCTCTTGCCGGGCGTACAACTGCAGAAGGGTAACCCCGCTCGAGAGACCCGTACCGGCGACGGCATCAATTTCAGCGTCACCTACAGCTATGACTATGACGGGAAGAACCGTCCGACGACGAAGCGCGGAACAGTCACGCTGACGAACGGACCTGACGCGGGACGGGTGGTTCCGATCAGCTCGACGTTCTCGTATTACGAGTGACGGTCGGCGTTTTGAGTTGCTTCTCTACGAGCCGCGCGGGAGCACGAGCGTAAACACGGAGCCTTCACCCTCGACACTGCTCGCCCGCAGATCGCCTCCCATGCCTCGTGCGAGATCGCGACTGATGGCAAGGCCGAGACCCGAGCCCTCGACCGAATTCGTCAGCTTCCGATGCACCTGCACGAATGGGTCGAAGATGAGAGAGAGCTTGTCCCGCGGAATGCCGATGCCCGTATCGGAGACCTGCAGTGTCACATGCTCCGGATCGTCCGCACCCTCGCCGCTCGGCGTTTCGACCGAGACACGACCGCCCGACGCCGTGAACTTCACCGCGTTCGACAGCAGATTCAGAAGCACCTGCTGCAGCTTGTCCACATCGACACGCGCGATGATGGTCGGATCGACGTGCACCTCGTACGAGAGGCCCTTCGCGCGCAGCTGCGAATCGATCATCGGCGACACCGATGCCACGGCGTCGGCCAGTTTGACGTCGCGTGGGATGTACTCCACACGCCCGGCCTCGAGCTTCGCGAAATTCAGCACATCGTTGATCAGTGCGAGCAGGTGCTTTCCACTGCGCTGAATGCGACTGAGTGCCTCGCGCTGCGACGCGGTCACCGGACCGTGGACCCCCATGTCGATCAGGTCCACGTAACCCGCAATCGCGTTGAGCGGCGTGCGAAGCTCGTGACTCATCACGGCGAGGAACTCGCTCTTGATGCGGTTTGCGGTCTCCGCCAGCTCCCTCGCCTGCTCGGCTTCGCGTCGCGCGTGCACCTGCGCCGAGATGTCTCGGAAATAGCACACCACGCCGTAGCCGCCTTCCGGCAGCGTGATGCGGTTGATCTGCCATTCGTAGTATTCGAGCACCCCGCGATCCCGACGCTCCTCGATCCGCTCGGGCGCGAAATACGGTTCTCCGGTTTCGAGCGTGTGGTGGTACAGCCGGACGATCTCGTCGGCGTACTCCGGGGACCAGAGGATGTGCATCACCTCGTCGAAGTCCCGGCCCACGAGGTCGGGGATGTCGCCGAAGACAGGCCGGGCGATCGGGTTGACTTCGCGGATGCGGTACTCGCTATCGACGAGAAAGACGCCTAACGGTGCCTCGCCGAGCAGGGTCTCGAACTGTGCCGTTCGCCGGCGGAGGACCATTTCGGCCTCACGGCGCTGCCGCCCGAGTCGCAGGTGGACGCCGACGCGCGCGACCAGCTCCTGGGCGGAGAACGGCTTCACGAGGTAGTCGTCGGCGCCGTGCTCCGCACCTTCTACGCGCGACTCCTCACCCGCTCGGGCCGAGAGCACCACGACCGGTACGTTGTTCGTGCTCGGGTCGCTGCGCAGCTCGCGCAGCAGCGCGAAGCCGTCGAGCCCGGGCATCATGACGTCGGTCAGCACGAGGTCGGGCGCACGGGCGCGTATCCGCTCCAGGGCCGTGAGCCCGTCGGGAGCCTCGTCCACCATCCAGCCCTGTGACCGGAGCAGGCGCGCGACGTACTCTCGCAGGTCGGAGTTGTCATCGGCGAGCAGGATCCGCGCGCCAGCGGTGTCCGATGGGACGGTGGTGCCCGACAGGAAATCGGTCTTCGAGTTCGCGACCATCATCAGATCCGCGGCGTCGGCGTCCGACGTCCCGACCGGGAGCCAGCGGAGCGCTTCCTCGACGTAGGCGGCCGCGCCGAGCGCCGTCGACGCGCGGCGAAGCGTCGCGCCGGATGTGCTGAGCTGGTCGTGCGGAAGGTGGTTGGAGCCTAACGGGAGCCAGACGGTGAAGCACGTCCCACTGCCCTCGTGGCTCTCCACTGCGATCTGCCCACCGTGGATCCGCACCAGCTCGCGCACGAGGGCGAGCCCGATACCCGTGCCCTCGTGCGTCCGCGATCGGGCGTTAGGCACCCGGTGGAACCGCTCGAACAGGTGCGGGAGCTGGTCCGCGGGAATGCCAACGCCGGTGTCCCGGATCTCGAGCGACACGCCGTGCCCGGCAGGCCGCAGCGCCGCCGTGATGGTCCCCTCGAACGTGTGCTTGAACGCGTTCGAGATGAGGTTGAGCACGATCTTCTCCCACATCGCCCGGTCCACCCACACCGGCTCGGGCAACTCGTCGGCGTCGATCTCCAGCGTGAGGCCCGCGCGCTGCGTCGCCGACCGGAACGTGGACACCAGCTCCGCCGTGTACGACGCGAGCGCCGTCGGCTCGAATAGCGCATCCACGCGTCCCGCCTCGATGCGCGAAAAGTCGAGGAGCGAATTGACGAGCCGCAGCAGGCGGAGCGCGTTCCGGTGGGCCGTCGTCAGCTCATCCCGAACGGCCGGCGCGACACGCTCCTCGCGCCGCAGCACTTCTTCCAGCGGTCCGAGTAACAGTGTGAGCGGCGTCCGGAATTCGTGGCTGATGTTGGCGAAGAACGCCGTCTTCGCGCGATCGAGCTCCGCGAGCGCCTCGGCACGCCGTCGCTCTTCCTCGTACGCCCGCGCGTTTGCGATCGCGGTCGCGACCTGCGCGGTCAGCAGCTCGAGGAACGTTCGATACCGGTCGTCGAACGCGAGGCGAGAGCTCAGTCCGGCCACGAGGAATCCCGCGAAGTGGTGCGCCTTGTTCGACGCGATCGGCAGCACTGCAGCGCAGTCCGGCGGATCGTCCCACGGGCCAGCTGGCACCCGGTCGTACCGCCACGCGAGCTCCTCCAACGTCTGCATCGATTCCGCTCGAAGCGCGGCGTTCAGCGCATCGCGAAGGCCCCCTTCACTGCCGGGCGAGGGCGCCTCACCGAGCTCGATCCTGTACGGACTGATCGCCTCACCCATCCCGACGCCAGTCGCGCCGGCGAGGTGCGCTCGCGTGCCGTCGTCATTGATCAGATAGAGCAGCGCGAACGGAATGTCGTAGACGTGCGTCGAAAGAATCGCCGCGGTGATCGCACACGCTTCCTCCGCCGTCTTCGCCTCCGCCGAACGCGCGCCGACATCCCGGAGCGTCGCCGTGCGGCGCTCGCCGATCACCTGTTCGGTGATCTCGTGAACGGTGGCCAACACGCCGCCAATGCCGCGAGGTGCGGTCTCGTCGGGGACCGGGCTGTAGGCGATCGTGAAGTGCGTCTCTTCGACGTAATCGTGGCGATTGATCTCGAGGCTGATGTCCTCCATCCACGTCGAGGGACCGCCGTTGAACGGCGTGTCGATCAGTGGTTGGAGGACGTGCCAGATCTCGTGCCAGCACTCGCGGACCGGCTGGCCCATGGATGCCGGATGCTTGCGGCCGAGAATCGGGCGATAGGCATCGTTGTAGATCGAGGCGTACTCGGGGCCCCACCAGAGCAGCAGCGGGAAGCGGTTGGCGAGGAGGAACCGCACCATCATCCGAAGACTCTGGGGCCACGTCTCGACGGGCCCGAGGGGAGTCTTCGACCAATCGAGCGAACGCATGAGCGCGCCCATCTCCCCGCCGCCGACGAACACCGAGGCGGCTGCGTCGGCCGTCGCGGATGCGTGTGCGCCGGTCGATGCGTTAGGCACATCGACGCGTTCGCGCGTTGACTTCATTGTCCCACGCCACTCATCCCGTCTGTCCGTCCCGCATAGGGCGTTCCCGATCCTCAAGCTGGCAGTCGGTCGCAAACTGTGCAATTGCCGAGTCCGTCGACCAACAAGAAATTAACCACAGAGGTCACAGAGGCCACGGAGAACCGTAGCAGTTCTCCGTGGCCTCTGTGACCTCTGTGGTTAATTGGTTTTCTTGTCGACCCGCCCAAGAAGTCCGCGTTAGTCCGCTCGCATCGCGAGGAGCGGGCTGACGCGCACAGCCGCGAGCGCCGGAGCAAGCGCGCCGACGAGCGTCACCAGGATCACGAGGAGCGTGCCGCTCGTGAGCGTCAGCGGGTCGCCAGGCGGGATGCCGAACAGGAGCGCGCTCATCGCTCGGGCCGCGGCGTATGCCACGAGCACTCCCGGGATGCTCCCGAGCAGCGCCAGGCGTGCCGCTTCGCCGACGATCATCCGCGCTACCCGCGCAGGCTCCGCACCGAGTGCGAGGCGGACCCCAATCTCGCGCGAGCGCTGCGCAACCATGAACGCCAGCAGTCCGTGAATGCCGACGCCCATGAGGAGCAGCGCAACGACAGCGAGCGCGCTCAGGATGTTCAGCTGGGCGCGGCGATCGGCCGTCTGATTGGCCACCACATCGCTCAGGAGCCGAACGTCCGAGATCGGCTGCTCCGGATCCACTCGGCGAATGACGTCGCGGACGCCAGGCAGCAGTGTCTCGCCCGGGACGGACGCCCGGATGACGAGATCCTTGGGGATGTACAGGCCCCCGAGGCCGCTCGGCGCCTGTGCCGCGGCCATGTAGAGCTGCGGCTCGTTCGTGCGCTCGAGCCCCCGTACCTTGATGTCGCGGACGACGCCCACGATGGTCGGCTCCAGCCCTCTCACACGGAAAGTTTTGCCGAGGGGTGGCCCGTTAGGCAGGAACTCGCGGATGAACGATTCGCTCACCACCGCGACCCGCTGCCGTCCCGGCCGATCCCCGGCCTCGAAGGGACGCCCCTGCACAACCGGGATGCCTAACGCGGCAAAGAATTGCGGCGTGACGTATCGGAGGCTCACGCCGTTTTCCCGCCGGTTGCGAACCTCCTGGCCCGGGACTTCCACCCCGGCAATCCCACCGGTCAGCACCATCGGAAGGCCGCTCGTGTACGCCGCAGCCTGAACGCCGGGAAGGGCCTGCACGCCGGCGACCACACGATCGTAGAAGTCCGTGCGGCGCACCGAGTCGGCGGATCGGGAGGACACCAGCGACGTCCGCAGCGTCAACACGCGCTCGGACGCGAAGCCGGGGTCGACCCCCTGCACCTTCCACACGGCGCGGATCAGCAGCCCGGAGGCGACGAGCAGCACGACCGAGACGGCAACCTCCAGCGTGACGAGCACGGTCCGCAGCCGTTGGCGACGCCCGCCTCCGCCACGTGTTCCGTCGCGCAGCGCGTCGAACCCCGTACGTCCGACGACCGCCGCTGGAATCAGGCCGAAGCCAATCCCCGTGAGAACGGTGAACGCGGCACCGATGACCAGCGCGCGGAGGTCGACGCGCGGCGCCTCCGCGAGCGGTAACGTCGTGGGAACGAGATGCGACAACAGCGGGACGGCGAGCATCGCGACGAGGACGCCGGCAGCACCGCCGACAGCCGCGAGCACCACGCTCTCGGTCAGCATCTGCCGCACCAACCGTTCGCGTCCGGCTCCAAGCGCCGCGCGCACGGCCAGCTCTCGCTCACGACCGGCCGCGCGCACCAGGAGCAGGTTGGCGAGATTGGCGCCCATCAACAGGAGGAGACTGAGGCTCGCTCCACAGAGCGCGAGGAGCATCATCCGGTAGCGCGGCAGCACGAAGTCGCGCTGCCGAAAGAACGAAAACCCGGTCTCCGCGTTGGTCTCGGCGTGATCGCGCTGGAGACGAGACGCGAGGGCCGAGAATTCCGCGCGCGCCTGCTCGAACGTCGCCGCGGGAGCGAGCCGGCCGATCGCCTGGAGGTACGTGTCGGTGCGATCGGCGTAGGCGTCCTCTCGCAGCACGAGCGGGGTCCAGATCTGCACGTTAGGCGCCGGGAAGTGAAAGCCGGCCGGCATGACACCGTTGACCACACGCGTCGTGTCATCGAGCCGGATCGTCTTGCCGAGCACTCCGGGGTCGCCCCCGAACTGCGACTGCCACAGTCCGTACGACAGCACGACGGATCCCGCGTCGCCGTCATTGGCCGTGGCGTCGAACACCCGGCCCATCAACGGGCGAACGCCGAGGACCGAGAACACTTCGGGGGTGACGAGCATGCCGGAGATGCGCGCTGGCTCGCCGATGCCGACGAGGTTGACATCGTTGTACGTGAACGCGCCCCATCCGCGCGTTTTAGTGGTCATGGCGGCGGCATCGCGGAAGTTCGCCGGGGACAACTCGTTCATGCATCCCCAGCCGCCTCCCTCTTTCGGGCCTTCGCAGAGCCTGACGAGCTCGTTCGGGCGTGGGAACGGCAGTGGGCGCAGCAGCACGAGGTCCGCCACCGAGAACGTGGCCGTGTTGGCGCCGACCCCGAGGGCGGTGACGAGCACCACCGTCGTCACGAAGCCGCGCGAGCGGCTCATCGTACGCATGGCGTAGTGCAGGTCCTGGCGCAGGATGGCCCAGTGGGCGGCGAGTGCGTTAGGCACGATGTCGGCTATGGCGGCGAGGGCGGCGGCGAAACTTCCCTGCCCGCGCGTCGACTCCGCAAACGTGCGGAGCAGCTCCGCCTCGTACTCGACGCGGTACGACGCCGGATAGAGGCGCAACAGCGCCCTGTAGACTGAGAGACTCATGGGAGGTTCACAGAGGTGAGTGACGATGCCACATTTTGTTCGCGGCTCCCACTCCACTATAGCCGGTGTGGCTATATTGTCAATGCATACAGTGAGCACCCGGGCCCTGGGCGAACAGCCCGATGTCCCGACCTTCCGACGCCTGACGCGGTCGCTCGCCGTCCTGGACGCTATTCTGTCGCCCGTGTGGGAGGATCGCTACTACTCCTTCAACGCACACTGGGCGCCGGGTGAGCTCATGGCGTCGATGCGCAACGGGCAAGGCGACCAGTGGTTCGCGGTGATCAACGCGAGCGGGGTCATCCTGTTTGGCCTCGATCACGAGTCGCCGATGTACCGGCCCGACAATCCGTGGCCGGGCGTGCTCGACGGCATCCCACCGGAGTTCGCGGCGTTCCGCGACGAGCCTGCCTTCGACACACGACACACGACGTTCTGCATCTGGCGTCGGGCTGCGGCGCCAGCCTGGGAGCGCGGGCCGGTGCAGTTCCCACCGGGCGACGACCCGGACGGATCGGCCGACCTCCTCCGCCATCTCGATGGACGGCCGGAGACCTACGTGACGTTCGCGGCCGAGTACTACGAGGTCGACGTTCCGCTCGACGCGGTCGCCGCGATCTATCGCCACGAACCGCTGACCGATGCCCTGGTGGCGCGTCTCAACCCGACGATCGGCGTGCGTGACCTCGCGTCCGATCTCGCCGAGATCGGGTTTCCGGAGTCTCCCTGACGGCGCTGGCGCATATAGCCACTATGGATATATTACTGAAACACCTAGTCCGGGCCGAAACCATTCCGGCGGCACGCCGATATGATCAACGATTCAACGCCAGAACAGCTGCTCCCCCTTCCCCCGGCCACGCTGCACATCCTGCTGGCGCTGGCCGAGACGGACCGTCACGGCTACGCGATCATGCAGGACGTCGAAGCGCGCACCGACGGCGAGCTCCGGCTGAGCGCGGGCACGCTGTATCGCGCCATGGCGCGCATGGTCGAGCAGGGGCTGATCGTCGAAGTGGAAAAGCGCCGCACGCGCGCCGACGACGAGCGTCGGAGGTACTATCACATCACCAGCTTCGGTCTGGCAGTCGCGCGGGCCGAGATGCGCCGGCTCATGCAACTGGTGCGTCACGCACAGGCCCGGGGACTAACGCCCCGAGCCGTGTGACGTGCTCAATCCCGGCCCACGCCCAACGCGTCGGCCACGCGGTTGATGTAGTTGAACCACGACGCGATCAGCGTGATCTGGAGGATCGCGCGGTCGTCGAACCCAGCCTCGCGCAGTGCCTCGTGGTGCGATCGACCGATCCCCGTCGCGTCGCGCGTCAGCTGCACGACGTAGTCCAGCATCACACGGTCCTGCGGTGAAATGGGCGCCTGCGTGTAGTCGTTCTCCAGCGCAGCGACCAGCGTGTCATCCAGCGTTACCCGACGCAGAAACTCTGCGTGCGAGGTGATTCAATACCGGCACCGGTTGGTGACGGACACCATCGTGGTGATCATCTCGTGCTGGCGGCGCGTCAGGGGCAGCTCGTCCGACATCAGCACGCCGAACGTCGAGAACGCGTGATACAGGGCGTCGGGAATCAGGCTGTGTGACGCCACGATGCCCGACGTTCCGTCGGCCGTTGGGTGCACCGGGCTCGCATATTCGATCGGATACAGCGCGCGCTGCGCTTCCATCGCGCGACGGAGCTTCTCGTCTGCCTCGGGCAGCGGAATGGTTCGGATCCAGGTCATGGAGTCTCCGTTATGCGCTTGCTGGCGGAAACGAGAACCTGCCGGCACATTGATGCACCTTCTTCCCAGATCATCTCGTGGGGCGCAAGAGCGTATTGGGCGAATTCGAGCAGACGGTGATGCTGGCGATCCTCCAGCTCGGCGACGACGCATACGCGCCGAACATCGCACGCCATCTCGACGCGACGATCGATCGATCGGTCTCGCGTGGCGCCCTCTATTCCTGCCTGAATCAGCTGGAACGCAAGGGGCTCCTGCGGTGGCGCCTGGACGCGCCCACCCCTGAGCGAGCGGGGCATGCGCGACGGTTCTATCAGGTGAGCGCGCGCGGTGTGCGGGCGGTCAGGATCGTGCGCGACAGTCAGCTCATGCTCTGGCGCGGCCTCGAAGGCATTCTCGGAGCAGCCAAGTGACCCGCGCTTTCGATTCATTGCTCGAGCCCCCGCGATGGACGCACGCGGTCCTGCGGTTCGCGCTCTCGTGCGACTCGATGCGCGACGCGATCCTCGGCGATCTCCACGAGGAGTTCACGCATGATCTGGCGGAGGTCGGCGAGCGGCGAGCCCGCCTCCGTCACCTGTCGCGAACTACCGGTATCGCTGCGCGTGCATTGGTCGACTCCGCGATCTGCCGAAGCTGGGTGAGTACGGACACAGCGGGCGAGGCGGGGCGAGGCGGGGTGAGCAGCGCCGCGAACACAACGGCTGTTGGTGCGCCGCCGGTGGTGCTTCGTCGCACGCGCGCGCTCGTCGGCGCGGCCACCTTTCCGCTTCTCGCCTTGTTCGTCGTGGTGGTGGGTGTCGTGGTCAACACGATGATGTTCAGCGCCGCCCAGCCTCAGGGCCCACGCGCGTCCTCGGCCGCCGGCATCGGCGGCGTGGCACTGCTCGTCGCCTGCGTCGCCATCGCCGCGATCGTCCTGTGCGTTGGACCGCGGTGGCGCCGGAAGCGTCTGCGGCGCGCCTAACGACTCGGACACCGCCGCTATTTCTTCAGGATCCTGGCCTGACCCGCCAGAATCTTCTTTTGATTGCGCAGAATCTCGCGCTGATTGGCGAGTATCTGCCCGAGCTGTTTCTGATTCCGCAGGATCTCCTTCTGATTCCTGAGGATCGCCTGCTGGTTGCCGAGTGTCGCTTGTGCCATTGAACGTGGCCTCCGCCGAATTGCAACGGTGATTGGGGAATGCGTCCGAGAGCCTCAATAATTGTAGCCGAGGCTCACGCCAAACGTCCGTGGCTGATTGGTGAGATAGCCCACGCGCGCCCGCGTCCCGCGTTCACGGTCCAGAGCGAGCATCGCGTGCTCGTCGGTCAGGTTGTTGACGAAGACGGCGTATTCCCAGATCGATCGCCTAACGCCCATCCGTACGTTCGCCAGGCTCGCAGCTGAATGTTCGAGTCCGCGGATCAATGGCGGTGGACTTCACACTCGAAGTCTTGCCCCTCCAGGCGATCACTGGACGGTAGCCGACCAGAGCAACGGACACTGTGTAAGTGCCGTCTGCCACGCGGGTGACCGTGTAACCGCCGTCTGCACCTGTGGCGGCGCTCCTCGTGACGCCGCTGGCATTCGTCACCGTGATCCTCGCATTGGCCAAGGGCGAGCCGCTGGCGGTGCGCACTGTGCCCGCGATCCGACCATCCTGCGCGTGTGATGAAACGGGAACGGCGAGCGCGGTACCGATGACCAACGGCAGCGCGAACCGGAGGGAGCGGAGAGAGCGACGCATGGCCGTGAGACCTTCCGGGAGCAGGGATAACGGGCCTTCGTGCACGTCTGTCTGTTTAACAGACTCACCGGCCGCCAAGGTACGACGTCGGCTCTTGCGCCGTAAGGGGACATCGTACCATTTGGTCATGGCAGCGCTCGCGATCCCGATCCTTCTCGGCAGGAGCCACCTTCATGACCACCGCTCAATCACCAGTCGCGATCTCGAGCCACGTCGATCCGGCGGGGCAATCGTTCGCGGAGCGCCTGAACGGCCCATGGCACGAACGCAGCCTGCAGGTATTCATGGGGATCGTTCTCGCGCACTGGGCGGAGCACCTGGCGCAGGCGTACCAAGTGTACGTGCTGCACTGGCCACTGGCGAACGCGCGTGGCGTCCTCGGACTCTGGTTCCCCTGGCTCGTGCGCTCCGAGGCACTGCACTACGGGTACGCCCTCGTCATGCTCGTGGGCTTATGGATCCTTCGCTCCGGCTTCGTCGACGTCGGCGACCGTGACAACCGCGCCGCGGGCGGCGAGCTCCCTGGCACACGCCGCGCCGATCCCGCTCGCACCGCCGGTGACCAAGGCGGTGCGGCCGTTGAGGTCGCTCATGAAACGCCCGCCTTGGCGAGGTCGTCGCGGTCGGCCTGATCGACGGTCGCCAGGTCGATGCCCTTCGTCTCGCGGGTGAAGTACACCGCGATGAGGGTGATGACCGCGGCGCCGGCCAGGTACAGCGCGATGGGGACCGAGGAGTCGTAGACCTCGAGTAGTTTGACCGCGATGATCGGCGCCAGCGAGCCGGCGACGATCGAGGTGACCTGATAGCCAAGGGACACACCGGAATATCGCATGCGGGTGGGGAACATCTCGGCCATGATCGCGGGCTGCGGTGCGTACATGAACGCGTGAATGACCAATCCGATGATGACCGCGCCCATGATGACCAGGTAGTTGGCGCTGTTCATCATCGGGAACGCGAAGAAGCCCCAGGTGCCCGCGGCGAGCGCACCGACGAAGTACACCGGGCGACGGCCGACATGGTCAGATAGCCTGCCCACCAAGGGAATCGCGACGAAGTGCACGGCATGCGCGGCGAGTAGCCACCACAGGATGTCGCTGGTGTCAGCGTGGACCTGCACCTTGAGGTAGGTGATCGAGAAGGTGACGACCAGGTAGTACATGATGTTCTCGGCGAAGCGCAGCCCCATCGCGGTGAAAACGCCACGCGGGTAACGCTTCAGCACTTCGACGACGCCGTACGAGGCGGCCTTGGCCCGCTCGGCCTCTTGCCGTGCCGCGACAAAGATCGGCGCATCGGTGACCTTGGTGCGGATGTAGTAGCCGATCAGCACGACCACCGCGGACAACCAGAATGCGACCCGCCAACCCCACGACAGGAACGCGTCATCGGACAGCGTCCCTGTCAGCACGAGCAGCACAACAGTGGCCAGCATGTTGCCGACGGGCACGGCGGCCTGCGGCCAGCTGGACCAGAACGCGCGACTCTGGTTAGGGCTGTGCTCGGCGACCAGCAGGACGGCGCCACCCCATTCGCCCCCGACGGCGAAGCCCTGGATGAACCGCAACACAACCAGCATGGTCGGCGCCCAATATCCGACCTGCCCGAACGTCGGCAGGCAGCCCATCAGGAACGTCGCGACACCGACCAACAGCAGGCTGAACTGGAGTAGTTTCTTGCGGCCGTACTTGTCGCCGAAGTGACCGAATACCACCCCGCCGACGGGGCGCGCGGCGAAGCCGACCGCATAGGTGATGAAGGCCGCGAGGATCGCGTCGAGGTCACTGTCGCCCTTGGCGAAGAACACCTTGCTGAACACCAACGTGGCGGCGGTGCCGTAAAGGAAGAACTCGTACCACTCGACGACGGTGCCGGCCATCGAGGCCGCCACCACGCGCTTGAGGCCCGTCGTGATCGGTGGACCAGGTTCGTTGCTTGTCGGCGGCGCGTCGTCGCGGACACTCATCGCACACTCCTGCCTCAGATGTGATGGCGGACACAGATCTCTGTGAGTATTCATGCAGATACCTGCCCATGCAATGGCCAAAATTGCAGCAGCCATCTGCAAAAATGCAGATATGACCGCACCCCCGTCCGGCCGCCGTCCGAGCGCCGATGACCTGCTGGTGCTGCTGGCTGTGGGCCGGTCCGGCCGCTACAACACGGCGGCCGAGGAGCTTGGCCTCAACCACACCACCATCTCGCGCCGCATCGCCGCGCTGGAGCAGTCGATCGGCGGCCGGGTGCTGGCGCGCGTCGCAGGAGGCTGGGAGCTCACCGACCTCGGCCGCGAGGCATTGTCTGCCGCCGAGGCCGTCGAATCGGCGGTCCGCTCGCTGACGGTCGATCCCGGAGGGGTGCGCGCGCTCGAGGGCGTGGTGCGGATATCGGCCACCGATGGATTCAGCGCGTACATCGCCGCACCGGCGGCCGCACAGGTGCAGCGCCGGCATCCCAAGGTGGCGGTCGAGATCGTGGCCGCCACCCGGCGGGCCACCCAGCAGCGGTCCGGACTAGACGTCGAGGTCGTCGTCGGTGAACCGAAGGTCCATCGTGCCAAGGCGATTCGGCTCGGCGACTACTGCCTCGGGCTCTACGGTTCACGCGACTACCTCGCCGAGCATGGCAAGCCGACGAGCATCGCAGATCTCGCCCGCTATCCGCTGGTCTACTTCATCGACTCGATGTTGCAGGTCGACGACCTGGACATCGCGACGAGCTTCGCTCCCGCGATGCGCGAATCAGTCACGTCCACCAACGTTTTCGTGCACGTTGAAGCGACCCGGGCCGACGCGGGTATCGGCCTGCTGCCCTGTTTTATGGCCGACCGCCACAGCGACCTGATCCGCGTGCTGCCCGATGCCGTGGCGATCCAGTTGACCTACTGGCTGGTCACCCGCGCCGAGACGCTGCGCAGGCCCGAGGTCGCGGCTGTCGTGGACGCGATCCGCGACCGCATGCATGACCAGCGCGGCGTGCTGCTTGGCATGCGTCATTGACGACGAAGCCGGTCTCGGGCTTTAAATCCGCACGGCTCGCCCAGCACGGACTACAGCCCATAACTACTTGTTGTGTTTCTTCTGCGCTTGCTCACGCGCCTTCCGGCGTTGCTTCATGGCTTTGCGTACCTTGCGCGGGGCATAGGTCGAGAAGAGTTCCTCCTGCTCGCGCTGGGTCATGCTCCCTAACCCGCCCAATTCGTCGCCGTAATAGCCGGAGAAACCGTAATGGTCTGCCGGCGGTCTTGAAATCGCGTTTCTCCCGG
>Ga0207645_10002469_pt1 | contig 14539 bp, 12 predicted proteins | sample KBSM53metaG_FD_184331 | JGI IMG/M metagenome (GOLD analysis project Ga0207645, IMG submission 184331) | Miscanthus rhizosphere microbial communities from Kellogg Biological Station, Michigan, USA - KBS M5-3 metaG (SPAdes) (version 2) | ecosystem: Host-associated > Plants > Roots > Rhizosphere >...
TATTTCCCGGTTTATTGAAAGGAAGGGGGAAGGTATTCATCATATTGCCTTTGAGGTAAACGATATCCATAAAGAAATGGATCGGTTAAAAAAAGAGGGTTTTGCCTTGTTAAACGATGCACCGAAAAAAGGTGCAGATAATAAACTGGTATGTTTTCTACATCCTAAATCTACCAATGCGGTGCTTATCGAAATCTGTCAATCCATAAAATAAAAAAGCCCTCCGGAGAGGGCAACCTGAAACCGTCCATGGTAATATTTTAGAGTAAAACCTGTTTTGAAGTTTTCAATTCTTTTCCGTCGGTAACATTCACAACATATACGCCTGTGTTCATATTTGCTACAGAGAACAAAACCTGTCCCGCCGGATTTGAAACATTTTTTTGAGCAATAACCTGGCCAGACATTGATACAAGGCGGATGGTTACGTTTGATTTCACCTCTTGTGAAAAACTTACCAATACTGCCTTCGAAGAAGCGGTTGCGATAGTTACTTCGGTCGTTGTGCTATCGGCTTTAATTGTTCTGACGGTAGTGTAGGTAGAGCTACCATCAATATCAACCTGCTTCACACGATAGTATACAACAGGAGCATTAATACTTTTATCAGTATAACTGTAGTTAACGAGCGTTGAAGATTCACCTGCAGCTTTTACAGAAGCAATCGCCGTCCAGCTTGTTCCATTCTCACTTCTTTCCACGATAAAATTGCTGCTGTTGCTTTCCTGCGCAGTTGACCATTCAACCAATACTTTGTCCTGCTTACGGGCAACAGTAAACGAAACGAATTTTACGGGCAACGGTATTTCAGAAATCGGGCTTTGACCACCGCTGGTTAAAAGAACCGGTCCGTTTAATGTACCTGAGTTTCCTTTATAAACAGTAGTACCACCAATCCTTACCTGGTCTGATGCACTGCCGTCAGAGCTGGTGATCTTACCGCCTGCATGAACGAATATTTTACTTGTAGCGCCCAGGTCAAGTTTCGAAGAATGGTTAAAGGCCAACGTACCATATACATGTACATATACATAACCTGAAATGGTTACATTGGTGTAGATGTTTACGGTCATTGCTGTCGGTACAATAATTGTATCGCCAGCCTGGGGTGCCCGGTTTAAATCCCAGCTTGAATTTGACGTCCAGTCACCATTGTCAGTAACGAGGGTAATTGTTGTTGCTTCTGAATTGATTGTTAAAAGAGCAAAACAAATAACGAGGGTTGTGTAGAGTTTTTTCATAAACCACGGATTAAATTTCAGTTTTTAGGGTAATGTGTGAGATTTGCTTGGTATTTCTTCCGGCCTACTTCGTATTTCTTCAGAACTACTGTCGCATTTATCTCACGGAACAAAACTAATAGGCGATTTCAGATTATGCAAGCATTTATACGAAAATCTTACAATGTTTTACTACGTAGTTTTTCAAGAGTTACGAAATTATTTATCAATAACTTATTCCATGGCTCGTGATTAAAAACTAGTAAATGTTAATAACTTTATTAAAAAAATGACTGTGTAACACCCGTATTTATACTATTATAAGCTTAATAATAATGGTGTATAAATACCATCACCCGGACCGTGAGACCACTTGTTATCACTAAATTCACAATCGTAAAATTTCTAATTATGACACGTTTGAACTCCGGCTCGTTCCTAAGCAGCAGTATTTTGCTGGCAACGATTTTATTCTGTATCACCAGTTGCGGAAGCGATTCTAGTGAGGCCTCTAAAACAAATGATGCCGCGAAAGATTCTGCAGCCGTAACCACCCATGATAATACGGAGCCGCAATCGAACCTCAGTGAGGATGAACTGTTCAAAAAATATGACCTGGATAAAATCAAGCTGCCGTCGGGGTTTCATATCTCCGTATTTGCGCAGGTGCCCGATGCAAGAAGTATGTGCTGGGGTGAGAAAGGAACATTATTCGTGGGCAATCACGACAAGGATAAAGTATACGCAGTAGTAGATAATAATAATGATGGCCGTGCTGATAAAGTGTACGTCATTGCATCCAAATTAAACATGCCGAATGGCGTTGCTTTCCGCAATGGCAGTTTATATGTTGCTGAAGTAAGCAGGATCATCCGTTTTGATAATATAGAAAGTAATCTGGCAACGCCGCCCAAACCGGTTGTGGTATATGATAAACTGCCCACAGAAAAGCATCATGGCTGGAAGTTTATCGCTTTCGGGCCCGATGGCAAATTATATATACCGATCGGTGCACCCTGCAATATGTGCCTGCCCGATTCCATACATGCCTGCATCGCACGGATGAACCCCGATGGAACAGGTTTCGAAGTATTCGCAAGAGGTATACGTAATACTGTCGGCTTTACATGGGACCCGCAAACAAAAGGTTTATGGTTTACTGATAATGGGCGCGACTACCTGGGCGATGATACCCCCAACTGCGAATTGAATTATGCACCAAAAGCGGGTATGCATTTCGGTTATCCCTTCTGTCACCAGGGCGATATACTCGATCCTGAATACGGAAAAGGAAAAAAATGCAGCGACTATACTGCACCTGCAGAAAAAATGGGACCTCATGTGGCGCCGTTGGGCCTGCGCTTTTATGAAGGCAGTGAATTTCCTGCAGAATATAAGGGCAGGTTGATTATTGCGCAGCACGGAAGCTGGAACCGAAAAATACCGTTTGGTTACCGGGTAATGATGGCAACCACCAGCAATGGTAAGGTGACAAAATATGAACCGTTTGCAGAAGGATGGTTACAGAATGATAAAGACGTAATCGGCAGGCCGGTAGATATTGAGTTACTAAAAGATGGTTCAATGCTTATCAGCGACGATAAGCAGGGCGCGATATACCGGGTGACTTACAAAAAAAGCTAGTACATCTGTAAAAATTAATTGAACAATTCAACATCAATAACAGATCATTGTACTGTGTATGATGATAATAGAATTTTTTAATCTACAATGGAAGATTCCAACCAGTTCGTATCGGGTGCAGTGAATGAAACGACTGCCCCGATATTCAATACCCGTGTGATGATCAGCTTACTCAAAAACATTTTTATTATTCCCTGTCTCTTCACGATGGTTACAACGGAGGCGCAGGATTCAACCGTTATTGTCACGCTGGATGTAAACAAAACGATCCAGCTCATTGATAATTTCGGTGCTTCCGGTTGCTGGTACAGCGAAGGCATTGGAAAAAGCTGGCCGGATGAAAAGAAGGAACGCATCGCGGAACTGCTCTTCAGCAGGCAAATGGATAACCAGGGAAATCCAAGAGGGATCGGGCTTTCGGCCTGGCGCTTTAATATTGGTGGCGGCACTGCCGAACAGGGCGATAGCAGCGGCATCAAAGATGTGAAGCGAAGAGTGGAATGCTTTCTGAACAAAGATGGTAGTTATAACTGGGGCAAACAACAAGGTTATGTTTGGTTTTTAAAAAAAGCAAAACAATACGGTACTGAAAAACTCATTGCATTTTCAAACACAGCACCCGTACAGTTTACGCAAAATAGCCTCGGCTATAAAACGGTAAAAGATTACAAAGCCAACTTAAAAGCGGATAAGTATGACAGTTATGCTGCGTTTCTTGCTACCGTGCTGGATCATTTTGATAAAGAAGGTTTGCATTTTGATTATATCAGCCCGGTCAACGAACCGCAGTGGGACTGGAGCAAGAAGTATGGTGAAGGCGAACAGGAAGGTTCGCCCTGGGCGAATGAAGATATCAGCCGCATCGTTATTAAACTTGACAGTGCGCTTACACAGCAAAAGTTATCATCACGGATATTACTTCCCGAAGCAGCAATGTTGAGTTACTTATATGCAGGAAGCGGGCAATCTTCGCAGCAGGTACAAGGTTTTTTTGCAAAAGGTCAATACCAACTGGCCGGATTAAAACATCTGCCAAACCTGGTGGCAGGACATAGTTATTTTACAGATGCGCCGGACAGCAACCGCATTGCCATTCGTAAACAACTAGCCGACACGGCAAAAAAATATGGAGTTGATTTCTGGCAAAGCGAATACTGCATGCTTGCCGATGGTTTCAGAGAAGGAACCGGCTCTTCGAGAACAGCAATGGATTGCGCACTCTTCCTGGCAAAAGTGATTCACAGCGATCTTACCATTGCGAATGCAACGGCCTGGCAATACTGGAACGCCTATGAACCCGGCAAAGCGGATATGGATACACGTTATTATTTGATCGCCCTCGATCCCAATGGAAACAACAATTTTAGCATTACAAAAAATCTATGGGCACTTGGGCACTACAGTTTATTTATACGGCCAGGTATGTATCGTTTACAGGTTGATCGCAGCGATCATTCCACAGTTTTCCAGGACGCGCAGCAACTAATGATCTCAGCCTTTGCAAAAGATAAAAATGAGATCGTTGTTGTAGCGATTAATTATTCAAATAGTGAAAAGAAGATTGCAGTTAAAACAGCAGGTGATCAAAAATTCAGAACTATTACGAAATATTCAACTACCGGCGCCGCTGATGAGAATATGAAAGCAAGTTCTATAGATCTGTTAAAAGGGAATATTTTATTGGCACCAAGATCGATCAGTACGTTTGTAATGAAAAATGGATAGCTTACCTGTTTATCCTTTTCAGCTTTTCAATCTCTGCTTTTAATTCAGCCTTTTCCTTTTCAAACATTTCAATCGGTTTATCCAGCGGATTAAAAGTTTGATTGATCGTTGAGTGAATGGGTTGATTTATGGCCGGCGCCTGGTCATTTGTTGTAAAGGAACTTCCGGTAACTGTTATTGCAGCGTCCCAATCCAGATGTTTTATTGCTTCCTTGTCAACTTTTAATATTTCAGCAATTTGTTTTAGTACCACTTCAACGTCGATAAGTTCTTTATTTTCCAGGTCAGAAACAAACTGTTGACTGACCGGGTTCTTTGATATTTCTTCCAGTGCTACAGCAATATCAACGTGGCTCTTATCCCGTATCAGTCGAAACTTTTGTATGTTTTTGCCCTGGTGAACGCGGCGCTTAGACATGTGTATCATATTATTTGAATGCTGATGAGGACAAATTTATAAAAGTCCAATCTAAAAAAATTTGCGATAATCTATGGATTCTGTGTCTTCAATGCTACAAGTGAATTGTTTAGTCTACAAATGAAAAAAAAGATACATCAATTGAATTTATTACCGAGGCGCTACTGAATTCGTTCCCGCAGATGAATAACAATTACCAAACCGTGAAAAAAGACGATCATCTTTTCTCTTACATGCTGTTATATTCCCCTATAAGTATATTTCCTTGTAACCTTTTTTCAATTCCGGAGTATTCAATTAATGCGCAATCACCCACACCAATAATTAATTTATGAAACGTTATCAAATTCTTTTCCTGTTCGTCTTCCTTTTTTTCATTGAATTGAAAGTACCTGCACAAACCGGTCAACTGATGATCGGTGATAAAGCACCCGAACTGAAAATTGAACAATGGCTAAAAAAAGGTGGATTTAAACTATTTGAGAAAGGGAAAGTGTACCTGGTTGATATGTGGGCAACCTGGTGTGTTCCATGCATCGCAGGAATGCCTCATATGTCAGATCTGCAAAAAAAATATGCAGCAAAAGGTTTCGAAGTAATTGGTATAACGAGTGACGACAAATATGGTAACAGCTTTGAAAACGCCAGGAAATTCGTTTCAAAAAAAGATTCTTTAATGAATTACAATGTAGCATGGGTGCCGGCATCTGCAAAAGATAGCCAACAGGGTATCTGGCTGCATAGTTGGATGCAGCAGGCAGGTTTTGGAAACCTTCCCACATCGTTTCTTATCGACAGGAATGGAGAAATTGTTTATATGGGAGACCCCGCAACGATTGATAAGACTGTGGAGGAAGTTATCGACGGCCATTATACCATTAGCCAGTTAAAAGAACAATTCATATCTGGTATTGAGGCGGAGAATATTTTACGCAAATTCAACCAGGCATTAAAAGCAAACCAGGTTGACACGGCTGTCAGCTATGGACGACGATTGCTGTCAAAATTCAGTTATGTGAGGCCAAATACTTATCTGATAACGGGCTGGCAGGTGGCGCACTATCAAGGCACCGTTGATGAACCATTGCTGCAGATCGGGTTTGATGCAGTTGCACGCGGGATGAAACAAACCAACTTTACTTCGCCCGCGTTCTTCGATGTAATTGCAGCACTTTATGCAATAAAAAAAGACTACCTATCTGCAATAATCGCTGAGAAAGCAGCCATCAGTTTATCAGATGGCGAAATGAAAAAAAACAACGAAAAAAATTTAGAGAAGTATCTGCTTCTTATCAACTGACGACTCATCAGTGACGGTATAAGGCGAAGCCTTGAATATTTATAACAATGGGTGCAACCCGTTGCAAGCCACAAAAAAACCTTTAAGGTATTTCCTCCGCATTACCCGGACCATCCGCATTCAACAACCCTAATTTGCCAACCGCAACCTGTGCCGCAATCTGCGAAGCATCTTTTTTATTGAATGCTCTTCCTTCGGCAAGATTTTCACCATTCACAACGGCTGCAACAGTGAACAGGCGACGGCCGTTTTCCATCCGTTCATCAATGGTTTCAAACTCGAGTGTTTTGCCATTTTTATTCGCCCAGCCGTACAATTTATTTTTATGATTTATCTCCAGCAGTTCCAGTTCATCAATAAACATATGCGGCAGTATGATATAATCCATTACCCACTTATTGGTTTTCTTATATCCTTTATCGAGATAGATTGCCCCCACCAATGCTTCGAGTGTATTGCCAAAGATCTGGCTCACTTTCAGTGAACCATCCATTTTATTGAAGAGTGTAATTTTTTTCAAGCCCATACGTACGGCAATTTCATTCAGCTGCTGGCGATTCACCATCTTGCTGCGCATTTCCGTTAAGAAACCTTCTTCTTTGTAGGGATAGCGTTTGAAAAGATAATCGGCGATCAGGGCGCTTAGTATTGCGTCGCCAAGGTATTCGAGACGCTCATTATTTTCAGCCGCTCCTTCGCGTACGGAGCGATGTGTCAATGCCGTTTTATACAATGAAATATTTCCCGGCAAAAAACCAAGGATATTCTTCAGTTGTTTTTTAAAGGATGGACCTGAATGCTTACTAAAAAGTGTCTTAAAAAAATCCACGAAGATTAAGCTACGACAAAAAGTTGATAAGTTGGAAGTTTACGGGTTGATAAGTTGAAAAGTTTACAGGGCTGACCTTATAAATTTAATATCCGGTCAGCTTTTATACTTCTTCACAATCACGCATGCATTGTGCCCGCCAAAACCAAACGTATTGCTTAATGCAGCATTGATAGTCCGCTTTTGTGCTTTCCAGAATGTAAAATTTAATCGTGAATCCAGCTCCGGATCATCTGTAAAGTGATTGATCGTAGGCGGAACGATATCTTCTTTTACACTCATCATCGCAGCGATCGCTTCAATAACACCGGCAGCACCCAGGCAATGTCCTGTCATCGATTTGGTAGAACTGATATTCAGGTTGAACGCATGATCGCCGAATACTTCAGTAATTGCTTTTACCTCTGAAATATCACCGAGCGGTGTAGACGTACCATGTGTATTGATATAATCAATATCGGTGGCCTTCATCCCTGCATCTTCCAACGCTATATTCATTACATTTCTTGCACCCAATCCTTCGGGATGCGGCGCCGTTATATGATGTGCATCGGCAGTAGCGCCTGCTCCGGCTATCTCGCAATAAATTTTTGCGCCGCGTTTTATTGCATGTTCCAGTTCTTCAAATATTACTACGCCTGCCGCTTCGCCCATTACAAAACCATCGCGGTCTTTATCATAAGGACGTGATGCAGATTTGGGATCATCATTTCTTTCACTTAATGCTTTCATTGCATTAAATCCGCCGACCCCGGCTTCTTTTACTACACTTTCAGCGCCGCCGGTAACAATTATATCGGCCTTGCCCATACGAATAAGGTTGAAGGCCTCCATCATTGCATTGGTAGACGATGCGCATGCACTCACCACTGCGAAATTGGGACCGCGGAAACCATGACGCATAGAGATCTGCCCCGCCGCTATATCCAATATCATTTTCGGAATGAAGAAAGGATTGAATCGCGGTGTGCCATCACCTTTTGCAAAATTGGTAACTTCTTCCTGGAATGTAATCAACCCGCCGATACCGCTTGCAAACACAACACCTACCCTGTCTGCATTTACATTTTCCTTACTGATGCCCGCATCTTTTACTGCTTCATCACTTGCAATCAGTGCAGTCTGCGTAAAACGATCGATCTTTCTTGCCTCTTTTTTTTCAAGATAGTTTGTAGGATCAAAGTTTTTTATTTCGCAGGCAAACCTTGTTTTAAATTTTGAAGCATCGAAAAGTGTAATGAAATCAGCGCCTGACACGCCCGCAACAAGATTTTTCCAATAATCAGGTGCAGAATTGCCGAGCGGTGTTATTGCTCCCATTCCTGTAACAACAATCCTTTTATATTCCATACGGCCTGTCGGGTATCTGTAGTTAAAAGATAAAAACCGCCTTCGCTGTACGACAGTCAGAAGGCGGGGAAATTTTATTTTCCTATGCTTATCGCATCAGGACTTCAATGTATTCCCTGGCGGGAATGAATCATCGTATTACTTTGCATGCTCTTCCAGGTAAGAAACGGCCTGACCAACTGTAGTAATGGTCTCAGCCTGCTCATCCGGAATAGAGATATTGAATTCTTTTTCGAATTCCATGATTAGTTCTACGGTATCCAAAGAATCGGCACCGAGGTCATTGGTAAATGAAGCTTCGTTCGTAACCTCTGCTTCGTCTACTCCTAATTTATCAACGATAATCTTTTTTACTCTTGATGCAATGTCTGACATGTCGTATTGATTTAGTTAATATGGGTGCAAAAATAGAATTTTTGAATAAATGACAATATTTAAGGCCCTTTTTTCCTGATTTATCTTCTAAGTGCACCAAATGGGTTTTTCGGCAGTTGCCGGATTCAATTTATGGTAAAATAATCGTCTTTCTTATTGGGGTATTAACGAATATTTGTAAATTTCAACTTTTCAAATAGTTTATCCGATATGGCTTTGAAGATTATTGACCATGGTACAAAGGAATACCTGCAAATGGTAAAGCTGCGGGACGATATTTTGCGCAAACCGCTTGGGCTGACTTTTACGCCGGATGAACTGGAAGACGAAAAAGACAATATGCTCATCGCCGCTTTTGAAGATGACAGGATACTGGGATGTTGTATGCTGGTAGAAGAAGAACCCGGTGTGGTGCGGATGCGCCAGATGGCTGTGTTGAATGATCTGCAGGGAAAAGGTATCGGGCGGGCATTGATGCAGTTTGCCGAAAATATTGCCAGGGATCATGGCTATAAGTCCATTATGATGCATGCAAGAAAGCATGCGGTCGGTTTTTATGAAAAAATGGGGTATAAAAAACGCGGAGATGAGTTTACCGAGGTAACCATTCCGCACTATGCCATGGAAAAGCTGCTTTAATAACCTTTGTTACTTTTTCTTCTTCGCTATTTTCTCCTTCAGCAATTGCCGCAGATTATAAATTTCATCCTTGTCTTTAAATCCGCTTTTGGGCACCAGGAAAAAAGACCGGCTGTCAAAATACAGGTGAAAGAAATGCGGGCTTTCTAAAAAATTGGATAACGCTTTCCATTCCCAGCTTCTTGAACCACGTTCATTGCCCAGCGAAAATCCATCGTCTTCAAAATTCATGGTGAAATGATCTTTGAATGTTGCGGCTCTCTTGTACACCATACCGGGCATAACGAACCAGAAGCTGATCATTAAGGTAAACCAGAGAAAGGAACTGGTAAGAAAGGCAGTAGGCGTCACTTTGCGTAAATAAAACAGGAATGCTGATACCAGGGCAAACACATTTACGACGATGATCATGATCCTGATTTCAGGTCTCGAAATGAAATGGTACCGTAAGGCCTGGAGCACTTTCGGTTTCTCATATGCAAATTGTATGGTCATGAAAAAAAGTTAAACCTTAACCCGATTAAAATAAAAAATCCACCCGTGAGAGTGGATTCAAATTACGATTTTAATTAAAAATTATTGAGGGATATTATAAGTTTTGCAAAGTTGCTGGTAGGTCATAGATCGAGGGTCTATTTTTCTTCCGCTGGCCATTACGCCGCCGGGTATGATTATGTAGCGATACTGAAAATCCATGGTCGGCCAAAATTGACTTCCCGCTGGATAGGTTCCATCGATGGTATTTATATAAAACAGAATGGCACCTTCCACAGGAAAAGCATTTACCTGAAAGCCTTGTATAAATACAGGCAGTAATTGCACACCGAAAATTGAAACATGACGAACATAAACAAGCACAGCTCCCGAATCTAATATGCCTGGGGTAATATCAGGAGCATTTTTATAGGCCCTTCCAAGTGCCTCGCCGGTTGATGATAGTGTAGTATCCCCCCACGGCACATCCATCGTCGAGTCATAAAACCAATTCGAATAAATAATATTTGCTGAACCCGGAGGACCTTGTGCCCCATCTGCACCATTGGCCCCTGTTGCACCGCTATCGCCTTTTGGACCAACCGCACCGCTATCACCTTTTGGTCCCTGTGAACCGGTAGCGCCATTGGCACCGTTACTACCGTTAGCACCGGGAGGGCCTTGATCACCCTGCGGTCCCATTGGGCCTTTCGAACAATGTGAAGCTATAATAGAAATAAAAAGAACTGCAATAAGCAGCAGGCGGTCTCTCTTCATAAATATTGGTTTTGAGAAAATATAACGAGCCCTTTTTCAATTAATTGCTCTAAAAGGGCCTTTATATGGCTTAATTCTGAAATATCGGGCAAATTCTAAGTGGATACCAATACTTTTTGCCGCATATCCGCAATAAAAAAAACCGGCCCTGGTGGCCGGTTGTACAACAATTTATGCCTGTTAAGCTTATTTGTTCATCATTTGTTTTGCCTCGATACTCAATGTAGCATGAGGTACTGCACGAAGTCTTGCCTTATCGATCAGCTTTCCCGTCACACGGCAAATGCCATACGTCTTATTTTCAATACGCATCATCGCCTTTTCAAGATGGTCTATAAAGGTAATCTGGCGGCTGGCCATCTGGCTCAGCTGTTCCCTTTCCATACTCACACTTCCATCTTCCATTGTCATGTAGCGGCCCTCGTCCATATCGCCACCTTCATCTTTTCTTGTTATTAATCCTTGCAGGTAAGCAAGTTCTTTCTTCGCAGCATCGAGTTTTTTTGAAATCAACTCCCTGAATTCGGTAAGATCAGCATCAGAATATCGCATAATAGGTCCGTTATGATCAGTAATTGGATTATCGAGTACAGATTTTGTAAATTCCGGCTCGTATTTTACAGATTTAGCAGTTGTCGTTTTGGGTATCACCACTTTCACCGGTTTCGGCGGTTCTTTTTTTACCATCTGTTTGAGGGGTGCTTTTATAGATACAAGCGATTTAGGGTCTTTATCTCCCTTTTTCAGCGCCAGTACCGGTTTTACGGGCTGGGGCGGAGGCAATGCTTCGGGTTTTTTAGCAACGGGCTTCTCAGCAAGCTTTGGCGCAGCTTCCTTTTTAGCAACCGGTTTGGCCGGAGCAGGCTTCGTTATTTTTTTAGGCTCAGCCTTTTTCGCTGCGGGCTTGGCCGCAGGCTTTTTTGCAGCAGGCTTTGCTGCCTTCTTAGGAGCAGGTTTTTTAGCTGCAGGTTTCTTCTTGGTAGCCATACAATTAGCCTTTTTTTGAAACTATCACTTTTAAAGAAATATCATTCACTTCAATTTCAGTACCATCCTCCATTTCGGGTACCAGGTCAAACTTATCTGCCAGAATTTCGGCGCAAATATAGTCTTTAAACTGAGCCAACGACTCTTTCAGACCATTAGTTGCTGACACTTTTACATTTATCCGGTCGGTAAGTTCAAACCCGCTGTCCTTGCGGATTTTCTGGATACGGTTGACGAATTCACGGGCGTTTCCTTCGTGTTCAAGTTCCGGAGTGATGGTGATATCGAGGGCTACTGTTAAGCTACCTTTGCTAGCAACCGTCCAGCCCGGAATATCCTCGCTGTTTATTTCAACTTCATGAACCTGTAATATTACGGGTTCGCCATCAATTGACAAATTATATTGACCTTCTTTTTCAAATTTTGCTATGTCGTCCTGCGTAAACTGGCCGAGGGCTGCGGAAACCGCTTTCATTTTCGATCCCAGCTTCTTTCCCAGCGCTACAAAATTCGGCTTGATTTTCTTTTTAATAAATCCTTCAGTTTCCACCAGGTACTGAATTTCCTTCACGTTCACTTCGCTTTTTACCAGGTCCTCCACTTTTTCCAACTGGTGCTTCATGGCCGGATTCAAAACAGGGATCAATACCTTTTGAAGCGGCTGACGAACTTTTATATTTACCTTTTTGCGCAGCGACAATATCAGCGACGAAGCATCCTGTGCCAGCTGCATTCTTTCTTCCAATGCCTGGTCAATTTTGGATTCGTCGGCCACCGGGTAGTCGGCGTGATGTACAGACTCCACTTTAAATCGGTTGCTGACGGCATTCAGGTTGCGGAACACAGCATCGCTGAAAAACGGGGAAACGGGCGCCATTAAACGGACAATTGTTTCCAGGCATTCATATAAAGTCTGGTAAGCGCAAATTTTATCCTGCTCATACTCTCCTTTCCAGAAACGGCGGCGGCAAAGACGCACATACCAGTTACTCAAATGTTCATCTACAAAGTCTTCAATTACACGGCCTGCCTGCGTTGGTTCGTAGTCGTCCATGTACTCCGTAGCCTTTTTTACCACTGTGTTCAGCGAAGAAAGGACCCAGCGGTCAATTTCCGGACGATCTTTCAAGGGAACATAATCTTCTTTGAAGGCGAAGCCATCCACATTAGCATAGAGAGCAAAAAACTGGTACGTATTATACAATGTGCCGAAAAACTTACGCTGCACCTCTTTGATGCCTTCCAGGTCAAACTTCAAATTATCCCAGGGTGAGGCATTTGTAATAAGATACCAGCGGGTAGCATCGGCGCCGAATTTTTCAATTGTATCAAATGGATTGACCACATTGCCAAGGCGCTTGCTCATCTTGTTGCCGTTCCTATCAAGCACAAGTCCGTTTGACACGCAGGTTTTGTAGGCAACGCTTTCATATAATAAGGAAGAAATAGCGTGAAGCGTATAAAACCATCCGCGCGTCTGGTCCACACCCTCGGCTATGAAGTCAGCAGGATAATTTTGATCGAAAGGCGCTTTGAACGGTCTTGGATCGCCGGCTTTTAATTTATCATAATCCAAACCCCATTGTGCGTATGGCATGGCGCCGCTGTCGAACCAAACATCGATCAGGTCCGGTTCCCGGTGCATTGGTTTACCACTGTCACTTACCAATATCACTTCATCAACATAAGGCTTATGCAAATCAAGTATACCATCATGCAGGTAATGTTTATTTACATCACCACCCAATTTGCCGTTTGCCTTTCTTATTTCTGTATTTAACTCTTCAATTGATCCGATACATTTTTCTTCACTGCCATCTTCCGTTCTCCATACAGGTAATGGTGTACCCCAAAACCGGCTGCGGCTCAGGTTCCAGTCCACCATATTTTCCAGCCAATTGCCAAAACGTCCTTCACCGGTTGCTTTAGGTTTCCAGTTGATGGTCTTGTTTAGCTCCACCATCTTCTCTTTTAATGCAGTGGTTTTGATAAACCATGCATCCAATGGATAATATAAAACCGGCTTATCGGTACGCCAGCAATGCGGGTAACTGTGTTCGTATTTCTCAACTTTAAATGCCCTGTTTTCTTTTTTCAGTTTTACGCTGATGTCGACATTTACATCAACATATTTTGGATCGTCCTTGTAGTTTTTTACATAGCGGCTACTAAACTCACCCATACCATCGATAAACTTTCCCTGGCGATCGACCATGATAAGAATGCCGATATCATATTTTTTACCAACACGATAGTCATCTGCACCAAATGCAGGTGCAGTGTGAACTATGCCGGTACCATCTTCTGTCGTTACAAAATCACCGACCAAAACCTTAAAGGAATTGGGATTAATTATTTTGTTTGCTTCATACGGAAGCAACTGATCGTAACTTATTCCTTCAATCTCTTTGCCTTTGAATTCAGTTATAATTTTCCAGGGAAGAATCTTTGTTTCAGAAGAATAATTTTCAAAGTCACCATTCTCTCCTTCCGGTTTAAAATATTTACCCAACAAGGCTTTTGCAAGAACAATGTTTATCGGTAAATGCGTATAAGGATTAAATGTTTTTACCAACACGTAATTGATGTTAGGCCCAACCGTCAATCCAAGATTAGAAGGTAATGTCCATGGCGTCGTCGTCCACGCAACAAAGAAAACTTCATCAGAACCCGCTTTATCAAATAAAAATTTTGATGTCGGATTTTTCACGGCCTTAAACATCGCGATTACACTTGTATCCTTCACATCCTTATACGTCCCCGGCTGATTCAATTCGTGTGAACTCAAACCGGTACCTGCA
>Ga0207645_10002470_pt1 | contig 14533 bp, 10 predicted proteins | sample KBSM53metaG_FD_184331 | JGI IMG/M metagenome (GOLD analysis project Ga0207645, IMG submission 184331) | Miscanthus rhizosphere microbial communities from Kellogg Biological Station, Michigan, USA - KBS M5-3 metaG (SPAdes) (version 2) | ecosystem: Host-associated > Plants > Roots > Rhizosphere >...
GAGTATCCGTGTAATCCGTGTCTATCTGTGGCCTTCATCCGCGTTTGTCTGTGTTCATCTGTGGCCTCATCCCTGGCTTTCATATACTGCGGGACGTGAGCGGCGTGGTTCGGGCTGCGGTACAGATGAACTGGTCGCAGTTCGAAGGGCTCGCGGCGATCCGCTGCACGGCGGGCGTCGGCATCGTGCTGGCGGCGGGGCTGCTCCTCGGCCAGCCGGCGGTCAGCGCGTTCGGCGCCGTCGGCGCGGTGTCGGTCGGCTTCGGTTCGTTCCAGGGGGCGTATCGCAGCCGCGCCGCGGTGATGCTGTGGGCGGCCGCGGGAATGGCGCTGTCGATCTACGTCGGCTCGATCGCCGGCGGCTCCCATGCCGCCTCTATCGTCACGGCGACGCTCGCCGCGTTTCTCAGCGGACTGGTGGTGGCGCTCGGGCCGTCGGCCTCCTTCGTAGGGCTGCAGTGCGTGGTCGCCGTGCTGATCGCCACGGGCTTTCCGGCGGACGCGCACGGCGCGCTGGTGCGCGGCGCGATCGTCTTCGGCGGCGGCCTGGTGCAGACGCTGCTGGTGGTGATGATCTGGCCGCTGCGGCGGTTCACCGCGGAGCGGCAGACGATCGCCGCGGTCTACCGCAGCCTCGCGGCCTACGCGGCGCAGTTGCCGTCGGCTGGCGCCACCGCGCCGGAGCCGCACACGCTGGCCGGCACCGCGCCGCCGACGCACGACCCGCAGCCGTTCGCGCGTGCCGCCGAGGTGCTGGTGTTCCAGGCGCTCCTTGACGAGGCGGAGCGGATCCGCGCCAGTCTTGCGGCACTGGCCACGCAGCAGCACCGCCTGGCCGCCGCCAGTCCAGCCTGCGCGCGATCGCTCGCCGGGCAGTGCGCCCGCGCGCTGGCCGAGATCGCCGACGCGCTCGAAGGCGGGCGCGAGCCGCGCGAGGCGACGCCAATCTGGGAGCCGATCGAGGCCTGCGCGCGCGACGTGGCCTCGTCACCGGTCGTCGACTCGCTGCTCGGGCAGATGCGCGCCGCCTGGCGCATCGCCGGCGTGATGAGCGGCGAAGAAGGGGATCGATCGGCGCGCCACGCGCCGCTGCGCCGCCGTCCGCCGATCCGCGACGCGCTGACCACGCTGAGCGCGAACCTGACGCTGCGATCGACGGCGCTGCGGCACGCGCTCCGGCTGGCCGTGACGATCGGGATCGGCACGGCGATCTACCGCTACGTGCACCTCGATCGCGGCTACTGGCTGCCGATGACCTCGCTGCTGGTGCTCCGCCCCGAATACCACGACACGCTGACGCGCGGCCTCGCGCGTATCGGCGGAACGCTGGTCGGCGCGGCGATCGCGACCGCGATCGTGCACCTCGCCGCCCCGTCGGCGGGAATCCTGACGCTCATGGTGCTGGTCTTCGTGTGGGGCTGTTACGCGCTCTTCCGGATCAACTACGCGCTCTTCACGGTGTGTCTGACCGGCTACGTCGTCTTCATCCTGATGCTGAGCGGCGTCGCCGAGATGACCGCGGCGTCGCTGCGCGCGCTCTACACGATCGAAGGGGGCGCGTTCGCGCTGGTCGTGTACGCCGTCTGGCCGACCTGGGCCTCGCAGACGGCGCGCGCCTCGCTGGCGGCGATGCTCGACGCGCACGCCGCCTACGTGGACGCGCTGCTCGCGGCCTACGCGGATCCGGCCAGGACGGATCTGCGCCGCCTCGCGCAGCTCCGCTCCGACGCGCGGCTGCTGCGCTCGAACGCCGAAGCGGTGATCGAGCGCATGCTCGCGGAGCCGCCGAGCCGCGCCGCGCTGCCGCCGCGCACCGCGCTGGGCCTGCTCGCGGCGCTGCGCCGCCACGCGCTGGCCGCGCTCGCACTGCACGCCGGCCTCGAGCGCGGGCTCTCGGCGCCCGTCGGCGGCATGGCGTCGCTCGAGGATCAGATGACGCGCAGCCTGAAGGCGCTCGCCGGAGCGGTCCGCGCCGGCACGCCGCCGCCGCCGTTGCCGCCGCTGCGCCGGACCCACCTCGCCCTGGCCCCCGCGGCCGACACGCTCGTCCTCGACGAAACCGACCTGATGGTGGACAGCATCAACACCATGGCAGACCTGCTGTCGGGCGCCTCAGTCGCGTAGTTCGCCACCGCGAACCCGCCGGCCCGTGCCGCATACGACGCGGCGAAGACGTTTCACGCAGAGCTCCCTTCGCTGATCCGCAGAGAGAACGGAGACCGCAGAGATAGATGGCCGATAGAGCGGTCCTCCTGCCGGGCGCAGCGCGGCACCACGAACAGCAATGGACGGCCGTCGGTTCTTCAAGGGTCTTCGCCGCGCACTTGCGGCAACGATTCACGGCAGACCAATCCGTGTTCGTCCGTGTTTATCTGTGGCCTGCTTCTCTGTGCTGCTCTGTGTGCTCTGTGACTCCGTGGTGAAAGGGAGCAGCCCCCGGCTCTCGAATCGCTCAATTCCAATAGAGCTGCGGACGTGGCGCTTCGCGCTCGAGCTGGCCTGCCGTCACACGCGGGGCCGCTGCCTCGTCATACTCTGTGGAGGCACGGCGGCATGATCGATACGGCCCAGTTTCAGTCGCTTCGCTCGCAGCTCTTTTCGGTGGCCTACCGCATGCTCGGCAGCGCCGCCGAAGCCGAGGACGTCGTCCAGGACGCGTGGCTGCGCGCCGCCTCGTCGCCGGAGCAGCCCACGTCGGCACGCGCGTGGCTGACGACGGTCGTCACACGGTTGTGCCTCGATCGGCTGAAGGCCGCGCGTACCACGCGCGAGCAGTACGTCGGGCCGTGGCTGCCCGAGCCCGTCCCTACGGGCGCGATCGAGAGCGCCGAAGACGCCATCTCGCGGCGCGAGTCGGTGACGATGGCGTTCCTGACGCTCCTCGAGACGCTCTCGCCGGCCGAGCGCGCCGCGTTCCTGCTGCGCGAAGTGTTCGACGCTGACTACGCCGACGTGGCGCGCGTGCTCGAGACGACGCCGGCCAACGCCCGGCAGCTGGTCCATCGTGCGAAGACGCGCGTCGCCGAAGGACGTCCGCGCTTCGAGGCGTCGCCCGAGCGCCAGCGCGAGATGGTGACGCGGTTCTTCGACGCCGTGCGGGGCGGCAGTCTCGCGAGCCTGGAGCAGTTCCTCGCCGCGGATGTGACGTTCACGTCGGACGGCGGCGGCAAGGCCCCGGCGGCGATGCGGCCGGTGATCGGTGCCGCGTCGGTCGCGAAGCTGATCTCCGGCCTGTGGCAGAAGCTGCCGGAGATCGATCCGGCGCCGGAGGCGTGGCGGCTGGTCTACGCCGACATCAACGGAGAGGCGGCGGCCCTGATCTACCGTTACGAAAAGCTGGAGAGCGTGTTCGTCTTCTCGACGGACGCGGATCGCATCACCACCATCCGCGTCGTCCGCAATCCCGACAAGCTGGCGTGGCTGGCGGCCCACCGCGAGCCGCCGGCCGAGTCGTAGCGGCTACGGCTTCGGGACGAGCTTGAGGATGCGTCCCTTGTCGTTGTCGGTGAGCACGTAGATCGCGCCGTCGGGCCCCTGGCGCACGTCGCGGATCCGTTCCGGCTTCGGCTGCACGTCCTTGAGCAGGCGCTCTTCGCCGACGATCCGATCGTCCTTCACGTCGAGGCGCACCAGGTTGGTCGTCACCAGGCCGCCGACGAACAGGCTGCCTTTCCACGCGGGGAAGAGATCGCCGGTGTAGAACAGCATGCCGCTCGGCGCGATCACCGGATCCCAGTAATAGACCGGCTGTTCCATCCCTTCCTTCTGCGTGATGCCGCCGGTGATCGGCCCGCCCTGGTACTCGATGCCGTAGGCGATCGTCGGCCAGCCGTAGTCCTTCCCCTTGCGGGCGATGTTGATCTCGTCGCCGCCGCGTGTGCCGTGCTCGACTTCCCACAGCTCGCCCGTGGACGGATTGAGCGTCGCCGACTGGATGTTGCGGTGGCCGAACGACCAGATCTCCGGGCGCACGCCGTCCTTGCCGACAAACGGGTTGTCCTTGGGGATCGAACCGTCCTCGTTGATGCGGACGATCTTGCCGAGCAGGCTGTCCATCTGCTGCGCCTGCATGCGTCCCGGCGTGATCGATCGCTCGCCCTGCGTCACGAACAGCGTGCCGTCGCGGTTCCACACCAGCCGGCTGCCGTAGTGCATCGTCGAGGCCATCGACGGCGCCTGGTGATAGATCACCTGCACGTTCTCGACCCGCGGCTCCGCGCCGTCCACGAACGTCCCACGCGCCACCGCGGTGTTGGTCATGCCGCCGTCGTGCGGTTCCGAGAAGCTCCAGTAGATGAGTTGATTCGACGCGAACTGCGGATGCAGGACGACGTCGAGCAGTCCGCCCTGGTTGCGCGCGTCCACCGCCGGCAGCCCGCTCACCGGCGGCGAGAGCGTGCCGTCCTTCGCGACGACGCGCAGCCGTCCTGCCTTTTCGGTCACGAGCATCTTGCCCGAGGGGAGGAAGGTGAGCCCCCACGGCTTCTCGATCCCTTCGACCGCGGTGACGACGTCGAAGACGACGTTCGTCTTATGTTCCGGCGCGCGTGTCTGCGCCTCGAACGCCGGCTTCTGATCCTTTGCATTCGGCGGCCGCGGATCGACTCCACCCTGCTGAGTCACCAGCACCGCCGCCGCGAATAACACCGTCATCTTCATGGCGTCGATCTTATCGCGGCCCGGTTATACCCGGCGTGAGATGAAGGTGACTTCACACAAAAGACTCCTTGTCTCCTACTCTCCTTATCTCCTGTGATCCGACGCCGCAGTTACCTTCGTTGCGGCGCTCTTATGGTGTTCACACGGTCATGTGTTTCTAGTCCCGAAGTGCTTCAGCGGGAGAGACGCGTGCGGCGCGGACGGCGGGCAGGACGCACGCGGCGAGCGACAGGGCGCACAGCGTGGCGGCGGTGACGGCGAGCGTCGGCGCGTGCATCGGCGGCACGCTGTAGAGGAGCGTACGCAGGGCGCCGCTGGCGAGCCAGGCGCCGGCGAGGCCGGCGGCGGAGCCGAGGGCGACGAGTCTCAGCGAGAGCGCGACGAACTCCCGTCCCATGCGTCCGGGGGTTGCGCCCAGCGCGATGCGCAGCGCGATCTCGCGGCGCCGCGTCGCGACGGCGTAGCTGATGACGCCATACGTGCCAATCGCGGTCAGCAGCAGCGCCAGCGCGGAGAAGATCCCGGCGAGCACGGCGGGCGATCGCCGCGCGACCAGGCTGTCGGCGATCCGCGTGTCCATCGAGCGCAGGTCGCTGACGGCGAGATCCGCGTCCACGCCGCGCACCGCCTGCCGCATCGACGAGGCCAGCGACTCCGGCGGCAGCAGCGTGCGCGCCACGAGGAACAGGTCCGTGTCGAAGCGGTCGGCATAGGGAAAGAAGACGGCGCCCGTGGACGCGGTGTCGGTGAGCCCGGCCTGCTTCTGCGACCCGACGACGCCGACGATCGTGTAGGCCTCGGCATCGGAGCCGGTGCGGGGGCCGGCGAACAGCCGGTGTCCGAGCGCGCTCCCGCCGGGCCAGTAGCGTCCGGCGAAGTCCTCGTCGACGACGACCACGCGATCGCCGCGCTGGATGTCGCCGGGGTCGAGGAAGCGCCCTTCGACGAGCGGCATCCCCATCGCCGCGAAGTAGCGGCCGCCGACGCCGTAGCCGTAATGACCGCGAACGGAATCGCCCGGCGCCGGCCTCCAGCCCTCGACAGTGATCGCGCTCTTGATGTCACGCCCGCTGAACGGCACGTTGGTCACGAGGCCGGCGGCGCTGATGCCGGGCTGCCGCTCGAGCGCCTGCATGAGGCGATCGACGAACTGCCGCCGCGCCGGCGTGTCCGGATAGGTGCGCACCGGCAGCGAGATCTGCCCGCTCAGCACCCGCGCCGAGTTGAACCCGGGAGAAATCGCGGTGACGCGCTCCAGGCTTAGGCCAAGCACGCCCGCGGCCGACAGCAGCGCGAATGCGAGCGCGACCTGCGCGACGAGGAACGCGTGACGCAGGCGGCGGACGCCGGGGCCGGCCGTCGCCGCGCGCGAGTCGAGTGCGAGCGCTGCGGCGGCGGGACTGCGGAGGCTGAACCACGCGATCGGGAGCGCCATCGCGGCGCCGAGCACGAGTGCGGCGAGCACGCCGGCGGCCGCGACGCTGGTGTCGAAGCCGATCTGCGCGCCGAGCGGCAGCAGGCTGGTGCCGAGAGTCGCGAGCAGCCGGATGCCGACCGCGCCCGCGGCCAGGCCGAAGGCCGCCCCGACGAGCGCCAGCAGCAGCGTCTCGACCACCACCTGTCGGATGATGCGCGCGTGGCTGCCGCCGATCGCCTGGCGGACGACGAGCTCGCGCGATCGCGTCGTCGCGCGGATCAGCAGCAGGTTTACGAGGTTGACCCCGCCGATCAGCAGCAGGCACACCGCGCCGGCCTGCACGAACAGCAGCACCGGGCGGACCGCGGCGACGTGCTCGCCGTGCAGCGGCATCACCAGCGATCGGAACCCGGCGTCGGCGATCATCTTCGCGGTCGGGCTGCCGGCCTCGAGCGACGCATTGTGCGCGTCCACTTCCGCCTGCGCGCGTTCGATCGCGGAGTCGGGGCGCAGCCTGGCCACCATCTGCGACGAGCTTCCCGAATGACGTTGCATCGGGCCGCGATTGTCGGGACTCGTGACCAGCGGAAAGAAGAGGCGCGCCCTGGAAGAGAGGAACCGGAACGAGGGCGGCAGGATGCCGACGACGAGGCGAGGCGCGCCGTCGACGCGGATCGTGCGTCCGACGACACCCGGATCGCCGTTGAAGCGCTGCCGCCAGTAGCCGTCGGTGAGGATGGCGACGCGGCCGGCCTCGACGTTCATCTCGTCTTCGGTGAAGGCGCGCCCCAGCAACGGCCCAGCGCCGAGCGTCGCGAAGAAGTCGGATGTGACCCGCATCACCGGCTCGCGCTCGGTCGATCCCGGCTCGCCGACGAGCGCCGTTCCCTCGCGATAGAGCGAGACGCCGCTGAATGCCGCGATGGCGCCGCGGCGCTCGTAATAGTTCGTGAACGACGCGCCGTCGTCCGGCACGCCGGCCTTCGGATACGTGTTGTAGACGCGGACCAGCCGGTCGGCTGCGGGAAACGGCAGCGGCCGCAGCAGGACCGCGTTGACGACGGCAAAGACCGCCAGGTTGGCCCCGAGACACAGGGCGAGCGTGGCCATCGCCGTGGCGGTGAATCCGGGCGAGCGGCGCAGCACCCGGACCGCGTACCGCACATCCTGTCCGACTTCGTCAACGAGCGGCATGCCACACACAGACGGCGCGGGGCGAGCGTCTGTTCCGCGAACGAGCAACGCGAGTGAGCCACGCGAGCGGAGCGGGGCGCAGGGGTCCCCGCGAGCGAGCGTGCAGGGGGTCCGGCGGGGCGAAGCCCCCCGGAAAGAGATGGCGTATCATTCGCGCCCATGCCACGCGCGTTTCCAGCCGTCTTCGCGCTGCTGATCGTTGGGATGATGCTGTCGGCTGCCGCGCAGCAACCGCCCGCTGCCCAGCAACCGCCAGCGCAGCCGCAGGCGCCGCAGCCGCGCCCGGACGATCCGCCGCACGAGACGTTCTTCTATAAGAACGGGACGCTCGAGCTCGAGGCCTACTTCTTCAAGCCGACGGGCGCCGGCCCCTTCCCGCTCGTCGTCTACAACCACGGCTCGCGGGCGAACCAGGAACGGCTGGAGTGGCCCGTCTACTTCATCGCGCGCCTCGTCGTGCCCGCCGGCTACGCGCTGCTCGTTCCCGAGCGACGCGGCTACGGCAAGTCGCAAGGGGCGACGTTCACCGAGGAGATCGGCCCCGACGAGCGCGGTCAGCGCTTCGTCGATCGCCTCGCACTGGAGGCCGCCGACGTCAACGCCGCCGTCGACTATGCGAAGAAGACCTTCCCGATCGATCCGAAGCGCATCGTCATGCAGGGCTACTCGTTCGGCGGCATCGTGACGACGCTGGCCGCCGCGAAGAGCACGTCGCTGCGCGCCATCGTGAACCAGGCGCCGGGGGCGTTGAACTGGGACAAGAGCCCCGAACTGCGGACAGAGCTGATCGCGGCGGCGAAGAAGATCCGCGTCCCGATGATCTGCATGGCGGCCGAGAACGATCTGACCACCGAGAGCGCGCGCGTCATCTGTGCCACCGCGAAGGCCGCCGGCGCGGCGGCCGAAGTCAAGATCTACACGCCGTTCACGCACCCGACCAACCCGAATCCGCGCGCGCCGGGCCACGCGCTGTTCGCGCCGATCGGCGTCGACATCTGGAAGCAGGATCTGCTGGACTTTCTCGCGAAGCAGACCCGGTAGCGCGCGCGGTCAGAGCGTGCGGACGACGCGGCACGGGTTGCCCGCGGCGAAGACCCCTTCCGGGATCTCGCGCGTCACCACGCTGCCGGCACCGATGACGGCGCGCGAGCCGATGCGGACGCCCGGGCAGATGATGGCGCCGCCGCCGACCCAGACGTCGTCGCCGATCGTCACCGGCTTGCCGAACTCCAGCGTGCGGCGCTGGACGTGGTCGAGGGGATGCAGCGCCGTGTAGATCTGCACGGCGGGACCGAAGAAGCAGAAGTCCCCGACGCGGACTTCGCACACGTCGAGAATCACGCAGTTGAAGTTGAAGTAGACGCGCGTGCCGAAGCTGATGTGGCTGCCGAAGTCGCAGTAGAACGGCGGCTGGATGTAGACGTCATCTCCGCCGCTCGCGAACAGCTCCCGGAAGATGGAGCGCCGCGCGGCGTCGTCGGCGTCGCCGATCGCGTTCAGCCGGTAGCAGAGATCGTGCGCACGGGTGCGGGCGCGGACGAGATCGGGATCGAAGGAGTCGTACAGCTCCCCCGCGAGCATCTTGTCGCGTTCGGTGCGATGCGCCACGCCTCCAGTATGGCGCTCAGGCGGCGTCGTGGATCAGCGCGGTTCCTTCGCCACCAGGTGCAGCATCGGCCGCTCGGCCGGCCGGTAGTGCTCGGCGTCGCGGCTGCAGATCCAGCCCATCGGGTCGGGATCCTCGGCGGTGGTCGCGATGCGGACGCTGCCCAGCGGCCCGCCGTCGCGCCCCTTGTTGTTGTCGCTGCTGCGGCCGAACTGCATAGTCCCGGTGCAGAGCGCCTGCACGCACGGTTTTTGATCTCCTCGAGCGGCGGTCATGGAACGGTCCTTTCGATGCTCAGAAACGTGCGACGAGCATGAGCAACAACTTCAGCAGAAACGCCAGGGGCGCGCCGATGGCAAGAATGGCCAGCGGAATGCCCGCGACGACGAGCAAGAGGGCCACGACGTCTGCCGAAACGCCGGCGAGCCGGCGCCCGGGAGAAACGGCGACGGCTAGATGAGCCATACGAGGACGATGGCCGCGCTCGTCGCGAGACTGACACCCATGAGCGTCATCGCCGACCGCGTCGACACCAGACTGGAGCGTCGCTTCCGCTGATCGGGGACCGGGCTTTCGGTCTCGTAGAGCAACTGCCCCATGCTGCCGGTGCCCTGCGCGCTCTTCCAGCTGTTGAGGGCGATGGCGGCGGTCGCCAGGAGCAGCGCCACGACAACCGCGTAGGTTGTCGGCGTCACGACCCCAGGCGCCCACATCATCATGATGAGCGACGTGAGGCACGGCAGACCGAGTGCCACGCCGACCGTGGCGCGGTCGAGTCGCGTGAGAGAAGTCATAGATAGCCCCTTTCCGGGGATGTGTACGGAAACGCACCGCGAGGGGGGTCGAAGGACCACCGCGGCAGCTTTAGTGAATTGGCGGCTGGATCTGCCGGAAACTCAGGAAAGGACCTTCATCTTATCACACGCCGGCACGCTTCAGGTATGGCGCCGTGCGGCTCTCTTTCGACGCGGCCACCGCCGAGGGAACGCCTGCGGCGACGACGCTCCCGCCTTCGTCCCCCGCGCCCGGGCCCATGTCGATGACCCAGTCGCTGCCCGACACGATCCGCATGTCGTGCTCGACGACGACGACCGTGTTGCCGGACTCGACGAGGCCGTCGAGCTGTGTCATCAGCCGCTCGACGTCCGATGGGTGGAGGCCGGTGGTCGGCTCGTCGAGCACGTAGAGCGTGCCGCCGCGCTGGCCGCGCTGCAGCTCGGTGGCCAGCTTGATGCGCTGCGCCTCGCCGCCCGAGAGCTCCGTCGCCGGCTGCCCCAGGCGCAGGTAGCCGACGCCCACTTCGCGCAGCACGTTGAGCGCGCGCCGCACGTGCGGCTCGTCGGCGAAGAAGTCCCACGCCGCGTCCACCGTCAGGCCGAGCACGTCGGCGATGTTCTTGCCGCGGTAGGTGATCTCCAGTGTCTGCGCGTTGTAGCGCGTGCCGTGGCAGGTCGGGCACGGCGCGTAGACGCTCGGCAGGAAGAGCAGCTCGACGAAGACGAAGCCCTCACCCTCGCACGTCTCGCAGCGCCCCTTGATCACGTTGAACGAGAACCGCCCCGCGTCGTAGCGCCGCGCCTTCGCCGCCTTCGTCTCCGCGAACAGCTTTCGCACGTAATCGAAGAGGCCGGTGTAGGTCGCGAGGTTCGATCGCGGCGTGCGGCCGATCGGTTTCTGATCGACGCGCACCAGCCGGCGGATCGAGTCGAGGCCGTCGGTGATGCGGCCGCTCTCCGTGCGCACCGTGGATCGCTCGAGATCCGCCTCGTCGCCGGCGTCGGCGTCGACATCGTGACCGAGGTGCGCGGCGACCAGCTCGACCAGCGCCTGGCTGACCAGCGTCGACTTCCCTGAGCCCGACACGCCGGTCACGGTGGTGAAGACGCCGAGCGGGATGTCCACGTCGAGCCGGCGCAGGTTGTTGCGGGTCACGTCTTCGAGCCGCAGCCACTGCCGCGGCGTCCGCGGCCCGCGCCGCGGCACGACGTGGTGATCGAACAGGAACTGGCGCGTCTGCGACTCCGCCACCTGGTCCAGCCCGCGCGGCGGCCCGCTGTAAAGGATGCGGCCGCCATGCTCGCCCGCCGCCGGCCCGACGTCGACGATCCAGTCGGCGTGCCGGATCACGTCCAGCTCGTGCTCGACGACGAACAGCGAGTTGCCGGAGGCCTTGAGCTTGTCGAGCGCCGCGAGCAGCGCCTCGGTGTCGGCAGGGTGCAGTCCCGCGGACGGCTCGTCGAGCACGTAGACGACGCCGAAGAGGTTCGAGTGCACCTGCGTCGCCAGCCGCAGCCGCTGCAGCTCGCCGGGCGAGAGCGTCGGCGTGCTGCGATCGAGCGAGAGGTAGCCGAGGCCGAGATCGAGCAGGATCTTGATGCGGCCGCAGATGTCCCGCGTGATGCGCTGCGTGACGACGGCCTTTTCGGGGTGTTCCGCCGCGAGCTTCTTCAATCCCGTCGCGGTGCCTTCGACGTAGGGGCGGAGAATGCCGGCGATCCGCTTGATCGGCTTGCTCGACAGCTCCGAGATGTCGCAGTTGGCGAAGGTGACCGACAGCGCTTCGCGCCGCAGCCGCTTGCCGCCGCACAACGGGCATTGACTGCTGACCATGTACTGCGAGACCCGCCGCTTGATCGAGGCGCTCTGCGTGTTCGAGAAGGTCTGCAGCACGTATTTCTTCGCGCTGGTGAACGTGCCCATGTAGTCGGGCTCTTCCTTGCGCTTGATGGCGCGGCGTACCTCCTCACGCGTGTAGCCGGCGTAAACCGGCACCTGCGGCTGTTCCTCCGTGAAGAGGATCCACTCGCGCTCCTTCTTCGGCATCTCGCGCCACGGCCGATCGACGTCGTAGCCGAGCGTGGTCAGGATGTCGCGCAGGTTCTGGCCGTGCCACGCGGTCGGCCACGCGGCGATCGCGCGCTCGCGGATCGTGAGTGACGCATCGGGCACCATCGACGCCTCGGTGACCTCGTAGACGCGGCCGAGCCCGTGGCAGTCGGGACATGCGCCTTCGGGCGTGTTCGGCGAAAAGGACTCCGCTTCCAGATGTTCCTGGGCCGGCGGATACTTGCCGGCGCGCGAATAGAGCATCCGCAGCAGGTTCGAGAGCGTCGTCACGCTGCCGACCGAGGAGCGCGTCGTCGGTGAGCCGCGCTGCTGCTGGAGCGCGACGGCCGGCGGCAGGCCGTCGATCGCGTCGACCTCGGGGACCGTCATCTGGTCGAAGAGCCGGCGCGCGTAGGGCGCCACCGACTCGAGGTAGCGGCGCTGCGCCTCGGCATAGAGCGTGCCGAAGGCCAGCGACGACTTGCCCGATCCCGACACGCCGGTGAAGACGACCAGCGCGTCGCGCGGGATGTCGACGTCGATGTTCTTCAGGTTGTGCTCGCGGGCGCCGCGGACTTTGACGAAACGACTCGTGGCGTCGGTGGCGATGTCGGGGTAGTCGCGGTTCGGACGGTGCATGTGCGTCGGATCCAACGTGCCATCGGACCGACGCCGTGCGCAAGCTCGTCCGGCTTGACACCCGGGCGCGCCCCCGTCAGAGTTATCGGTTCAGGCGTCATCATGAGAGTCCCTGCGCTCGAGTACGTCATCGTGTTCGTCACAGCCGTCTGCGCGGCCGGCTGTGGCTCGGCGTCGAGCGGATCGGCGCCTCCCGTCATCCAGCCCGGTGCGCCCGGGCAGGCGGACAAGGTGCTGACCGCCGACACGGCGTCGGCCCTGCCGCAGCCGAAGTTCAGTCCCGCCGACGTCACGTTCATGCAGGGGATGATTCACCATCACTCGCAGGCGATCGACATGGTGGAGCTGCTCTACCAGCGCACGGCCAGCGACGACATGCGCAAACTGGCCAAGCGGATCGAGGTCTCGCAGAACGACGAGCTCGGGATGATGCGGCGGTGGCTGGAAGCGCGCGGGCAGGAGGTGCCGGGGCCGCACGCGCACCACATGCCGGGCGCCCCGCTGATGCCGGGAATGCTGACGCCGGACGAAATGGCGAAGCTCGCCACCGTGAAGGGCCCGGAGTTCGATCGCCTCTTCCTCGAAGGGATGATCAAGCACCATTCGGGGGCGCTGACGATGGTGGCGGATCTGTTCGCGACGGCGGGCGCGGCGCAGGGCTCGGAAATCTTCGCGTTCGCGTCGGACGTGGACGCCGACCAGCGCATGGAAATCGATCGCATGAGCGCGATGCTCAAGGAGCTTCAGAAATGAAAGGCGTAGACCAGCGAGTCCTCTGTTTCTCGGCGGCGCTGCTCGTGGCGTCGGCCGTCGGCCTGGCGCAGAACCCCCCGCAGAATCCGCCGGCCGCGCCACCCGAGGGGCAGACCGCCGCGATCAACAGCGGCGATCCGCGCGTCGGCCTGAAGCCCGGCTACCGCAACGCCGGCGTCGCGGCGAAGAACATGGAGCTGGTCGCGACCATGCCCAAGCCGGGGCCGTTCGAGCCGAAGGACATCCTGGAAGGGGCGGCGACGGTGACGCCCGACGCCGGGCGCGGGGCAGCGGCTGCGGGGTCCACCGCGACCACGGCATCCACGGCGGCGGCAACGCCGGCGACGCCGGCCGCCGGCGCGCCGGCGGGGTCAGCGGCTCCGGGCGCTCCGGGCGCTCCGGCCGCGGCTGCCGCAGCAGGACGCGGCGGTCCGCGCGGGCTCGACCTGGCCAACTCCGATCTCGCGTTCCGCCGCGCCGACATGTTCCTCGGCAACTTCAACGGCTTCAACACCTATGACATCGAGACGCCGAAGAAACCGCGCCTGCTGGCGTCGGTGGTCTGCCCGGGCGGGCAGGGCGACATGTCGGTGCACGGCAACCTGCTCTTCATGTCGGTCGAGCAGACGCGCGGCCGCGTCGACTGCGGCACGCAGGGGGTCACCGAGACCGCGAGCGCGGAACGCTTCCGCGGCGTGCGCATCTTCGACATCAGCGACATCAGCCATCCGAAGCAGATCGCGGCGGTGCAGACCTGCCGCGGCTCGCACACGCACACGCTGGTGGCCGATCCGAAGGACAAGGCCAACATCTACGTCTACGGCTCGGGCACCAGCACCGTGCGCCCCGGCGACGAGCTCGCCGGCTGCTCGAGCGAAGACCCCGACAAGGATCCGAACACCGCGCTCTTCAGCATCGACGTGATCCAGGTGCCGCTGGCGTCGCCGGAGAAGGCGAAGATCGTCAACCGGCCGCGCATCTTCGCGGACCTGCAGTCCGGCGCCATCGCCGGCCTCGAGAAGGGTGGCGATCGCGGGCCGGGGACGCAGCCGTCGCGCGTCACCAACCAGTGCCACGACATCACGGTGTTTCCTGAAGTCGGCCTCGCCGCCGGCGCCTGCTCGGGCAACGGCATCCTGCTCGACATCTCGGATCCGGTGCACCCGGTGCGGCTCGACGCGGCCAGCGACAAGAACTTCGCCTACTGGCACTCGGCGACGTTCAACAACGACGGCACCAAGGTGATCTTCACCGACGAGTGGGGCGGCGGCACCAGCCCGCGCTGCCGCGCGACCGACCTCCTCAACTGGGGGGCCGACGCGATCTTCGACATCGTCGACAAGAAGCTGCAGTTCCGCAGCTACTACAAGATGCCGGCGCCGCAGACCGAGCAGGAGAACTGCGTCGCGCACAACGGCTCGCTGATTCCGGTGCCGGGGC
>Ga0207645_10002472_pt1 | contig 14528 bp, 9 predicted proteins | sample KBSM53metaG_FD_184331 | JGI IMG/M metagenome (GOLD analysis project Ga0207645, IMG submission 184331) | Miscanthus rhizosphere microbial communities from Kellogg Biological Station, Michigan, USA - KBS M5-3 metaG (SPAdes) (version 2) | ecosystem: Host-associated > Plants > Roots > Rhizosphere >...
ACCTCGTCACCGCCACGCGCATCGCCGACATCATCAGCTGCTGCACCCGGTCGCACGATCCGCTCGTGCATGGCGCCGACCTGAAGCCCGGTATGCATCTCGACCTCGTCGGCGGTTACAAGCCGGACACGCGCGAGGCCGACGACGAGGCCGCTCGCCGCGCCCGCGTGTTCGTGGATCGCCGCGAGTCGGCTTTTCACGGCGTGGGCGACATCCTGCAGCCGATCGCCAGCGGCGCGATTCGCGAGTCCGACGTGCTGGGCGATTGTACGACCTGGTCGGCGGTCGTGTCGAGGGCCGCCGATCCGCCGCCGACATCACATTCTTCAAGAACGCTGGCGGCGGTCACCTGGACTTGATGACGGCCGCACTGGTCTTCCAGCAGCTCTCAACCTAGCCTCTTCTGTGCGCTGGAGCACATGGAATGGCGAGCTTTGCTTGCACCCATCCGTGTCGGGCGATCGGTAAAGCGCTGGAGGATCGTGCGGGGACCGCCGCGGAGTGAGCAATTCACGGACGCAGCGCTCGCGATCGAGTGTCCGTGTGTCACCCGCCGCTTCGGTGTGCATCATTCGGTGATGGGCGTTTCCAACACACGGAGAAGCAACGAAGTGGTCATCAAAGGTCGCAAGATGTGGCGGACGACGGTCGCTTCCCCGCTGGCCGACGCGGCTGTCGAGCGCCGTGCGGCAGCACCCCAGCGTGCGCCGCGCGTGCAACGAGAACGAGCCAAGCCGACACCACCGAGCAGCACGTTCTTCGATTCCCTCTGCGATCCGTACGCGACGGAGTTCGGCGACACGCTGAACAGCGAACTGCCGGAGGAATTTTCAAGGCCGCGATCCGAACCCGGCTGAGCACTCGGCCTTCGAGGGCCATTCGGTCCTCTGCACATCTCGCCGTCGGCCCGACGGCGGGTCCAGATTGCTGTAATACGATGGTCTCCCTTCGTGTCAGTGATCGCCATGGGCCTATCTGAAAAGGCGCAAACGCTGCTCCGGCAATTGCCCGACGACAGCAACCCGTTCGTGCGGGACGGACGCCGCACCTACCTTCGCTACGACAGCATGGTCATCGAGCCGATCTTCGACGAGATCGGCGGCGTCCACGTCGGCTACAAATGGCGCGGCACTCTGATGTACCGGCACCGCGTCGAAGGCTTCGACGTCAAGGAAGGAACCGGCGTCTTGAACCTCTGGGGCGTCGAAGGCCGCATGAGACTCATCCGCGACGGCGAGGACATCGCGTCGAAAGACTGAGCAAGAAGTTCGCGCCGAACACCTGGCCATTCGCCACCAGCACGGCTTCGCGCAACGAGAGCTAGCCCGAATATTTCATAAGTAGAGGGTCGGCAGCCTCGTGCTTGCGCGCGTTGTCATTGGTATCTGAGGCCAATCACAACCGAGGACTGCCGATGCCAAAGTGTACGGATGGGGCGGGTGGATTTGGGCGTATTGGACGACGCGTGATCGAGGCCCGCTTCGAAGGCGGCGAGATCGGCTCGGACGGCGGATTGCTGCTACTGCGGGGGGTCGACGAGCGCATCGGGTTGAGCCGGGCGGCGGCCGCGGTGCTCAGCGACGCACGCGATCCTTCGCGTATCACGCACAGCCTGCGAGATCTGCTGGCACAGCGCATCTACGGTCTGTGCTGCGGCTACGAAGATCTCAACGACCACGACACGTTGCGAGACGACTTGCTGATGCAAACCGCGGTCGGCCGAGTCGATCCGCTGGCGAGCTCGCCGACGCTGAGCCGCCTGGAGACAAGCGCCACGAGGGCGCAGGCGGCGGCGCTACACGGCGTGCTTATCGAGCAGTTCATTGCCAGCCACAAAGCAGCGCCCGAGGAACTCGTGCTCGACATTGACGCCTCCGACGTGCCGCTGCACGGTAAGCAGGAGCGTGCCGAGTTCCACGCCTACTATGACCACCACTGCTACTTGCCGCTGTACGTGTTCTGCGGTCAGGCGATGCTCGCCTGCGTCTTGAGGCGCAGTCGCATCGATGGCGCCAAGAACGCCGCCGCCGTGATCAAGCTGCTGGTGCAGCGGCTGCGCCGGGCCTGGCCCCACGTGCACATCGTCGTTCGTGGCGACTCGGGGTTCTGCCGTCAGCGGCTCTTGCGCTGGTGCGAGCGCTCGCGCGTGAGCTACGTCGTCGGTCTTGCCCGCAACGCGCGGCTGCAAGCCCGTGTCCAGTATGCCGAGGCGATGCTGGCCGAGCAATACGAGTGCAGCGGCGTCAAGCAGCGGCTGATCGACGAGTTTGTCTACGCCGCCGACAGCTGGGACCTCGAGCGGCGCGTGATCACCCGGCTCGAGCATGGCGCGCAGGGCAACAACCCGCGCTTCGTGGTGACCAACCTCGAGGGCGAAGCCACACAGCTGTATGAGAAGTTGTACTGCGCTCGCGGCGAGGCCGAGAACCGCATTAAGGAAGCGCAGCTCGATCTCTTCGGCACGCGTGCAAGCTGCCACCGCTTCGCCGCCAACCAGCTTCGCTTGCTGCTCGCAGCGCTCGCGTACACGCTGATGCAGCGGCTGCGCGAGCTCGCGCTCCAGGGCAGCGAGCTCGAACGCGCGACCGCCGCCACGATCCGCGTACGGCTGCTCAAGATCGGTGCCGCCGTCATGCGCAACACGCGCCGCATCCGCGTGCTGCTGAGCTCGCATCACCCTATGCGAGATGTGTTCCTCGGTGCCGCTCAAGCCCTCGCGCCCTGAGCTTCATCCAGTGCTGTCCCCGGCACGCTCACAAACAACGGGGGTAAGGGGGTGCTGTCCTCAAAAACCAGTCAAACCCATCCAGTACGCCGTATCCACCGCAAGAACAATCAAACCCAACTCCCTCAAGTCTCAGTCCCGCATGAACCGACAAACTGGGTAGAGTCGAGATGTGGCGCGGTGGCTGTAGGTCGAGCTTCGCTGTTGCCGCCCCTTTCGGTTGGCGGTGCCCAAGGAGCTCGACCATGGCTCCGTTTCCACATCCCGCTCATCGAACCGGACGTGCGCTATTTGCGCATCCGGCTCTCGGACAAGCCCTCATGCCTTCGCCCACGGAAGGTCGCGTGTGCGAGGCGCTAGATGAACCAGCCCCAGCACCTCATAGAGATACTGGTCGGGGAAGCGCGACGTCCCCATGCTCGCCACTTTGTGTTTCTTGCACAACCATCGACGCAGCCGTTGTCGAGCGTGGGTGTCGAGCAGCCGATACGCGGAGCTGACAGGGCCAAGGCAGAAGTAGTTCGCCCAGCCCCGCAGCTTCCAGTTCAGCCGACCCACAATCTCTTCGGCATCCAGCAGCCCCGTGCGGCGATCCGTGACCTCGCTGAGGCTGACGACCATCCGCTTGATACTCTTCCTCGAAGGGCGAGTGCCGATGTAGGCATGTCCGTCCTTGCGTGAATAGCATCGCCCGAAGGTGTAGCCCAGGAAGTCGAACCGCTCCCGCGGTATCTGGCACAGATGGGTCTTGTCCTCGTTCACCGTCAGCTTGATCCGCCCCATGATCTCGCGCATCGCGGCCATGGCGTCGTCCGCCCCGCGCTTGCAGCAGATCACGAAGTCGTCTGCGTAGTTGACGATGTGGGCCGACCATCTCTGTTGTAACCCCAGTCGTCTCCACCCCTCGACGAACCGTCGCATGTACAGGTTCGACATCAGGGGCGAGACCGGTGAGCCTTGGGGCGTGCCCTTCTTGTTGTCCCGGTTGGCACGGCTTCGTGTCGTGCGCCCTTTGCCGTCGTCGTCTTCGACCGGCGCCACCAGCCACGCCTTGATCAGGCGCAAGATGTGTCGATCGACAACGCGACGTGCCACGCATCGCAACAGCTCCGCGTGCGGGATGCTGTCGAAGTAGCCGCTGAGATCCGCGTCTACCACTTGCGTGTGGCCGGTATTCAACAAGCGGTGGACCGCTCGCACTGCATCATGCGCCCCGCGATCGCTCCGGTAGGCGTATTGCTCCGGTGCCAAATCCGCTTCGAAGATCGGATCGAGCACCAGTCGCACCGCCGTCTGTACCACCCGGTCGGTGACCGTGGGAATTCCCAGCGGGCGCATCTTCTTGCTGTTCGGCTTGGGTATCCAGACCCGCTTGACCGCATGCGGCTCGTAGGTCTTTGTCCTCAGCCTGTTCGTCAATTCCCCGAGCCACCGATCCTCCCCGTACGCTTCGATGTCCTCGAACCGCTGGCCGTCTACCCCCGCTGCCCCCTTGTTGGCCTTGCAGCATCGGTAGGCGTACTCCAGCACGTCGGCCCGAGACACCTTGTCGTACAGCAGGTAGAACCGATAGCCGGGTTCTTCCTTCGCTTTGGCATGCAACGCGCTCTGCAGCTTCTGAACGCTTGGTGGAGTTGTCAGGTTTCCCAATCTCCGGCTCCTCGCCGCTTCCCGCGTCTGTCTTGAACCAGGGCGCCTTCCCTCTGCCGGCATTACCCGGCTTCCTCGGTACTACGCGCCCCTCCGCCACCCCACGGTGCCCGGCTCGGCTCCTCGCGGAGCGCCGGTTGGCTGTGCGCACAGCCGCACCACAGGGCTTCCCGTGTTGCCTCTGTCTTCCTCTTTCGTGCATGCCATCGTCATTACCCCGGCGGAACCGGTGGGTGCATGCTTCGCTCACTTCCCCACCGATGACGGCCTTCCCCGAATTTCAGCCGGGTCGGCTTCCGCATTACCCTTTTCGAGGCCTGCTCAACGTTCACTCGCGTTACGGCCTGCACGATCGCCAAGTCCCTTGAAGGACCCTCTACACCGAAGGCTTCAACCGCTTCGTTACCTCCACGATTGCTCCGATTGCTTCCGGCTGGAGCGACAGTTGCCGGGCGGGATTCGCACCCGCTGGAAGACAGCGCCTTTTCACGGCGCACTGAAATATTCGGGCTAGTTCGGCAAACTCTTGACCACCAGAAGGTATGAACCCTCGGGCCTAGAGAGCTACGCCCGACACCCGAGCGCATCTTTGACAACGAACTTGCTACGACTGGTTTCCACTGACAAGGCGAATTAGCCGCTAGTGGCCGTACGCCTTCAATCGCACTAGGCCATCCTCCGGATTTCCACAGGGCTGTGCACAGGGCGGCGCTGATGTAGCGGAGCACCCTGACTTGAATCGCTGGCTGATCTTCGGGCCATGCCTGCCGATCAATTATTGAAAGCAACCGCAAATGCAGGGTTCGGAAGATTTCCCATTTGTACGGACGGTTATTTTTTCCCAAAGTCTCCGCTTGAAATTTTTGAGAAAGGTGAACAAGCACATGTGCCTTTGCTGGTGGGATGGAATTCGCAGGAAATGGTATATCAAATGATAATGGGGCAGGATAAACCCACACTTGATAATTATAAAAAAACTGTTGAGAAACTTTACGGAGATAAATCGGCAGAAGCAATGACGGTTTATAGCGCTTCGAACGACGAAGAAGCAGAGCAGGTAGCTACTGATCTCGCGAGTGATCGTTTTATCGGTTTTAGTACATGGAAATGGAGCGATGTGCAAAGCAAAACAGGTGGTAAACCGGTGTATCGCTATTTGTATGCCCGCCCGCGGCCCCAGATGAGATCTGAAATGGGCAATGCAAGAGCGGGTCTTGCAGGTGGCGTGATAAAAGATACTTCAGCTAACAAACCGCCCGCGATGCCACCGGCCCGCGGTGCAGTTCACTCGGCGGAAATAGAATATGCTCTTGGCAATTTGTCAACCAATCGTGTGTACGACTGGCAACCGGAAGATTATAAAGTTTCAGAGATCATGCAGGCTTTCTTTGCCAACTTCATAAAGACCGGAAATCCGAATGGTATGGGTTCACCTGAATGGCCCGCTGTTGACAACAATAAGGCCGTCCAGGTAATGCATATTGATGCTGATACCAAAGCCATGGAAGATAAGAACGGCAAACGGTATTTGTTCATGGATAAGACAGCGAAGAAGTGAAATCGTGAGACGTAAGCCGTGAATCGTTAATAGTGAATGATAAATGGTTTAAGGAGTTTGAAATAGTAACAAATTATCTCAAAAATATTTTTTCATGACTACAAGAAGAAGCTTTTTAAAAAGCACGGGTGCAGCTGCTTTAGGAAGTGTGCTGCTGTCACGATTTGGTAGCGTTGATCTTTTTGCCGGGAAAAAAAATGTTCCCATTGGCCTCCAGTTATATACTCTTGGCAATTTGATGACAACTGATCCTAAAGGAACGTTACAAAAGTTAGCGGCCATTGGATTTAAAGAATTGGAAAGTGCCGGTTCACAAAAAGGAAACTATTATGGATTCACGCCAAAAGAGTTTGCTACGATGGTGAAAGAAGCGGGTATGAACTGGCGTTCCGCTCATGTGGGTGGTGCGCCTTTTACCGTGGACCAGATCATGAAAGTGGCAAAGCCAAAAACCGCGGAGGATTCTGCCAGGATACAAAAGATCGTGGAACAGTTTAAGAACAGGCCAAAAACGCCAAACCTCACTGAAAATTACCAGCAACTCGCCGATGAGGCGGCAGAAGGTGGCATCAGTTACCTGGTGTGTTCAAGTATTCCTGTAAGCACTCTCGATGAAATAAAAAAAGCAGTAGATGTTTTCAGTAAAACAGGTGAGGCTTGTAAAAAGAACGGCGTTCAGTTCGCCTACCATAATCACACAACAGAGTTTGATGAAGTGGAGGGCCACCGTCCTTTTGATTATATTCTCGGCAATACAGATAAGGACCTGGTGAAGATGGAGCTTGACCTGGCGTGGGCCACCAAAGCGAAACAAGATCCTGTTGCGTTATTCAAACTTCATCCCGATCGTTACCCTTTGTGGCATGTAAAAGATCTCGATAAAGACAAATTGATGCCGGCTGAAGTGGGAACAGGTATTGTTGACTTCAAGAACGTTTTTGCTAATGCAAAAGAATCAGGGATGAAATACTTTTTTGTTGAGCAAGACCAGGCGCCAGATCCATTGCAGAACGTAACAAACAGTTACAACTATCTAAAAAAACTCTTGGCATAACGAGCTCAGCGGGAAAATAAAATTTTGAAGAGTAAAGGAATGCATATAATTAATAGTTTCTCAATAGCACCGGCAGATAAAAAATATCGCCCGGCTTTCACATTAGCAATTTTCTTTGTTTAAATATTTAAGATGAACCAGGTTTAGAAGTGTCAGGAGGATTTTCCCGGGCCAACTAAGCTTTTTATCTTTTGCAAGATAAAATGTCGTTTAGGCATCTTACCCATGAGAATAAAATAGTCTTTCATGTCATTCAAAGAAATGCTATTAACTTCATTTAACCCGGAGCTGCTCCGTACTAGCCGAAGCACAAAGAGGGATTATTATTTTTTTTCTCAAGCCAATAATCAAATATGCATGGAAATTTAAATAAATCCCGAATTCGGCTTTATACAACAGGATTCGCCACGATAATTCATCCGGTTTGTAATCGTTGACCGAAACAAAAATACGAGTCACAGTTATTCAACTTAAGCATTGGCATCATTTTTTCGGCCTTTCCAAATCAGAGTTTTTATTAGTACCCTCTTATTTAGTTTACATTTTTTTTAATCTATTAAAAAGCAGTGATTATGAAAAAACTATTGCTATTTATGTTCGCGATCACCCTGACCGCTACCATAGCAGTTGCGCAACAACAAAAAGATTACAAACAGGAACGTACCGAGTGGGAAAAGAAACTAAAAACTGAATTGAAGTTGACGGCAGATCAAACAACAAAGTTTGACGCACTTAACAGCGACTACGATGCGAAAATGGATGCCCTGGCACAAGATGCGAGTTTAAGTATGGATGCGCAAAAGGAAAAGAAAATGGCTCTTAAAAAGGAAAAAGAAGGGAAATTGTTTGAATTCCTGACACCGGAACAACAGGACAAATACAAGACGCTCGTAGACCAAAAGATGAAGGAAATGAAAAAACCAACGAATCAGTGAGTGGTCGGTGTTGAAGAACCAAAGCAATAAAAAACCGGATGTTAATCGTCCGGTTTTTCTATTTACTTTAAAACAACTTTCCCTTACTTCAAACCATATTTGGTCATATATCTGTTGTACAGTTGTGTTTGCTTGTTTTCCAAACTCACCTTGCGGCCCTGGATAAACACCGCAGAGATGATGCTTGTACGCATATCCAGGATATCGCCCTCACTAATCACAATATTTGCATCCTTTCCTTCTTCAAGGGTGCCAGTACGATCATCAATACCTAAAATTTTTGCAGCATTTAGTGTGATTGACTGCAGTGCTTCTTCTTTGGACAGCCCATATGCTGCTGCTGTACCCGCATTAAACGCAAGGTTGCGGTAACGTGTTTCATCATTGTCATCGTTTAAAGCAAACAACACACCTGCCTGCTTGAGCATATAAGGCGTTTTGAAGGGTTGATCGATATCTTCATCTTCCGTCGCTGGCAGGTTATATTCCCTGGAAAGGATCACAGAGATATTATTTTTTTTCAGCAGGTCCGCGATCTGCCAACTCTCACTGCCACCAACTATCACTACATCAATTCCAAATTCCTTTGCAAAATCAACAGCTACCAATAATTGTTTTACCACATCTGCATGAACAAAAAGTTTTTCCCGTTTTGCAAACAAAGGTTTCAATGCTTCAAATTTCAGGTTTGTTTGTGTGTGATCGGTTTCTTGTGAATACGCTTTAGCTTCCCGGAAAACCTTTTTTACTTCTTCAATTTTGTCGAGACCTTCTTTCACCGGGTCAGTTTCCGGTTGCTGATTTCTGCCTCCCGTGAAACGTGGACGACGATTGATAAGACTTGGCATATAAAACACGATCCCTGTGTTCCGTTTATATAACGCATCTTCCCAATTCCATGCATCTAACTGCATCACAGAAGTTGTTCCCGCGATCAAACTGCCGGCAGGAGCCACATTCGTCAAAACAATTCCGTTTGACTTCAACGTATTGATGATCTTAGAGTCGGTATTGTATGCCACCGCTGATTGCACATTGGGATTCCATTCTCCCAACTCCTGGTAATCGTTTGAACCCCGAACTGCATTGGCGATCTCTTTTAAGCCAAGATCACTTTCCGGAAGAATGAGGCCTGGGTAGACCTGTTTGCCTTTTGCATCAATGACATCCCCGGAAGCTGAAATATTTGTTCCAACCTGCACAATTTTTCCATCTGTTATTTTTATCGTCCCATTATTAACAACCGCTCCGTTACCAACGTGAATGGTTGCATTGGTAATGTAAAATGTTCCTTTTTGAGCTGGCGTTGGATATACGTCATCTTGTGCCCTTGCTGTAATAACTAAAAGGAAAATCGTTTGCATGATAAAGAATATCTTTTTCATTTTGAATTTTTACTTTTTACTTCGAATTGTTTTCATCATACCTATCTGTCTGCAGTAATCCATCATTGTGCTCGTAATCTTCACAATGAAGTACAACCTGTAAACTCGGTCTTGCAGGTATAACATCCTTTGGATTATTTTTTCCTTCAGCGATCATTTTCTGAATCAGCCGATTTCTTTCTGCAGATATTTCTTTACGCAATTCTTTGTCGCGTTCACGATCAAAATAAACGATCCCATCGACGATCGTTTTATTGGCCTTTGCATACACACTTAGTGGATTGTCGCTCCATAAAACAAGATCAGCATCTTTACCAACCTTGATACTTCCCACCCTGTCTTCTACATGCAGGGCCTTCGCCGGATTGAGCGTTACCATTTTAAAGGCTTCTTCCTCTGTCAAGCCCCCATATTTTACACTTTTTGCCGCTTCCTGGTTAAGATGACGAGCCTGCTCTGCATCGTCAGAATTAATACAAACATTCAATCCTTCCTTGACCATGATCGCAGCATTGTACGCCATCGCATCCTGCACTTCCAGTTTATAAGCCCACCAGTCAGAAAAAGTGGAGGCGGTGGCCCCGTGGGCTTTCATTTTATCTGCCACTTTGTATCCTTCAAGTATATGAGTGAATGTATTCACTTTAAAGCCAAACTTTTCGGCGACTCTCATCATTTCAGTGATCTCGCTCTGAACATAGGAATGACATGTGATAAATCTTTTTCCATTCATGATCTCAACAAGCGCATCTAACTCGAGGTCCCGACGCACTGACATTTGGGCCTCTCCTCCTTTCTTTTTGCCTCCTTGTTCCGCATCTTTGATCTGCTTTTGATAATCCGCAGCCCTTGAAAATGCGTCCATCTGCACTTCTTCGACACCCATGCGGGTATCGGGGTAACGCGTATTGCCTTGTGTGGCGGCTGTACGTTTTACATTTTCACCAAGAGCAAATTTGATAAACGGATCAGCGCCCTTGAACTTCAACTCTTCATCGTTGACACCCCAGCGCAATTTTATTAGTTGTGTTTGTCCGCCGATCGTATTAGCTGATCCGTGAAGAATATGAGAAGATGTAACGCCACCGCTTAATTGACGGTAAATATTGATGTCTTCGGGATTTAAATTATCAGCAATGCGAACTTCGGATGTTACTGACTGAGCTCCTTCATTGATAGAAAATGCAGCAATATGTGAGTGTTCATCGATCACTCCCGGTGATAAATATTGACCTGTTCCGTCAATCACCTTTGCTGATGCCTCGGATAAGTTCTTCCCGATCTGTGCGATCTTCCCATTTTTCACCAACACATCCGTGTTGGGTAGAATACCCTCTTTTTCATTTGTCCAAACTGTGGCATTCTTTATTAACAACTCTTCCGGGTGTGGCATGGAATCCCAACCGTAAGCACCGAATGGATAGGTAACCTTGCCCAGCGTCAACGGTGTTTTTCTTTTTGTACTGTCAACAGATTCATTCGCCTTGATAAATGTTGCCGTCCACGTTAATGGATTACCCAGCGTGTCAACCCCATTGCCCTGCCATACATCTCCATTGTTTACACCACTCAAACGAATACTGGCACCTCCTTTTCCAGGGGCACCCTTGTTTCCGTGTTCCTGCTGGCCTTCGGGTTTCTTTGAAGGTGTTGTCGAAAAACTTAGTCTTACCAGTTTTCCATCGTAATTGAATTTTCCTGTTAGAGTATCCTTTGCGATTACGTTTGCAGTATTTTCATTCTTTACGTCAAGAGTATAATTTAAAGTCCCGCCTGTCGTATTTAAAACAAGATTGTAAGTGCCTGCAACGTTTGACCATGCCTCTTCTTTTACTTCATATTTATCACCCTGTACCCAATTTTCAATGATGTTTGTTTTTTCATTGAACAAGGGACCTGTTGTTATTAAAAAATTAGCCAGTTTGCCTTCATCCAGGCTCCCCACTTTATCATATACACCTAACCATGTAGCAGGTGTTTTTGTGAGCGCCTCAAAAGCCTTGCCTTCACTTAGTCCATATTCAATGGCTTTGCGGAGATTTGTCCAGAATTGTTTTGCGTCACGCACATCAGCTGATGTGATAACAAAGGGAATATTTGCTTTTTCAAACGCGGCAGGATTGCCTGGCGCCAACTCCCAATGTTTCAGATCAGTCAACGAAATATATTTTGCATCATTAGGATCATCTACTTCCTGCGGCTGGGGAAAGTTAAGTGATAGAATGAAAGAAGCCTTTGTTCCAGCAATATCTGCGATACGCTGGTATTCATTTCCACCTCCTTTAATTATGTATTGTACACCAAATTCATCACCGATCCTGTCGGCTCTTATATCAGCCCATTTATCATTGGCATCAAAGATCTGCGGCAAGTTCTGTTCATCATTCCATGCCTGCAGACTCATATTCACACCTTCTTTAGGGGGCCTGCCTTTATACCACTGAGCATCGAGATATGTTTGGCGAAGTAATGCCACACTGCCCATCATTGAACCCGGATAACTTTGTGTCGAAGTTCCTTTGCTAAACGAATAATTGGCAGACACTTTATCTTTTACAATGACCAGGTTTTCTTTTTCGCCGGCAAGGGTTACAAAAGCGCCGGTTCCTCTCGCGATTCCATCTTTTTGATGAGTCATCACAGAACCAAAACCAAGATCACGAAGCGATTTGGCAGCTTTATCATCTACTGCAAAAATATCAGCGGCGTTTACTTCACTTTTGATCGCCTGGTTCCAGCCATAGGCGCCCTTTGTGCTGGATGTAAATTGTTGCGGTGCAAAAAAACCACCTACCGCAGGAGTTGGGCGTTGAGGCTGAGGAATTCCGTAGTCAGTGTAGATATCAATTAATGATGGGTAGATATACTTGCCTTTACAATTAATAACTACCGCATCCTTCGGTATAGATGCATTTGTACCTATTCCCTTTATTTTCCCATCGCGAATGACAAGAGTTGCATTGTTCAGAGTCGTTTGACCATCTTTTACAATAGTTGCGTTGGTAAAAGCATAGCACCCGGTTCTGGGATCAGTTACTCCATTCACCGGGAATGTAACCTGTGCTTTTACGACAAGGCACAGTATCAATGCCCCCGCGACAGATTTAATTCTTTTCCCATTAAATCCTTTGGATAGTTTTCTCATAAGCAGAAAATTTTAGTTCGAAAGTTATTGAAAAAAGGATACCATCAAAAAATCTTTTCATTTACTGTCGACGGAAAGTTTGCAATATGACATTAAATAAAAAATTTCGTTCAGTAAAAACACTTATCGACGTGAACCGTGAGTCGCTAATCATGAATGAGAATCGAGCGGCTGCCCGCGGTTCCCGGGTTGGCTCTCAATTACTCTCAAATGCCCCTAAATAGTTTTACTTTTGATTGGACGAAATTTAAAATATGCCGCTAGTTAAAGAAAGAATTGTCGTTCCTGATTTCCGTTTCTCCCCTCGTGTTGACCAAGTTGGTATTGAAGAAAGAGCCTCCCGTTTTACCAAGCGAAGTATTAAAAAAGAATCTAAAGTAGAAGGACTGAAATTGGTGTTGAGTATGATCGATCTGACTACTTTGGAAGGAAAAGATACGGCTGGCAAGGTGAAACAACTTTGTTACAAGGCTAAACATTTACTGGATACTTATGAGGGCTTGCCAACTGTCGCGGCGGTTTGCGTGTATCCGTCAATGGTGAGGATAGCAAAGAAATCTCTTGGAGACTCTGCTGTAAAAATTGCCTCAGTGGCCACGGCTTTTCCGAGCGGACAAGCTCCGTCGAAAGTAAAAATAGAGGATACGAAATTTGCGGTAAGTGAGGGGGCCGATGAAGTGGATATGGTGATATCAAGAGGAAAGTTTTTGGCCGGCGAATACAATTTTGTGTTTGACGAAATTGCTTCTATTAAGGAAGCCTGTGGTGAAGCCAGGTTGAAAGTTATTCTTGAAACCGGTGAATTGAGCACTTTTGACAAAGTAAGGCGAGCAAGCGATATTGCTATGTATGCCGGGGCAGATTTTATTAAAACATCAACTGGCAAAGTGCAGCCGGCTGCCACAATGCCTGTAACCCTGGTCATGCTTGAAGCCATTCGTGATTATTATTACCGCACAGGAAAAATGGTCGGTATGAAACCCGCCGGTGGCATTTCAAAATCAAAACTGGCCTTGCATTATCTGGTGATGCTGAACGAGGTGCTCGGTGAAGACTGGATGAACAATCACTGGTTCCGTTTTGGCGCAAGTAGCCTGGCGAATGACGTGTTGATGCAACTGGTAAAGGAGCAAACAGGAATCTATCAGAGTGGGGATTATTTTCCGATGGATTAATAAATTGGGAAATGTAGAATTTTGAAATTTCCCAATTTCAAAATAAAATATTGATGTCAACAGGAACAAAAAAAAATAAAAAGACCTCTTCAAATAGTAATGGTGTTCCAAAACTAAAATTTAACTCGGGCTGGGAATATGCACCGGCCCCGGAAAGCCAAAGCCATATCCAACTGAAAGAACGTTATGATCTTTTTATCAATGGAAAATTTGTAAAGCCTTCTTCAGGAAATTATTTTGACACCATCAATCCTGCCACCGAAGAAAGGATCGCGGAAATAGCTGAAGCAAACGCTGGCGATGTTGACAAAGCAGTAAGTGCAGCAAGAAATGCTTATGAAAGAGTTTGGAAAAAAATGCCGGCTGCAGAAAGAGCAAAATATATTTTCCGTATTTCCCGAATGATACAAGAACGTGCAAGAGAATTTGCAGTGATCGAAAGTATTGACGGAGGCAAAACCATTCGTGAATCGAGAGATGTGGATGTACCCCTTGCAGCAAACCATTTTTTCTACTATGCAGGTTGGGCCGATAAGCTAGACTATGCCATGCCGGGACGAATTCCTTCATCACTTGGAGTTGCAGGTCAGATCATTCCCTGGAATTTTCCTTTATTGATGGCTGCCTGGAAAATAGCGCCGGCCCTTGCAACCGGCAATACAGTAGTGTTGAAACCCGCGGAAACCACTCCCCTCACCGCTTTGAAGTTGGCAGAAATTATCCAGGAATCGGGATTGCCTGAGGGAGTTGTAAATATTGTTACAGGTTTTGGCCAGACCGGAGCTGATATTGTGAATCATCCTGACGTCGATAAAATTGCTTTTACCGGTTCAACTGAAGTTGGAAAAATTATTCAGAAAGCAGTAGCGGGCTCCAATAAAAAGATGACTCTTGAACTCGG
>Ga0207645_10002476_pt1 | contig 14491 bp, 15 predicted proteins | sample KBSM53metaG_FD_184331 | JGI IMG/M metagenome (GOLD analysis project Ga0207645, IMG submission 184331) | Miscanthus rhizosphere microbial communities from Kellogg Biological Station, Michigan, USA - KBS M5-3 metaG (SPAdes) (version 2) | ecosystem: Host-associated > Plants > Roots > Rhizosphere >...
GCCCGCAGGCCGTTGAGCGCCGCGAGCGCCTCGGCCGTCAGGCGGCCCTCGGTCGTCAGCGTGTCGTCGATGTCGGTCAGCACCCCCCGCACCGTGCGGGCCGTCGCCACCGGCAGGCTCGTCAGCGGGGCGGGTCGCGGCAGGGCCATCGCGACAAGTCTTGCACAAGGCCCCGCTCGCCAAGGGCCCGCACCGTTCGCTACAATTCGGGTCAGTTTCGAGGAGCGTTGCAAGGCCTTCCGTGGTCCCAGGCTCGAAACTCCACATTGCAACCGCGCTCACCCGCACGCAGCCCGTGGGTGAGAGTCCGATCCCTCATCGACGTGTTCCAGCGGGTCCTTCGTGTCCTAGGAGCCCGAGATGAACGCCGTCCTGAAACCTTCCGCTTCCACGCAAACGTCCGCGAATCCGGCCGACCACGCCATCGCCGACGCCAGCCTTGCCGCCTGGGGCCGCAAGGAAATCCGCATCGCCGAAACCGAGATGCCCGGCCTGATGGCGATCCGCGAAGAGTTCTCGAAGAGCCAGCCGCTGAAGGGTGCGCGCATCACCGGCTCGCTGCACATGACGATCCAGACCGCGGTGCTGGTCGAAACGCTGCAGGCGCTCGGCGCGCAGGTGCGCTGGGCCTCGTGCAACATCTTCTCGACCCAGGACCACGCCGCGGCGGCGCTGGCGACGAACGGCTTCGGCGGCGTCGGCACGCCGGTGTTTGCGTACAAGGGCGAGTCGCTGGCCGACTACTGGGACTACACGCATCGGATCTTCGAGTTCGGCGCCAAGGGGGAGAGCGGCGAAGGCCCGAACATGATCCTCGACGACGGCGGCGACGCGACGTTGCTGATGCACCTCGGCAAGCGCGCCGAAAAGGACGTGTCGCTGCTGGCCAACCCGGGCAGCGAGGAGGAGACCTGCCTCTACGCGGCGATCAAGGCCAAGCTCGCGACCGACCCGAACTGGTACACGCGCAAGAGCGCCGAGGTCATCGGCGTCACCGAGGAGACGACGACCGGCGTGCACCGCCTGAAGGAGATGAGCGCGAAAGGCACCTTGCTGTTCCGCGCGATCAACGTCAACGACTCGGTGACGAAGTCGAAGTTCGACAACCTGTACGGCTGCCGAGAATCGCTGGTCGACGGCATCAAGCGCGCGACCGACGTGATGATCGCCGGCAAGGTCGCGGTGGTGGCCGGCTATGGCGATGTCGGCAAGGGCTCGGCGCAGGCGCTGCGTGCGCTCTCGGCGCAGGTCTGGGTCACCGAGATCGACCCGATCAACGCGCTTCAGGCCGCGATGGAAGGCTACAAGGTCGTGACGATGGAGTACGCCGCCGACAAGGGCGACATCTTCGTGACGACGACCGGCAACAAGCGCGTGATCACGCACGATCACATGGCGAAGATGAAGGACCAGGCGATCGTCTGCAACATCGGCCACTTCGACAACGAGATCGACATCGCGTCGATCGAGAAGTACGAGTGGGAAGAGATCAAGCCGCAGGTCGACCATGTGACGTTCCCGGACGGCAAGAAGATCATCCTGCTCGCGAAGGGCCGCCTCGTGAACCTCGGCTGCGGCACCGGCCATCCGAGCTTCGTGATGTCGTCGAGCTTCGCGAACCAGACGATCGCGCAGATCGAGCTCTACACGCAGCCCGACAAGTACCGGGTCGGCCAGGTCTACGTGCTGCCCAAGCACCTCGACGAGAAGGTCGCGCGCCTGCACCTGAAGAAGGTCGGCGCGATGCTGACCGAGCTGAGCGACGAGCAGGCCGCCTACATCGGCGTCGACAAGGCCGGGCCGTACAAGCCCGACACCTACCGCTATTGAGCCCGATGACCGCACGACGCCCAGTGCCGCTGCGATGCGCGCGGATCAACTGATCGTTGCGCGCGGTCTCGCGCCGACGCGCTCGGCCGCGCAGCGCCTGATCGAGCACCACGGCGTGCGCTGGCTCGCGCCCGCGGGCTGGGCGGTGCCGCGCAAGGCCGGCGAGGAGTTGCCGGAGGACTGCAATCTCGAAGTCACCGACGACGCCGAGTTGCGGTTCGTGTCGCGCGGCGGGCTGAAGCTCGAGGGCGCGCTCGCGCGCACTTTGCTCGCGCTCGAGGGCCGCACGGCGCTCGACCTCGGACAAGGCACCGGCGGCTTTACCGACGTCCTGCTGCAACGCGGCGCAGCGCATGTCGTCGGCGTCGATGTCGGCCACGGTCAGCTGCATCCGCGCCTCGCCGTCGATCTGCGTGTGACGTGTCTCGAGGGTGTCAATGCGCGCGATCTGGCGAGCGCCGCGCTGCCTGGCACGCGGCCGGCAGAGGGCTTCGATCTGGTCGTCGCCGACCTGTCGTTCATCTCGCTGACACTGGCGCTGCCAGCCATCGCGGCGCACCTGGCGCCAAGCGGCGATGCGCTTTTGTTGGTCAAGCCCCAGTTTGAACTTCAACCGAAGGACATCGGCAAGGGCGGCATCGTCAAGACGGAGGCGGCGTATCCGCAGGTCGAGGCGCGGTTGCGGTCGGCCTGCGCGGAACGAGCACTCGAGGTGCTCGACTACTTCCCGAGCGCGATCGACGGTGGCGACGGCAACCGAGAGTTCTTCCTGTGGGCTCGGCCGGTCGGACCGCAACCGAACGCGACGCGCTCACGCAGCGCGCGGCCGCACAGGACGCCATGACTGCATCACCGACTTCCGCGCTGCCAGTCAGCCTCGAATTCTTCCCGCCGAAGACGCCGGACGGCACGACCAAGCTGAAGCAGGTGCGCCGCGAGCTCTACGCGCTGAAACCGCAGTTCTGCTCGGTCACTTACGGTGCCGGCGGCTCGACGCAGGAAGGCACGTTCCAGACAGTCCAGGCCATCCTCGCGGAAGGATGCGAAGGGGCACCGCATTTCTCGTGCATCGGTGCGAGCCGCGGATCGTTGCGCGCCGCGCTCGACGCATTCCGGCATGGCGGCGTGCGCCGCGTGGTGGCGCTGCGCGGCGACTTGCCGAGCGGATACGGCGGCTTCGGCGAGTTCCGCTTTTCGAGCGATCTGGTCGCCTTCATCCGCGCCGAGACCGGCGATCACTTCCACATCGAAGTGGCGGCCTATCCGGAAATGCACCCGCAGGCGCGCTCGCCGCAGGCGGACCTGCAGGCGTACCTCACCAAGGTACAGGCCGGCGCAACCTCGGCGATCACGCAGATGCTGTTCAACAGCGATGCCTATTTCCGCTTCGTCGACGATGCGCGTGCGATCGGCGCCGACATTCCGGTGGTGCCCGGCATCATGCCGATCATCAACGCGAGCGGCATCATCCGTTTCGCCGAGAACTGCGGGGCCGACATTCCGCGCTGGATCCGCCTGCGCCTGCAGAGCTTCGGCGACGACAGCGCATCGATCCGGTCGTTCGGGCTCGACGTCATCACGCGGCTGTGCGAGCAGTTGCGTGCCGGCGGCGCGCCGGGCCTGCACTTCTACACGATGAACCAGAGTGCAGCGACGCTCGAGATCTGCCGTCGCCTCGGCATCGGCGGGGGCCGCTGAAGGCGCGTCAGCCGCGCTGCCACATCACACCGTCCTCGGTGAGCATCGCATCGAGCTGAATCTCGCGCGGACCGAGTCGCAGGAACGGCAGGAAGCCATGGCCGTAGCCGACGCCGACCGTCGTCGGGCGCGGCTGGAGCGAGGACAAGGTCCGCTCGAAGAAACCGCCGCCATAACCGAGGCGGACACCGCCGGGTCCGAAGCCCAGGCACGGCACGACCAGCATCGCGGGCGTCAGCTCGTCGGTGCCCTTGGGCTTCGGGATGTCGTAGGCGTCCTGCTCCATGGGACAGCCGGGGAACCAGACATGAAAGCGCAATGAGCCGCTCGTTCGATCGGCGACCGGCAGGCCGATCCGGCGCGGGCTGCCGTCGGGGCCGCCCTCGGTCCAGCGATAGAGCGCCGGCAGCGGATCGAATTCGCCCTTGATCGGCCAATAGGCCCCGATCGAGCTTTCGCGGCGGCCCGCGAGCCAGGCGCGCAGCACGCTCTGCAGCTGCACCGCGCGCTCGAGCCGGTCGGGCAGCGCGAGGCGTGACGCGACCAGCTTGGTGCGCAGCGCCTCGCGGGTCGGATCGGGAGAAGTCGGTGTCGAGCCCATGACGGATCCTATGCGCGACTCAGATCGTTCCGCGCTCGGTGACGACGAGCGTGAGCGGCACGTCATGCGGCATCGGCGCGAGCTCGACGGTCTCGAGACGTGCCAAGGACCAGGCGACCCCGACCGCGCAGACATCCGGATGCAGCGCGAACCAGCGGTCGAAATAGCCGCCGCCGTAGCCGAGCCGAAAACCACCGTCGGTATAGCCGACGCACGGCACCAGGACGACGTCGGGCACCACCGGCGAGCCGGCGCTGCTGGGGATGCCGCAGTCGTCGATCTGGGTCGGCACCGTGCCGTCCCAGAGCCGATAGTGCAACTCCCGCGGCGTGCGTTGCGCAAAAGGCAACGCCAGCGGGACTTTTCGGGCCACTTGGTCCTCGACCAGCGCGACCGGTGCGTTAAATTCACCGCGCTGCGGCCAGTAGAGGCCCAGGCACTGCGGCTCAAGATCGGCGATCACGCCGCGCAGTTCGCGAGCCAAGTCCGATTGGGCTTGCGGACCTTCGGGTCCGGCGACGAATCGCTGGCGTTGGCTCACCAGGCGCTGGCGCAGATCGGCGCGCGCCGGCATTGGCAGAGAGCTCGAGACAGGGCTCAAACGAATCGTAGACGTCGAATCGAATGACTCGGTTGAAATCAGTATATGGGCGCCTTCGCGGCGCGATGCAGCTCGCCGCGATCGCGATCTTGATGGCGGTGCCTTCGGCCTCCCGCGTCGCGCACGCGCAGGGCAGCAGCGACGCCACCGTGCTCGACGCGCGCGAGGCGTTCCGGAAGAAGGACCGTGCCCGGCTCGCACTGACGCGCGCCAGCGCCGCTGCCGAGCGCAATTCGCTCGCGATGTGGGTCGACTACTGGGAACTCAACAACCGCCTGAACGAGGCCCAGCAGGACGAGCTGAACGCGTTCGCCGCACGCTGGAGCGGAACCTACGTCGAGGACCGCCTGCGCAACGACTGGCTGCTCGAGCTCGGCCGGCGCCGCGACTGGGCGAATTTCGCCGTCGAATACCCGCGCTTCCGGATGGACGACGACCGCGAGGTCATCTGCTACGCGCGGCTGGTCGATCAGCTGGCCGGCAAGGACGTGCGCGAGGCCGCGCTCGCGGCCTGGTTCGCCCAGCGCGAAGCCGACGACGGCTGCGCGCTGATGGCATCGATCTTGTTCGATGCGAAGGTCTTCACGCCGGCGAATGCCTGGCGCAAGGCGCGCCTGTCGATCGACGCCGGGCGCGCGCGGGCCGCGCGACAAGCGGCGCTGCTGGTCACTCCGGACGCCGCGAAGGCGCTCGACGACGTGATCGACAGCCCGGCGCGCTACCTGGCCCGTGCCGCGTCGGCGAGCGGTCGCGGCAATGCCGAGCTGACGACCCTCGCGCTGATGCGCATGGCGTCGAACGATCCCGACGCGGCAGCCGGCCTGCTCGCCGACCGCTGGGAGCGCCATCTGCCGCCCGATCTGTCGGCCTGGGCCTGGGGCTCGATCGGCAAGCAGGCGGCGTTGAAGCTGCAGCCCAACGCGGCCGACTACTTCCTGCGCGCCAGCACGCTCGCCGCGAAGAGCGAACCCGACATCGACTGGCCCGACGAGACGCTCGGCTGGAAGGCGCGCGCCGCCCTGCGCGCCGACAACGGCCGCCCGCGCTGGCAGCAGCTGGTGCAGGCCGTCAACGCGATGAGCCCGAACGAGCAGCGCGAACCGGCCTGGGTCTATTGGAAGGCGCGCGGACTGCAGGCGCTGGCGAAGGATTCGCAGGATGCGGAGTCGCTGCGCAAGCTGAGCCGCGAGCTGCTTGACGGCCTGATCGGCCAGATGAACTTCTATGGCGCGCTGTCGGCAGAAGAAGCGGCCCAGCCGCTGAAGCTGCCGCTGACGCCGGCTCCGTTGTCCGCCGATGAACTGGCGACGGCGAAGGCGAATCCAGGGCTGAGCCGCGCGCTGCAGCTGATCTCGATCGGACTGCGCAGCGAAGGGGTGCGCGAATGGAACTACACGCTGCGCGGCATGGGCGACCGCGAGCTGCTCGCGGCCGCCCAGCTGGCCTGCGATCGTGAGGTCTGGGACCGCTGCATCAACACCAGCGAGCGCACCCGCGTCGAAGTCGACATGAGGCAGCGCTTCCCGATGCCGTTTCGCAAGGAGGTGTCGGCGATCGCGCGCGAGATCGGCCTCGACCCGACGTACGTCTACGGCCTGATGCGCCAGGAGTCTCGCTTCATCATGGACGCCCGCTCCGGTGCCGGCGCGTCGGGTCTGATGCAGATCATGCCGGCCACCGCGCGCTGGACCGCCAAGAAGATCGGCCTCGCCTACACGCCCGCGCTGATCGCCGACCGCGACACCAACCTGCGCCTGGGCACGGCGTATCTGAAGCTCGTGCTGGACGACTTCGGCGGCTCGCAGGCGCTGGCGGCGGCCGCCTACAACGCCGGCCCGGGTCGGCCGCGCAAATGGCGCGAAGGCCCGGTTCTGGAGCCGGCCGCGTGGGCCGAGAACATCCCCTTTCCGGAGACGCGGGACTACGTCAAGAAGGTGCTGAGCAACGCGATGTACTATGCCGCGGTGATGGGCGATCCGGGCACCGCGCTGAAGCCGCGCCTCGGCCCTTCGATCGGCCCGGCGGACCCGGCGATTCCCGCCAACCTCGACCTTCCATAAGCAAAACATCCCGCCTCCTTCGGTCGCGTCATGCCCAACGTGCTCGTTCTAGGTGGGACCGGATTCGTCGGCTCTGCGCTGTGCGAAAAGCTGGTCGAGCACTTTGGCGGCGGCAGCGCGCGCATCACTGTGCCGAGCCGGCGTCCGGCGCGCGCCAAGCACATCCAGATGCTGCCGACGGTCGAACTGATGTCGGCCGACGTGCACGACGATGCCGCGCTCGCGCGGCTGGTTCGCGGTCGGAGCGCGGTCGTCAACCTCGTCGCGATCCTGCACGGCAGCGACGCCGCCTTCGACCGGGTCCATGTGCAGCTGCCGAGCCGCCTCAGGCAGGCCTGCGCCGCGGCCGGTGTTCGCCGGGTCGTCCATGTCAGCGCGATCGGTGCCGACGCCAATGCGCCGAGTCGCTACCTGCGCTCGAAGGCCGGCGGCGAGGCTGCGCTTGCAACGCCCGGTCTCGATACGACGATCCTGCGTCCGTCCGTGATCTTCGGAGAGGGTGACCGCTTCCTGAATCTGTTCGCGCGACTGCAGGCGATCTTTCCAGTCGTTCCGCTCGCAGGCGCCGACGCCCGCTTCCAGCCGGTCTGGGTCGAGGACGTCGCCCGCGCGATCGTTCGCTGCCTCGACGACAAGACCACGATCGGCGAGACGATCGAATGCTGCGGGCCGGAGATCTACACGCTGAAGCAGCTGGTGCAGATCGCCGGGCGCTGCTCCGGGCATCCGCGGCCGGTGATCGCCCTGCCCCCGGCGTTCGCCCGCCTGCAGGCGTGGACCATGGAATTGCTGCCCGGCGAACCGCTCATGTCGCGCGACAACCTCGATTCCATGCAGGTCGCGAACGTCGCATCGGCGAGCCGCCCGGGTCTGTCCCGCCTCGGCATCCGTCCGGCCGCCGTCGAGGCGATCGCCCCGCTGTATCTCGGCGAGCTGCAGGGACCGGCGCGACTCGACGTCTGGCGAGCGGCGGTACATCGGCGTTGACCTGGCGGTCGAGCGGCCCGGGCCGCGCACACATGGATGCTGGCGCCCTGTCGCCGCGCTACGATCGCGCTCCTGATACGGCGGACTCTCATGCAGCTCTACATCGGCAACAAGAACTATTCGTCCTGGTCGATGCGGCCGTGGGTCCTGATGACCCAGTTCAACATCGCCTTCGAGGAGGTCAAGCTGCGGCTGGATTGGAACGCCGATTCGCCATTTAAGCGGACGTTGCTCAGCCTGGCCCCGAGCGGCAGGGTGCCGTTGCTGATCGATGACGGCTTTGCCGTGTGGGAGACGCTGGCGATCATCGAGTACGTCGCCGAAAAGTTTCCGGACAAGCCGGTCTGGCCGGCGCCGATGCGGGCGCGCGCACGTGCCCGCACCTTGTGTGCCGAGATGCACGCCGGCTTCGGTGCGCTGCGCGAGCGCTTTCCGATGAACATCGAAGCGTCGCTGCCGGAAGTCGGCCGGCGTTGCGTCGCGGAATCGCCCGAAGTCGCAGCCGATCTGCGTCGGATCGAGAGCATGTGGTCCGGTCAACTCGAGGACAGCGGCGGGCCGTTTCTGTTCGGTGCCTTCAGCGCCCCGGACGCCTATTTCGCACCGGTCTGTTCCCGGCTCAAAACCTACGCACCGCCGATCCGGCCGGAGACAGCCGCGTATGTCGACCGCGTGCACGCGCTGCACGCCGTCCGCGCCTGGAGCGAGGCGGCGCTCGCCGAGCACGACTTCATCAAGGAAGACGAGCCGTATCGCGCTCTGCAGCGCTGAGCACTCGCCACGCTGCAAATGAAAAAGCGGACCGAGGTCCGCTTTTCTGTGCCTCCCAAGAGGCTGAGTCGGCGATCAGCCGTGCTTGCGGCGGCGGGCGACGAAGCCCATCGCGCCGAGCCCGGCGAGCATCAGCGCATACGTCCCCGGCTCCGGGATCGGCGTGGTGCTGAAGTTGGCGCTCTCGAACGCGTTGTCGGTGCTCGCGAACACGAGGCTCGTGATCTTGGCGCCGGCAAGGGCCGTGAACTGCACCGACTGGTTCACGCTCTGGTCGCCGTTGGTCGTCGCAAAACCGAGGCCGTTCGCGGTGAACACCTGGCTGGAGCCGGTGCTGTTGACCGTCAACGTGTTGAACAAGTCCGGCGATCCCCAGAGGAAGCTGACGTAGTCGACGCCGCTGCCACCGAAGGTCAGCGTGGCGGGAGAGCCTGCGACCGGGCCGGACGTCAGGTAGTTCGTGCCAGGCAGCACGTCGTCCGCGAAGGGCGGCGAGTCGGCCGCCAGAACCGAACCACCCACGATCGTCCCGGTGACCGCGCCACTCAACGTGCCACCGGAGTTCGGCGTGCCGGCCCCGGACAGCGTGGCAAAGGACCCGAAACCGCCGCCGAGGGACCCCGAGACTGCGGCGTTCGCGCCCAGCGAGGCGAGAACTGCCGCCGTCGCGACAAGAGTTTGGACCAATTTCATGCTTGAACCTTTTCGTTGAAATGAATTACCGCCGCGCTGCTAGCACGCGAAGGACCGTTTATAGGGCAAATTTTCCCAAACACGTCCCCGCGTTCCGGGGGGTTGGCGACCGTTCATCGGCAACGAGGCGTTTGCCTACACTGCCCCGATGAAGGCTTTCGTCGTCGGCGGGGCGGTGCGGGACGAACTGCTCGGCCTCCCCGTCACCGACCGCGATTGGGTCGTCGTCGGATCGACGCCGGACCAGATGATCGAGGCCGGCTACACCCCGGTGGGTGCCGACTTCCCTGTCTTTCTCCATCCGAAAAGCAGGGAAGAGTATGCGCTGGCTCGCACCGAACGAAAGACGGGACCGGGCTATCGAGGCTTTGCGGTTCACGCTGCGCCCGACGTCTCGCTGGCGGAAGACCTGCAGCGGCGCGACCTGACGATCAATGCGATGGCGAAGACAAGCGACGGTGCCATCGTCGACCCGTGGGGCGGCCAACGCGACTTGGCGAATCGGGTCCTTCGCCATGTTTCGCCTGCTTTCGTCGAGGATCCGGTGCGCATCCTGCGCGTCGCGCGTTTCGCCGCCCGATTCGCCGAATTTCGCATTGCGCCCGAAACGGAGCTGTTGATGCGCCAGATGGTCGACGCCGGCGAGGTCGACGCGCTGGTTGCCGAGCGCGCCTGGAAGGAACTCGCGCGAGGTCTGATGGAACAGCGCCCCTCGCGGATGTTCGAAGTCCTGCGCCGATGCGGCGCGCTGGCTCGCATCCTGCCCGAAGTCGACCGGCTGTTCGGGGTGCCGCAACGCTCGGACCATCACCCGGAGGTGGACACCGGCGTCCATCTGATGATGGTGCTCGACACGGCCGCCCGCCTCGGTGCATCGCTCGAGGTTCGCTATGCCTGCCTGTGCCACGACCTCGGCAAGGCGACGACCCGTGCCGATGTGCTGCCTCGCCACATCGGCCATGAACAGCGCAGCGTCGAACTGGGCCGCGCCGTGAGCGCGCGCTTCAAGGTCAGCACGGCGTGCCGTGAACTGGCCGACGTGGTCGCGCGCGAGCACGGCAACGTGCACCGCAGCGTGGAACTCGGCGCCGCCGCGCTGTTGCGCCTGCTCGAACGCTGCGACGCACTGCGTCGACCCGAGCGGTTCGACGACATGCTGTTCGCCTGCGAATGCGACGCGCGAGGACGGCTCGGACGGGAAGACGCGCCCTATCCGCCACGCGACCGATTGGGAGCCGCTCTGCGGACCGTTCAGGCGGTCGACGCCAGTGCCATTGCCGCCGAGCTCGCCGCGCGCGACATCACCGGCCCGGCAATCGGCGAGGCGATCCGGCAGGCGCGCATCAAGGCGCTTGAAACGATGCTTACGGCAGGCGCCTGATCGATGCGGCACCGCGTAAGACGTCTTCCTGCTGCGCTGCGCTGACTAGAGAAGCTTTGCGATCCCCATCGCGACGAAGCTGAGCAGCACGCTGCTGGTCAGTGGAATGAACCACTCTCGACCGCCGAGACGAAAGCGGAAATCGCCCGGCAGCTTACCGAGCCCGAGCTTCTCGAGCCAGGGCCGCAAGCCCGCGAACAGAACCAGTGCGAGGAAGACAACCAGCAGCCAGCGGATCACAGCGCCTCCATGCAGCGCGAACGGAAACCGGTCGCCTTCACAGGGTATGGCGCCGATCGCCGATCGCAAAACCGATCGGATCGAACGAACAACCTTTCGACAAGCCCAGGACCTTGAAGAGCTCGCCCATCTCGTGCTCGGCGAGCAGCTTCTGCGCGGCGGCAAGCGCGGGGACGCCGGCGCCGTTCAGCAGTTCGAGAATGCCGCAGTTCATCAGGAAGCGGGCTTGCGAGGTGTAGCCGATCACCTCGAAACCCGCATCCTGCGCCGCGAGCGCGATGCCGGTGAAGTCGACATGCGCGGTGATGTCCTTCGCGCCGACGTCGGCGAGCGGATCGGTGTCGGCCCGATGGGCCCGGTGGCACATCAAGGTGCCGGTACTGCGCTGCGGATGGTAGTACTCGTGCTGCGGAAAACCGTAGTCGATCAGGAAGGCCGCACCCTGCGAGAGCCGCTCGCCCAAGGTCGCGACGAAGGCCTCGGCCTGCGCGTGCAACTCGATCGTCGCACCCGCGGGCATGCCGTCGGCGGCACCAGACGGGGGCCGCAGCGCAGTCGGCCGATCGACGAAGGCGAAGCGGTCGCCTTGCGCGGCGACGCCACGCTCGAACCACCGGCTGCCGTCGAGGTGCAACAGTTGGACCGGCATCGCATCGAGCACCTCGTTGCCGACGATCACGCCGTCCATCGTGTCCGGCAACGCATCGACCCACGTCACGCGTGCGCCGTACGCCTGCAGCCGCTCTCGCTGCCGCGATCGCAGGGTGCCGGACAGATCGACGATCGTGTAGCGGCCGATTGCCGCGCCGAGCGCGTCGAGCAGCTGCGCGGCCAGTTCGCCCGAGCCGGCGCCGAACTCCCAGACGGCATCGGTCCGGCACGCTGCCAACGCTTGCCCGACCTGACACGACAGTGCGCGCCCGAACAGCGGCGACAGCTCCGGAGCGGTGACGAAATCGCTGCCGGAGGCTGGCATCGCGCCGAACTTGCGCCCCGGATTGGCGTAGTAGCCCAGCCCCGGCGCGTACAGCGCCATCGCCATGAAGCGGTCGAACGGCAACCAGCCCCCGTTCTGCTCGATGGCCTGCCGGATCAGTCGCGAAAGCGCCGGCCCTACACTGGCACTTCCGTCTTGTGGCATCCGCCGATTGTAGAAAGCCGTGCCCTCCCGACCCGTCGTTCTCGTCACCGGCGCTGCCAAGCGACTGGGTCGGTCGATCGCACTCGATCTGGGGGCCCACGGGTTCGATGTCGCGGTTCACTATCGCGCGTCGGCTGCCGAAGCCGAAGAGGTCGTGCGCGAGCTGGGACGGCTCGGCGCGGGCGCCTCGGCGTTCGCGGCCGACCTCTCCAGCGAAGCGGGCTGCCAGGCACTCGTGCCCGACGTCGTCGCGCGTTTCGACCGGCTCGACGCCGTCGTCAACAACGCATCGACATTCGAATACGACTCGGTCGAGACCTTCGGCTATGCCGCGATGGATCGCCATTGGCGCGCCAACACGGGTCCTGCGGTGCTGCTGGCGCGCGCATTGCACCGACACCTACGCGCCGGCGGCCGCTCCGGCTGCGTCGTCAACCTGCTCGATCAGAAATTGTGGAATCCGAATCCGGACTATCTGTCGTACACGCTGTCGAAAGCCGCGCTGAAGGCGGCGACGGTGGCCCTCGCGCAGGCGCTCGCACCGGTGGTGCGGGTTTGTGGAGTCGCCCCCGGCGTCACCTTGCCTTCGGGCCCGATGAGCGTCGAGGCGTTCGAGACGGCGCGCCGGCTGACTCCGCTCGAACGCTCGTCGACGCCGGGCGACGTCGCCGCAGCGGTGCGCTTCCTGCTGGCCTCGCCGGCGATCACCGGGACGACGGTGCTGGTCGACGGCGGGCAGCATCTCGTCGGGCAGCCGCGCGACGTTCTGTTCCTCAGCGCGGGAGCGGATTGACCGTGCACAGCCTGCTCAGCCACCCGAGCCTGATGGACTGCCGGCGCCTGTTCCTGCGCAACTACGAGATCCGCATCAACATCGGCGTGCATGCGTTCGAGAAGACCGCCGAACAGCGCGTCGTGATGAACGTCGACCTCTACATTCCGCTCGCGGTGTCGACGCCCCGCGAGGACGCGCTCGAGGAAGTGGTCGACTACGATTTCATCCGCAGCACGATCGCGTCCCGCGTCGGCAAGGGACACATCCATTTGCAGGAAACGCTGTGCGACGATGTCCTCGGCATGATGCTGCGCCACCCGCACGTGCGGGCGGCACGGGTCTCGACCGAGAAGCCCGACGTCTACCCCGACTGCGATGGGGTCGGCTGCGAAGTGTTCGCGATCAAGGACACGAAGCGATGAGTTTGCAAGCGGTTCGTCCGAACGCCGATGGCCATGGCGAAACGCAGGGAGGCGCGTCGGTGAACGTGACCGTCGCTCCCTCACCATCGAGCAAACCGTCGGTCGACATCGCGAAGCTGGAAAAGCGTCTGTACCGCCAGGTCGGACAGGCGATCTCGGCCTACAACATGATCGAGCCCGGCGACACCGTGATGGTGTGTATTTCCGGCGGCAAGGACAGCCATGCGCTGCTCGACCTCCTGCTGGGGCTGCAACGCCGGGCGCCGTCCCGCTTCGAGATCGTCGCGGTCAACCTCGACCAGAAGCAACCCGGCTTTCCGGAGCACGTCCTGCCGGCCTACCTCAAAAGTCGCGGCGTCGCGTTCCGGATCGCCGAGCAGGACACCTACTCGGTCGTTAAGCGCCTGGTGCCCGAAGGCAAGACGATGTGCAGCCTGTGCTCGCGGCTGCGCCGCGGCGCGTTGTACCGCGTCGCCGGCGAGCTCGGCGCGACCAAGATCGCGCTCGGCCACCACCGCGACGACATGGTGGCGACCCTGTTCATGAACATGTTCTTCGGCGGCCGCATGAAGGGCATGCCGCCGAAGCTCGCCAGCGACGACGGCCGCCACATCGTGATCCGGCCGCTCGCCCATGTCGCCGAGGCAGACCTCGAGCGCTGGGCCGCGCATCGCGCCTTTCCGATCATCCCGTGCACGCTGTGCGGCAACCAGGAGAACCTCCAGCGCGTGCAGATCCGCCAGATGCTGCGCGAATGGGAACGCGCCTACCCGGGCCGCACCGACAACCTGTTCCGCGCGATGGGCCACATCGTGCCGTCGCACCTGATGGACCGGAACCTGTTTCCGTTCACGACACTCCAAGCGACTGGCGTGGCCGATCCCGGCGGCGACCGCGCCTTCGACGCCGACGAGGCTTGCGCGAGCCCGTCGCTGCAGGCGGCGTCGCCGATCCGCCGCGTTTCGTGATCGAGGCTCCGATGAAACTCCTGCTGTTGCTCGCCGCCGCTTTGCTGCTCGGCGGCTGCGCCGCGATGCGCAGCATCGACAGCGACGTCTCCACCTACAGCCGCTGGCCGGCCGAGCGCAAGCCGTCGACCTACGCGTTCGAGCGCCTGCCGTCGCAACAGGAGCGCCCGGAGCAGCAGCAACGCCTCGAAGATGCGGCGCGCGGCGCGATCGAGCGCGCCGGATTCACGCCCGCCGCCGATCCCAAGTCGGCGGATGTCAGCGTGCAGGTCGGCGCCCGCATCACCGCAACCGACCGTTCGCCGTTCGACGATCCGTTCTGG
>Ga0207645_10002487_pt1 | contig 14462 bp, 13 predicted proteins | sample KBSM53metaG_FD_184331 | JGI IMG/M metagenome (GOLD analysis project Ga0207645, IMG submission 184331) | Miscanthus rhizosphere microbial communities from Kellogg Biological Station, Michigan, USA - KBS M5-3 metaG (SPAdes) (version 2) | ecosystem: Host-associated > Plants > Roots > Rhizosphere >...
TCGGTAAGCGCCTGCCAGACTTTTTCCGGCGAGTGGCGCAGTTCGCGGACGAGAATGAGCGTCCACTTGTCTTGTTCCTTTTGTTGCTGGTCGTTTTGTGGCCGGTCTTTTCTTACCTGCGCACCGCTGGCGGGGCCTGGTGTGTACTGATCGCGATGGCTCATCCTTTTTTCCTTGTCTTGTTTTTCGATGGTGCTGATTGATCACTATTCATGCGGTCGAGGTGGCGTTCGAGAGCGTCGACGTGAGCGGACCAGAATCGACGGAACTGAGACAGCCAGGCATCCACTTCCTGAAATGGTTCCGGTTTCAGCCGGTAGAGACGGCGCTGTGCGTCCACCGTGGCTTCGACGAAACCGGCGTCGCGCAGCACCCGCAAGTGCTTCGAGACCGTCGGCTGCGGCATCGACAGCTGATACTCGATCTCCCCCACCGACTGTTCGGAGGAGACGAGGAGGCTCAGGATCGCGCGGCGGCTGGGCTCGGCGATGATGTCGAAGACGGATTCCATGCCCTAGATATACTCACAAGCGCATATGCTTGTCAAGGCATATACGTGAGATGGAATGCATACCCACGATTCCCGCAGAGGCCGCCTTCGCGCCGGCCGGCCGACCGGGACGTGCTTTACATTACAAAGTTATTTGTTCAAAGACCGGCTTGCGGATGGGTGTTGCAGTTATCCTTTCGTCAGATCATTTGCCTTGTCGCATCACCGCGGCACCGGGGGCGGCGTGTCGATCAGCACGAGGAATAGGTTGTCGGGATCCCGCACGATGCCGACCTTGAGCGTGTTGGCGCCCGCGGGCAGATCGACTGGCTTTCCGCCTGTCGAGATGAACGCTCCGCCGACTTTGACGAGCGCCGCAACCGCCGCGTCAATGTCCGCGACGCGCAACTGGATCCGTGTGGAGCCCGGGTCCTTGATACCCGCAAGCTTCGTCTTGCGCTCAACACCTTTGAAGTCGATCAGCGTGAACTGCAGGCCTGACGTGGGCACCTGGAGCTGGCCGACGCGGTACTGCCCGCTGCTCAATCCAAGCGCGTCCAGGACGGCCGCGTCGCCACCATATTGTCCCAGGCGGGCGAGTTCGTGAAACCCGAGCGCATCGCGATAGAGTTTTAGAGCGCTCTCTACATCACGCACGGTGAATCGCACACGCACGCCAACCACATTTCCAGTCGCCGCCGCCTGCGTTTCCGATCAGTGCTACGGAAACTCCGGCTTTGCGCAGCAGCGCCGCGTTCTCCTGGCGCTGACCGAGAGAGGCAAATCCAGCGGGGATGTTGTTCATCGCTCCGGTGAGAACCGGTATTCTCGCGGCGGCGAGCTTGTCGGCCATCATCCATGCTTCCGCGCCCCCTCCGATCATCAGCTTGATATCGAAGTCCCGCGCCAGCCTCATTGCCGCGTCAATGTCGGACTCGCGATCGACCGTCAGTAGCAGCGGCAGCTTCCCATCGAGAACCGGCTGCAGCGCCTCGAGGTCGAGACGACTGGCCGAGAAATCACGAGTAGCGGCGCGATCGAATGCATCGCGGTGTGTGCGAAAATACTTCGCATCGTCAAAGATCTCGCGCAGCTTCACAATCAGCTCGCCGCGCGATGTAAGCCCTGCCTGCTGGGCGTCACCGATTTCGGCGACCATCGCAACAGGTGCGCGGATCATCATGTCAGTCGTTGTGCCTGGCACAACGTCGAGGAGCGCTGCCTGGCCGGCGATCAATCCACCGGTGGGAATGACGACGAAGCTGGTGATTCCCTCTTTCCGCGCAGGAGCGAGCATCACCGAGTTGGGATTCAAACCTTCCCAGACGGTGAACGCGGCGGCGACGTTGTCCTTGCCGCGCGCAGCCGCGTCCCGGGTGTCGGTTACGGCGGAAACTTCCTGTACTCCGAGCTGCGTCGATGAATTCACGAATCCCGGCGTGACTATTTTGCCCGTTGCATCGATCCGTTGCGCGCCGGCCGGTATCGACACGTTGGTCCCAACGGCAGTGATGCGACCGTTGGTGATGACGACGGTGCCATTCTCTATCGCCGGTCCACTCACCGGATAAACCTTGCCGCCGGTGATGGCGACTGTTTGAGCTCCAGTGGGAGCCCCCGTGACAGCGACCGCGAGTGCGACTGCTGATACGTTGATGAGTCTGTATGAGATCATGGATTAATTCCGGTTGAACGGTACGAAGCCGAGCTCGAAATCAGTGCGCCACTGTTCGGATGCATCCGATCGATCGAAGAGAAGCGCGCCATCGACCCACACCTTTTCGGGCTTGGAGTATACGCTGAACGGGTCTCCGCTCCACAACACTACGTCGGCGTTCTTTCCCGTTTCCAGAGAACCGATCTTGTCGTCGAGGCCGAGCGCCCAGGCGGGGTTGATAGTCAGCCACTTGATCGCCTGGTCCTCGCTGACAGGCAAACCGATCTCGGCGCCGGCAGCCATCGCCTTCGCCGCTTCCTGATTGAGTCGCTGCGATCCCGACGGATCGTCCGAGTGAACGACCACTCGCGCGCCAGCGTGGTCGACGAGCGCCATGTTCGCTTTCACCGCGTCGAGCGCTTCCATCTTGAAGCTTCCCCAGTCAGCCCAGATCGATGCGCTGATTCCTTCCTTTGCCAGCAGGTCGCCGATCTTGTATGCCTCCACGCCGTGGTGGAATGAGCGGATCTTGTAGCCGAACTCGTGCGCAATGTCGATCATCTGCGCCATTTCGTCGGCGCGATAGCAGTGATTGTGTACGAGAATGTTGCCGCGCAGCACTTCAGCGAGCGTCTCGTTGGCCAGATCGCGTGTCGGGGGATCGCCCTTGTGATCGGCGTTCCATTTGTCCCACTTGCGCCGGTAGTCGACGGCCCTGATCCACGCGGCGCGATAACCGGCGACGTTCCCCATTCGTGTCGATGGTCCACCGCGCTGACCATAGACTCTCTTGGGGTTCTCACCGCACGCCATCTTCAGTCCGTATTTTGCGCCTGGGAACTTCATTTCCTGGACGGTGCGGCCCGGCACGACCTTCAGAACGACGCTTCTTCCGCCAATGAGATTCGCCGAACCCGGAAGGACCTGCAGCGTGGTCACGCCCCCCGCGAGATTACGCGGGAACTGCGGATCCTGCGGCCACACGGAGTGCTCTGCCCAGACCTGCGGTGTAGTCGGGTTGGTCGCTTCATTGCCGTCGCTCAAGGCATTTCCGCCCGGAGCTGCGTAGACGCCGAGGTGGGAGTGATCGTCGATGATGCCGGGCGTGACGTACTTCCCGCCGCCGTCTATCACCAGCGCATCAGCCGGAGCATCAACCGTCGCGCCGACGGCGGCAATTTTCCCGTTCTGCAGGAGAATGGCTCCATTCCTGATCATCGGCCCGGCTGCAGTCAGGAGATTGACGTTGCGAATTACTGTTGTTCGCGAAGGAAACGGCTTGTAGGTGCTGGGAAACGGGTCGGCGTTGGGAGTCGAAGTACCACCGCGTCCGACGTCGGCCTGTGTCGTGTCGCGTGGCGTGGCGGCAGTGCTGGTCTTGGTGCCGGCGGATGCACAAGCTCCGACGCCGATCAGCAGCAGACAGAGAGAAGCACGCATTGAAAGGAAGTTCCTCCAAAGGGTGACGATGAGACGCAATAAAGTAGCGTCCTTACCAGTTGAATGTCGCGAGCTCCGCGATGTGATCGGTACAAATACCGTCGGTGCCGATTTCCCGGAGCGGCCGCCACCACTCGGGATCAGCAGTCCAGGCGATCACTTTGGCACCGATCTCGTGTGCGCGCGCGACGAGGTCTTCGTCGATGAACGAAACCTCTTGCCACAGGTCCTCGGCGCCGGCGGCTTTGAGCGCCGCGACCGGATCAACGTGACGGCCTACCTGGAGAACGCCGGTGCGAATGGCGGGGAAGATGCTTTTGACATTGTGAACGATGCGGTGGTCGAAGGAGTGCACTGCGCAATTGGCGGAAGACTCTCGTATCGCGCGCACGACCAGCGGCTCGATGCTTGTCGCTTTGACCTCGACGTAGACGAACGCGCGGTCGTTGATGGCGCGCAAGACGTCTTCGAGCGTTGGAATCTCGATGTCCTGATCGAGCCGGAACCTGGAGAGCTCCGCGATGCCCATCTCGGAAATGCGTCGAACGGGAAGGTCGGGCGCGTTGACGACGGGATCGTGGTGAACGACGACTTTTCCGTCAGCAGTGGCGTGCACGTCGAGCTCGATTGCGTCGGCGCCAAGCTCTATCGCCCGCATGAAGGCAGGGATCGAATTCTCGGGGAGCGTCTGGTGGGCTCCGCGGTGGGAGATCTTTTGCGGCGATTGTCTCTGCCGGGGCGGGCTCAGTTGTTCCCCCGCATGGTAGCTTTGGACACGATGAGCGCGAAGCTATGAATGCAGCCAGACGGGGTCAATCCGCCTTAACAGCCGGCGTCCCGGAGCGTCTACCGGATGAGGCTCAATGACCCCTAGCCCCGACCGGAAGGCCGAAGCCACTGATCTGGAGCTAATCGACCGCTGGAAGGGTGGAGACAGCCGGGCTGCGACGATGCTGGTCGGCCGGCACTCGGCAGCGCTGGCACGGTTCGCGGTGAGCGCCGGTGAGCGGGAGGGGGTCGACGAGCTGGTGCAGGACACGTTTGTCAGGGCGTTCGCTTCACTCGATTCGTTTCGCGGCGAGAGCTCGCTCAGAACATGGTTATTTACGATCGAGCGACGACTGATGTTGGATCGGCGCCGTGCGGAAAAAAGGAGCCGGGCAACAGTGCCGGTGCAGGAGACGGATGCGGTGAGTGAATACGGCGCGCTGGATGGTTTGATCGCCGAAGAAGCACAGGAAAGGGTGAGACGGTCCCTGGACGCGCTCTCGCCGACTCAGCGTGAGGTGTTCACGCTAAGGGTTCAACAAGGTTTGTCGTATAAGGAGATCGCGGAAGTGGTCGGTAGCACCGAGGGAGCAGCCCGCGTGCATTATCACAACGCGATCCAGACGGTAAAGGAGTTTTTGAAAAATGAATAACTGCCTCGATTCAGAGATTCAGGAGATGCTGCCGGACCTCGCCCACGAGACGCTCGACGAGCCGTCGAGGGTCCGCGTCGAAGCGCACCTCGCCTCGTGCGAGAGCTGCCGCGAAGAGCTTGGCGTCATCCAGACCGTGAAGAACGCCTTTGTTTTCGCGCCCTCTATCGATGCAGAACGGGTGGTGCGCCAGATTCCGCCATATCGCTCGATCGTTCCCGAGGTCCAGGCACCCGCGCGCAGTCGCGTGGCCCAATGGCTGGTCGCTGCGGGATTGATCGTCACTTTGGTTGGTGGCGGCTCTCTTGTGATGTCGAGACAGGGCAAAGTGACGTCAACGAATCAACCGGTTGCGAGCGTGAACAATAGTGAGCAGCAGAGCGCAGCGGGCGTGGCTGATGTTCCGACGACGGAAGCTGGGCCTTCTCTCGCTTTCGCCGGAAGTATCGACGATCTCTCTGACAGCAGTCTCGTCCAGCTGATGGCCGATATGACTCAGTTCGATGCGCTGCCAGCGACCGAGCCGGAGCCGGTATTCGCCGTGGACGCGGGAGAAGGTCAGTGATGACAAACGGATTCAACCGCTCGATGCGGATTGCCGCCGCCGCAATTGTCTTCACAGCGGCGACCGGCTTCGCGCAGGGGATGCAGCAGCCAGCACCGGGGAATCGTCCGGCGCTGGAGCAGGAGTTTCGTGCACGCGTAGCCAAACTGGCGCAGCAACGCCTGGGGCTGACAGACGCGCAAATGACTCAGCTTCAGCAATCGAACGCTCGCTTCGGGCCACGTCATGCGCAGCTCGGTACTCAGGAGCGCGAAACTCGGCGCCAGCTGCGTGTTGAGATGACCTCGAGTACTCCCAATCAGCAGCACGTCAACCAGCTGCTCGATGCGACGCTATCGCTTCAGAAGCAGCGCATCGCGTTGATCGAGGAAGAGCAGCGCGATCAGGCTCGTTTCATGACGCCGGTGCAACGCGCGCACTACATCGCGCTGCAGCAGCAGTTCCGGAAACGGTCGCAGGAGCTTTCGGGGCGTGGTCAGCGCGGGTTCGGTGGGGGCGGGAATAGACCTCGCTAGTTCCGGGACACCGTGCAAACCAAGAAGGACCAGCCGGCGGCCAGCGGCTTCTAGCCTGCGGCCACGAGCCATTGGCACCGCAATGGCGGGAGTGACGCGCGATTGGATAAATTCACATCGCGCCCGGGTGGCGGAATCGGTAGACGCAGGGGACTCAAAATCCCCCGGCCATTGGCCTTACGAGTTCGAGTCACGTCCCGGGTATTACATAAACTGCAGACTAAGAACTACCAGCTGGCGGCCCGCGGCGTTCAGCCTGCGGCGCCGAGCCATTACTTGCGGCGACCCGCTTGATTAGTGCGTAGAGCATCTTCCGCACTTCGATCGTTTGAGTGACGAGCGACTTGAACTCCCTCTCATCGATAATGCTGGTGTCACGCGCAAACATGAGGTGAGATTCGAGCTCTGAGCTCGACCCGGCAGCGATGTTAAGGAAGTTGAGAAAGTCTTTCTCGGTCTTCCTGCGCCTGCCTTCAGCAATATTTGCGGGGATAGATAGCGCGGCACGAAAGAGCTGAGCGCGAAACGATGCATAATGTTTGTCTTTGATGCGTTTCGTGAGCCGGTCAATGCTCAATGCCAGCGCATGCGCTTTGTGCCAGACATGTAACTTCTTGAAATCCTGCATAGGAGAGGATGCTCAAGACTACACGACCGGATCGCATCATTTGCCGATATACCTAAGCTCGCCGCCGCAGGCCGCACAGCAGCCAGCCGCCAGCTGGTCTTTCTTAGTACCAAGCTGGTTCCTTACGCCGCCCTCGGCCGCGACCCCGGCTCCTTGGATGCGACTGCTTCGCCGCGCCGACGAATGCGCGCCCGCGCTTTCCTCGCCAATTGGCGCACCCGGCCCGGAAGCTCGTCGAAGTAGGTGTAGAACACCGGCGTGACGTAGAGCGTAACCAGCTGCGAGAACGCGAGGCCACCGACGACCGCGATGCCGAGCGGTCGTCTCGCTTCTGCACCGGCTCCTCGTCCCATCGCAATCGGAAGAGTCGCCATCAACGCGGCCATTGTCGTCATCATGATCGGACGGAACCGCACGCTCGCTGCGCGCACGATCGCCTGCGCCGGCGGAATATGATCGGTGCGCTCCGCCTCGAGCGCGAAGTCGATCATCATGATCGCGTTCTTCTTCACGATTCCAACAAGCAATATCAGTCCGACGAAACCGTAGACGTCGAGCGGCATCCGGAAAATCAACAGCGCGACCAGTGCGCCGAAGGCAGCGAACGGCAGGCCGGTGAGAATCGTGGCCGGGTGGATGAAGCTCTCGTAGAGAATTCCCAGCACCATGTAGATGACGAAAATGGCGAGGATCAGGAGCGCGAGCAGTCCCTGCTGGCTCGCCTGGAACGCCTGCGCGGTGCCGGAGAACTGCGTCGTCACATCCGCGGGCACGATCTGCGAAGCGGCTGCTTCGACGGCGGCCGTCGCCTCTCCCAGAGCGACGCCGGGTTTGGTGTTGAACGACACCGTGACGGACGGCAGCTGGCCGGAATGAGCGATAGAAAGCGGACCGACATTCTGAGTGAGGTTCGCCACCGCGCTCAACGGAACGAGATCACCCTTCTCCGAGCGAACGTAGAGCATCCGCAGAGCGTTGATGTCCTGCTGGAACTGCGGCAGCAGCTCCATGATCACCGAGTACTGATTGTTGGGCGTGTAAATGGTTGACACCTGTCTGGATCCGTAAGCGTCATACAAAGCTGTCTCGATCTGCTGTGCTGTTACTCCGAGCGACGATGCCCGATCGCGGTCGATCGACACAATGACTTGCGGATTTGCGATCTGCAGATCGCTGGTCACGTCCTGGATCTGGGGGATGGTTCTCATCCTCGCTTCCATCCGCTTGGCGGCGGAATCGAGTGCCTCAATGTCAGGGCTCTGGAGCGTGAACTGGTACTGACTCTTCGATGAGCGTCCACCAATCTGAATTGCCGGTGGAACCTGCATGAACACGTTGAGTCCGGGAATCACCGAAAGCTTGGGCCGCAGCTCGTTGACGATCTCGTCCGCGCTCGGCCGTTCGTTGCGCGGCTTCAGAGAAAGGAAGAGCCGGCCCTGATTTCCGCTGGCGCCGAAGCCGCCGCCCGCCGTCGACATGAAACCGGCGACGTAAGGATTCTGGGCGACGATGGCCGCCGCCAGCTGCTGCTTCTTCACCATCTCCTGGAACGAAGTTCCCTGCGCCGCCTCGGTGGTGGCAAGAATTTGCCCGTTGTCTTGGGTTGGGATGAATCCGGTGGGCACGATCTTGAACAGCACAATGGTTCCGACGAGAACGCCCAGCGAGAACAACAGCGATCCGAAGCGATGGTCCATGACCCAGTTGAGACTGCTCTCGTACTTGCCGAGAATGCGCTCGTAGATCCGCTCGGTGGCGTTGAACAGTTTGCCGTGCTGGTGTGACGGCGGCTTGAGGAAGCGGCTCGCCAGCATCGGCGTCAGCGTGAGCGATACGAAACCAGACACCAGAATCGCAGTGCCGATCGTCACCGCGAACTCGTGGAAGAGGCGGCCGAGGATTCCACCCATGAAAAGCAGCGGGATGAACACCGCCGTCAGCGACACGGTCATCGCCAGAATGGTGAAAGCGACTTCGTCGGAGCCTTCGTACGACGCCTTCATCGGATCCTTACCCATCTCCATGTGGCGAACGATGTTCTCCAGCATGACGATGGCGTCGTCGACGACGAACCCCACCGCCAGTGTCAGCGCCATCAGCGACAGGTTGTCGAGCGAGTAGCCGAACAGGTACATCACGGCGAACGTGCCGATCAGCGACATCGGCAGCGCCAGGCTCGGGATGATCGTCGCCGAGATGTTCCTCAGGAAAATGAAGATCACCATGATCACCAGGAACAGCGTGAGCATGAGCGTGAACTTCACGTCGTGCACCGACTCCTCGATGGCAACCGACCTGTCATAAAGAGTCTGGATCCGCACGCTGGGCGGGATCTGCAAGCGAAGTCTCTCGACGAGCTCCTTTACACCCTGCGCGACCTCGACGGTATTGGTTCCCGGCTGCCGCTGTATCGCGAGGACGATGGCGCGGTCACCGCTGAACCAGCTGGCGCTCCGGTTGTTCTCGACGCCATCGAGAACCTGGCCCAGTTCCTCGAGGTGCACCGGCGCGCCGTTGCGATACGCGACGACCATTCTGCGAAACTCGGCTGCGTTCTGAAGCTGGCCGTTGGCTCTGATGGTAGATGCTCTGTTCGGGCCCCACAGCGTTCCCGTTGGAAGGCTCACGTTCTGGGAACCGATTGCCGATGCGACCTCCTCGATGCCGATTCCGCGGTTAGCGAGCGAGGTCGGATCGAGCTGCACCCGCACGGCGTACTTCTGCGCACCGAACACCTGCACCTGCGCGATACCCGGTACCATCGAGATGCGCTGCGCGAGGTATGTCTCTCCATACTCGTCGAGATCGGAGAGCGGCATCGTGTTCGACGTCAGCGCGAAGTAGAGAATCGGCTGGTCTGCCGGATTCACCTTGCGATACGATGGCGGCAGAATGCCCAGCGGCAGACTGCGCAGAGTCTGTGAGATTGCCGCCTGAACGTCAGCCGCGGCGGCGTCGATGCTCCGATCGAGCGAGAACTGAATCGTGATTCCCGTCGAGCCGAGCTGGCTCGACGACGTCATGTTGTCGATGCCGGCAATCGTCGAGAATTGTTTTTCGAGGGGTGTCGCGACTGCCGCCGCCATCGTCTCGGGACTGGCGCCCGGAAGATTCGCGTTGACCTGAATCGTCGGGAAATCGACCGTCGGCAGATCGCTCACAGGAAGCCTGCGATACGAGACCGTGCCGAAGAACAGAATGCCGATCATGACCAGCGCGGTCATGACGGGCCGGCGAATGAATAGTGCGGTCATCGCGGTACTCCTTTAATCGCTACCTTCGACCCCGGAATCAGGCGCGATTGGCCGTCGACGACCACTTGCTGCCCCTCCCGCAAACCGCTTGCGATTACAGCCACCGTGTCAAAGGTGCGAGCGATCTGAACCGGTGTCTGCTTCGCGGTTTCCGCGGTGTCGATTGTGTACACGTACGTGCCCTGTTGCCCGGTGAGGATAGCCGGGGCCGGCAGGGTCAGAGCATTCGGATCGACGTACAGCTGCAGTGCGATGTTCATGTACAGACCAGGCCAGATGCTGCCGTCCGGATTATTGAAGCGTGCCTTGAGGAGCACCGTACCGGTAGTGGTGTCGACGTTGTTGTCGACGAAAGCAAGTGTCCCGTCGAGTGGAATATTCGATCCCTCGGACGGGGTGGCACGTACCTGGAGCGAGCTCCCACTCCGATAGTAGCGTTGGATGTCCGTAAACTGGCTCTGCGGGACAGTGAAGCGTACGAAGATCGGCTTGATCTGGTTGATTACAACGAGCGGCGGATCGCTGTTCGCCTTCACGAGGTTGCCCTGACGGACGAGCAGGCTTCCCGTTTTTCCCGAGATCGGCGCGCGTATCGTAGTGTTGGCCAGATCGAGCGCGGCTTTCTGGACCGCGGCTCTATCTCCGGCGACGTTGGCTGCGGCCGAAGCGGCGTTCGATTCGGCCTGATCGGCCTGCGACCCGGTGACGTACCCCTCCTTCACCAGAGCGGCGTAGCGAGTGGCGTCGCGACGCGCGTTGGCAGCGATCGCTTCGTCCCTGGCTAGGTTCGCGCGTGCCTGTTCCAGTGCTGCGGCGTAGGGCCGCGCATCAATCTGAAACAACACCTGCCCGACCGAAACCTCCTGACCTTCGGTAAAGTTGACGCGCTGCAAAATGCCGTTGACCTGGGCCTGAACCGCCACCGTCTGCATCGGTTCAGCAACACCATTCGTCGAGACGAGATACGGCACAGCGGATCTCTTCACTGTCGTGACACTGACTGGAACTCGCGGCTGTCGCGGCGGATCCTTCTTGCCGCAGGCGACCGCAACTCCTAAAAGGCAAACCGCCAGGCGCGCGCCCTTGTTGCGCGGGATCATCTTGCGGTATCGGGAAGGGGACGCGGCACGAGAGAGTCGGGAGAGAATGAGAAAGGTGTGTCGCCCCGTACGCCGAGTACACCCGCATCGTGGGCTAGTTGCGCCAGCGAGGTGTACCATTGCCACCGTGTCTGGACGCGCTGGGCGCGAGCGTTGGCAAGAGCCGTTTGCGCCGTGAGCAGATCGAGGATGCTGCCGACACCTTCCCGATATCGACCCTGAGCGACCTGCAGCGATTGCTGCGCGCTCGCGAGAAGATCATCCGCGGTGGCCGCCCGGTGCTGCGCCGTCCGCAGGGCGTAATACGAAACGAAGACCTCAGTAATGACTTGCTGCCTCGTCTGATCTGCGAGCGCCGAGACCGCCTCGGCCTGCGCCTTGGCCGCTGCGATGTCGTACTGTCGCGAAAACCCGTTGAAGAGCGGGATTGCCAGGCCGAGCGTCATCGAATACGAAGGACCTGAGAAAGTCGATGGGCTGGTGTAGTTACGGGCTCCGTTGCCGCCGAGTGTGAGGGACGGAAGCGCTGCCGACCGCGCCACTTTCACCTCTGCATATGCTGCCTCTGCCTGAGCGCGCGCGGCGGCCAGGTCGGGACGGTTGCGCAGAGCCGCATCGATGATTGCATCGACACTGTCCGCCAGGATGCGTACCTCTACCGGACCGGCGATTGGCTCGACTTCGAATGGAAGATTCGCCGGCAGCCCGAGCGCGGAGGCAAGGCCGCCGCGAGCAGACTGGAGCAAGCCCTGCGTCGTCTCGAGTGTGAGCTGTTCCTGAGAGAGCGCCGTTTTCGCCTGCAGCACATCGGCAAGCGTCGCGAGTCCGACGCGGTAGCGCTGCTGTGCGGAAGTCAGACTGGCCTGCGCTTCTGAGATCGCTGTTCGCTCCGCGGCGACGAGTGCCTGGGTCGCCAGGTAAGTGAAATACGCCTGCTCGGCTTCGAGCACCGTGTTCTGGATAGTCGCGTTGTGCGAAAGATTTGCGGCGAACAGATCCTGGCGTGCCCTCTCGACCGAACCTGAGCGACCGCCAAAATCGAGCAGCAGATAATTCAGGAAGACCTGCGGGCCGTACTCGGTGCGGATACCGGCCGGCCGCGCATTCGTCGCCGGTGACTTGATGCGGGAGCTCGTAACGGCGGCGTTGATGCTCGGGTAATACGCGCCACGCGCCGAGCCAAGGAGACTCGCCGACGCCCGGGCCTGCGACCACGACGCGCGTGTCGCAGGATTGTTCCTCAGCGCGAGATCGACGATGTCGCCCAGCGTGAGCGCCTGCAGGCGCTGCACGAGCTCGGACGGCACGGCATTTGTCACAGGGGCGGTGATCGCCGGCTCGGGTTTGACAGCGCCGGCGGGAGGGGTCCACGGCACACTTGGCTCTGGTGAAACGCCCGCCGCGCCGTTGACGCGCGGTGGATTCCCGCACCCGACAGTAAGGATAGACGCGAAGAGAATCGCTTGGATAACCTGTTTTGTATACGACATTATTCTCAATACGTGAGTCGACACGCTTGTGCTGGCGAATGAGACAGTTTTGTCACGCGCCGGGTTGCACTACATTTGGCGATTCGCAACGTACCTCATAGGCCCCGATGACGAAGTATAAGTTCGCCAAAATCCCTGCGCGCGGCGAAAAGATCACTTTTCAAAACGGCGCCCTCTCAGTGCCCGACAACCCGGTCATCCCATTCGTTGAAGGCGATGGCACCGGGCCAGATATCTGGCGGGCATCGGTGCGGGTCTTCGACGCCGCGGTCGAGCGCGCTTACAGCGGCGAGCGCAAGGTCGCGTGGATGGAAGTTTTCGCCGGGGAAAAGTCATTCAAGCAGTACCAGGACTGGCTGCCGCAGGAAACCGTCGACGCGATGGAGGAATTCCGCGTCTCGATCAAAGGTCCTTTGACGACGCCCGTCGGTGGCGGGATCCGTTCCCTGAACGTGACGCTGCGACAGGTGCTCGATCTCTACGCCTGCATCCGCCCGGTGCGCTACTTCGAGGGAGTCGGCGCGCCCGTGAAAGAACCAGAAAAAGTTGATGTCGTGATCTTTCGCGAGAACACCGAAGATGTGTACGCCGGCATCGAGTGGAAGGCGGGCTCGCCGGAGGCCGAAAAGATCGCTGCCTACCTGCGCAAGGAGTTCAAGAGCGAGATTCGGGAAAAATCGGCACTCGGCGTGAAGCCGATGTCTGAATTCGGCTCGAAGCGTCTCGTCGAGATGGCGATCAGACATGCCATCGAAACGGGAAGGGAATCAGTCACCCTGGTGCACAAGGGCAACATCATGAAGTTCACCGAGGGAGCTTTTCGCGATTGGGGATACGAAGTTGCTCGCGACAAATTTCCCGATGACACGACGACCGAAGCTGAGCTCACCAAGGGCGGGCCAAACGCCCGCGCCGACGCCATAGTCGTTCGCGATCGGATCGCCGATTCGATGTTCCAGCAGCTGTTGCTGCGCCCTTCGGAGTACTCGGTAATCGCGACGCCCAATCTGAACGGCGACTATCTGTCCGACGCCGCGGCAGCGCAGGTCGGCGGTCTCGGTATCGCCCCCGGTGGCAACGTGGGAGACGGAGTAGCCGTATTCGAAGCAACGCATGGCACCGCACCCAAGTATGCCAATCTCGACAAGATCAACCCAGGTAGCGTCATTCTGTCGGGCGTGATGATGTTCGAGTACCTGGGGTGGAAAGAGGCCGCGAACCTGATTGTGAGAGGGATGGAGAACGCCATCAAGGCGAAGCGTGTGACCTACGACCTGGCGCGGCAGATGCCGGGATCGACCGAAGTCTCAACCTCCGCTTTTGGCGATCAGGTGATTGCCGGGATGAAGAGCTAGCCAGTGCTTGCCGTCAGCATCAACTCGGCGAGTCCGGCGGAAGTCGGAACCGCTCTTCTCATAATCGCGCTGCCAGAGAATCCAACGATCTCGGGTATCGCGGGCCTCGACAGCGCCGCTCAGGGCGCGCTCAGTCGCACGCTGGAAATGAAAGATTTCCGCGGATCCCGCGACGAGATGCTACATCTGACCGGTTTCGCAAAAGGTCCGCGGCGCCTACTTCTCATCGGGATGGGTGCGGTCACCGATCGCCGCGCCTCCCTGCGTCGCGCCGCGACGCTGGCCGCGCGCAACGCACACCGCCTCGGCGTCGGCGAGCTGGTCTGGTATTCAGGTCAGATCACGCCCGAGGAGACTGAGTCGATCACCATTGGCCTCATCGCCGGGTCCTGGGAATACGCCGATCTCAAGACGCCGCCTCCGGAAGCAGAGCGCAAGAAGCCACTCGAGAAAGCGGTGATTCTCACCAACAACACCGACGACACCCGGCGTGGCCTGAGCAACGGACAGGCGATCGGTGGTGGTGTCGAAGCGGTCGAGGTCGGCG
>Ga0207645_10002490_pt1 | contig 14454 bp, 10 predicted proteins | sample KBSM53metaG_FD_184331 | JGI IMG/M metagenome (GOLD analysis project Ga0207645, IMG submission 184331) | Miscanthus rhizosphere microbial communities from Kellogg Biological Station, Michigan, USA - KBS M5-3 metaG (SPAdes) (version 2) | ecosystem: Host-associated > Plants > Roots > Rhizosphere >...
GCGGCTTTCAGGCGGTGCAGCACATGCTGGCCGACATGGCGACCGAGCTCGCCGCCGCGCGCGCGCTGATGCTCAGCGTCGCCCGAACGCTAGACGCCGGTGGCGAAGCGCGTGCCGAGTCGTCGATGGCCAAGCTCTTTTGCTCCGAGACCGCGTTCCGGATCGCCGATCGCGCCGTTCAGGTGCTTGGCGGCGAAGGCATCGTCCAGGGCAGTCGGGTCGAGTTCCTGTTCAGGATGCTGCGCATGTACCGCGTCGTCACTGGAACCAGCGAGATCCAGCGCAACACCATCGCCGTCGACCTGCTCGGCGACGCCATTTCCCGCAAGCAACCCGACAACCGGAGACAAGCATGACATCCAGAGCCTTCAAGGCGGTTCTCGCCGCCGCTGCGCTCCTCTGCGGCGCCGCCCACGCGCAGGAGTTCCCAAGCCGCCCCATCAAGTGGGTCGTTCCGTTCCTGCCTGGAACCTCTCCCGACCTCACCGTGCGCATCGTCGCCGAAGGGATGACGCCGCTGCTGAAGCAGCCGATCGTGATCGAGAACAAGCCGGGCGCGGCCGGCAACCTCGGCGCGCAGCAGGCGGCGCGTTCACCGGCCGACGGCTATACGTGGGTCTACTCGTCGTCGCCGATGGCGTCCAGCATGGTCATGTACCAGAAGCCGGGCTTCGACGTGATGAAGGACTTCACCCACATCGGCCACATCGCAGCGGCGGACTCGCTGTTGGTCGTCAACCCGGCCCTGGGCATCAACTCATTGAAGGAATTGGTCGAGCACGCAAAGAAGAACCCGGGCAAGATGAGCTTCGCCTCTGGCGGGGTCGGCTCGCCGGCGCACCTCAGCGCCGAGATGATCCTGAACGCCGCTGGCGCCGAAGCGGTGCACGTGCCCTTCAAGGGCGCCTCCGAGTCGGTCAACGCGGTGATCGGCAAGCAGGTCGAGTTCGCGATGGTCATCTTCGCGGTCGGGCAGCAGCACGTGCAGTCGGGGAAGCTGAAGGCGCTCGCGGTCAGCGGCCCGAAGCGCAATCCGCGTCTGCCGAACGTGCCCACGCTCATGGAGTCGGGCGTGCCGGTGACTCTGGTCTCATTCGGCGGCCTGTCGGTGCCGGCTGGAACGCCGAAACCGATTGCGGAGCGAATCGGCGCCGCCTTCAATCAGGCGCTGAAGACGCCGGAGGTCAAGGCCAAGCTCGAGGCGCTGGGCAGCATGCCGGCGACGAGCACGCCGGAAGAGTACGCGGCCATGCTCAAGGCCGAGATCGACCTGACGGCGAAGATGATGAAGGCGGCGAAGATCGAGCAACAGTAGTTAAGAGACACGTGAGCGGCAGTTCTCGCCGCTCTACGGGCTGTCGCCTCGGTCGTCGATCCTCAAGGCGGCGATACGAGCACGTACCCGCGGTTCTCAACCATATCGAACGTCCGCATGCCGTTGACGAGCGTGATCGCGGGCATCCAGACCCATCCCGCGGCGTTGGGGTTGACGTCAAGCACGAGAAACGAATCCGTCGCGGCGTCGTAGGCACCGAGCGGCGAGATGTGTCCGCCGCCCCGCTGCCCGACCGCCTCGCGTCGATAGTTGACGACCACGTAGTCGTCGGGCCTGCGAAGGTTCTGCACCAGGTCGGCGCGAATCACCTCATCGGACACGCCGCCATCGACGACAACCAAACGCGTTGCCAAGCCGTTGGCTCGCAGCATCTGGTCGAACTGCCGCAACTGATAACCAGGGTCGCGCACCGACTTTCCATCGATGAGCAGAGGTTCGCCGAGGATCTGGGCCCGCGTCTTCGCGCCGGCTCCGATCACGTTGTCCTGCGTGTAGCGCGGCACGATCGGGTCGTAACCGCTGCGCGCGTGGCGCAGATCGTCTGCCTGCAGCCGCCCGTGGTCCCGCGGCAGAGCGGCGCTGCGACTGTGGACCGCGTTGAGCACGATGGCCGCGCTCGTCGGACCGCAAAAGGAGGCGTGGAACTGGGCCTCGAACTGGTTGGCAAGAGCGGGAAAGTCGACCTTGTCGCTTGTGCGCGAGAAACGCCGCAACCCCTCGTCTGATGCAAACGCGACCAGTTCCGGCGTCGTGCTGCCGGCCCTGACCACGGCCAGCGGCGTGGACTGGCAACCCAGCAAGACGCTCGCGATCACCGTCACGAGCAGTCGGGAAATGATCGACATGAGCGGAATCGGGGCTTTGCTTGAAGCATGCCACAGAGCTGCGCCGCCATTGGAGCCGATGCTCTGCATGGTGTGGATCCTCAGCCGGACGGCAGCGAGAAAGTCAGACACCGGATCGGCTGCTATGGGCCAACTTCTGACTGCCGACGACTTTGGAGCAGTGGCCGTGTTCGACCCGGCTGCGACATTCACATCATCGGGTCGATTGCCTGAGATCGGTCGATCGCGCGAAGGACGAGCGGCCGGTTGCCGGGCCGGAGTGTGCATCACCGCCGGCTGTTGCCGAAGCGTGGGGTTGGACCGTTTTGTATACGCTCGGCGGCATGCAGGAACTCTTCGATCCGGCGCGCCATGAGGCACTCACCGTCCAGACCTGGCGTCCGGACTTGGCACGCCGCGCGATCGAACGCATCTGCGCGGCGGCCGAGGATGAGTTCGACGAACTGGAAGGAAGCTGGCTGTTGCACCCGGAGGATGAGCCTGCGCAGCCTGGGGCCAGGTCACTGAACCTCTACTGGGGTGCCACTGGCGTCGTGTGGGCCCTGCGCCACCTGGCAACAGCAGACGCCGTTCGTCTCAGGCGCGACTACACGCGCTGGATCGAACAGTATCCCGACGGCGTGCGAGAGGAAGCGGCTGGAGAGCAGCATGGGAGCGCCTCCTACCTTTTCGGTGAGAGTTCGGCCTTGCTGCTCGCCTGGCTGCAAACGCGTCGAAGCGACGTCGCGGATCGTCTGCATGCACTCGTCCAGGGCAATCAACAGAACTCGGCACACGAACCGCTGTGGGGCAACGCAGGCACGGTACTGGCCGCGATAAGAATGGCCGAGGCCGGCGACGGGCACCGGTGGGACCGCCTGGTTTCGCAGTGCCTCGCCGCGCTCAACCAGGACATGGTCATCGACCCGGAGATCGGTACCTCGATCTGGCAGCAGGATCTCTACGGCAAGCGGTCTCGTCACCTTGGGGCCGGGCATGGCCTGGCCGGCAATGCATTTGCCTTCTTGCGCGGCGCGAGCCACGTGGACGCGAGTCTGGTACGGAGCATCGAGCAGCGCGTCCTGGAAACACTCTCTGCGACGGCGCTGTATACCGGCGTCGACGCCCGCGATGCCGAGGATGCGCTGATCAATTGGCATGTGCTGGTGGACAAGGAACGCATCGCGGCTTGGCAGGCCGAGGGTGGCCGACCCTTGGTTCAGGACTGCCACGGCGCGCCTGGCATCGTGTGCCGGCTTGCCGGCGTGCCGCGTTCTGCGCCATGGGACAGGTTGCTTCGCGGCGCTGGTGAAATGACGTGGCACGCCGGTCCTTTGGTCAAAGGGCCTTCGTTGTGCCACGGGACTGCAGGCAGTGCGATGGCCTGCCTCAAGCTTTGGCGGCGCTTTGCGGATCCCGTCTGGCTGGAGCGGGCGCGACTACTGGCTCTGCACGCTGCCGAACAGGTGGAGGTCGCGCGCACCCGCCACGGACAGGGGAGGCATAGTCTGTGGACAGGCGACATGGGCGTTGCATGCATCCTCTGGAACTGCATCGTGGGGGACGATCGTTTTCCGACGCTGGACCACTTCTAAGCGCTGGGGCCCGAATTTCCATGGAGGCGCCAAGAGTCGTTCGAGACGGTCGGAGTACGTCTATCGCCGCCTCCCCGTGGGCCAGGATCGCGGTGCAGCCGTTCGCGCACCGTGCCAAGCTCACGCACGCGAACTGGCGTGCACGCCGCGGCCCCTCGCGAGTTGGATGGACGTCCCAAAGCGGATATCCCAGACGTCAGACCTTCAAGGCCTGGCTTCAAGGACAAGATTGAAGGGCGTTTCCGTGGCGCGACGGAAGCGGCGAAAGCCGCCTTGGATCACCACGTCGCGCAGACGGGCCTCGCCCGCCTGGGCCCCGAGGCAGGCCCCAACCTCTTGCGAGCGCGACGCCGGCGTGCAAATGAACGTCGAGGCCGAGTAGTAGATGCGGCCGATCGGATTGAGGTTGTCCTCGAGACGGTCGTTCGCATACGGCTCGACGATGAGCCAGGTGCCGTCCGGTTTCATGCTGGCGCGGACGTGCGCCGCGGCGCCGACCGGGTCACCCATGTCGTGCAGGCAGTCGAAGACCGCGACCAGGTCGTAGTCATGGCCCGGATAGTCCTGTGCGCGCGCGACCTCGAAACGAACGCGGTCATCGACCCCGGCCTGCTTGGCGGCGTTGCGGGCTTGCTCGATCGAAGGCCCGTGGTAGTCGAAGCCGACGAAATGAGAAGCGGGGAACGCCTGGGCCATGATGAGTGTCGAGGCACCGTGGCCGCAGCCGACGTCGGCGACCTGGGCGCCGGCTCTGAGGCGCTCCTCGACGCCCTCGAGCTTCGGAATCCACTGGCCGACGAGGTTCGCCGCATAGCCCGGCCGGAAGAACCGCTCGGTGCCGTGGAAGAGCGATGCGTCGTGCTCGTGCCAGCCGAGGCCGAGCCCGGTGCGCATGGCCTGCGTCATTTTCGGAATCGCCTTGAATTGGGCCACCGCGATCTGAAAGGCGCCCGGGATGAACGCCGGGCTGCCTTCCTGCGCGAGCGCAAACGCCTGCTCTTCGCTCAAGCTGAAATGCTGCGTCGACGGGTCGTACTGCACGTAGCCACTGGCGGCCTGCGCCGACAGCCACTCGCGGAGATAGCGGGGATCGGTCTCCGTGCGGCGGGCGAGCGACTCGACGTCCGATGGACCCTCCGCGAGTCGCTTGTACAGGCCCAGCTGATCGCCGACGACGATCGTCGCAGCGTGCATGACGGCGCCGAGGTCGCCGACAAAACGGCCCATGAACTCGTTCAGTTTTCCTTCATCGATGGCCATGAGCGTCTCCTGTTCGTTGAGTGAATGACTGGGCGGCTACGCAGCCGCCCAGGCCCGGTTCTCCATCACGGAGATGATTTCCCTCGCGGCCCGTGCCGCGCCGTCGGTCTCGACCGGCTTGTAGTTGACCGGTGCATGCATCGCCTGCAGCGCCCGCTCGGCCAGTTCGCCGCTCGACAGCTCCCGAAATCGCACGGCGCAGTCCGCGCAGTAGTTGTGCAGTCGGTTCTGCACGTGGATGCATTGCTCGAAGTGGCGCTCGAGCGGGAAGTTGAGGAAGCGGCGGCGGGTTGCGACCAGCTCCATGCAGGTGCTCAGACCGCCCTGCACCAGCGAGAGGTCGGCGCAGGCAAGATGCTCGAACAGCTTGTGCACGTAGGGCAGCACCTCCAGTCCCTCGTGACGGGGCAACGTCTCGCGCGCAAGGCGCGGCCCGGCGACGAGCAGCATGCGCAGTTCGGGCACTTGGCGCTTCATCGCCGGAAACGCGTCGGCGATGCGGCGCAGCAGCGGTGCGCCGACAGCGGTCCCGCCCACGGCGGCGATCACCAGCTTCTCGTCGGTGCGGTAGCCGTGGCGTGCACGCAGCCGATCGGTGTCGGCCAGCGTCGCCGGGTCGAAGGGCAGCGCGTACCCTGTGAACGTGAAGTTGCGTCGCGTCCAGTCGCGGATCATCGGAAGACCGGGGCCGAACGGCAGCTCCGGCGCGTCCTCGACGTTGCCAACGAAGATCGCGCGATCGCGAATCCACGGGTAGCGGGCGACGTGCTCGATGTCGTCGGCGTTCTTGTCGGCGCAGAGGAAAGCTTCGCGACGGTTGCCTTCTTCCATCGGGAGGCAGCCGACGAAGTCGGTGAGGAAGACGAACGGCTGGCGCTTCAATTCCGGGTTTTCGTGGTAGTGGTAATCCACTTCCCACGCCTCGTCCCCGATGACGATGTCGTAGTGCTCCGACTCCATCAGATCGATGAAGGTCAGAAAGTTGCGCGCCATCACCTCGTCCATCGTGCGCAATGCGAAGAAGGCCTGAAGATCGTGCTCGCCGGCGATGGCCTCCACATGCCTGCTCTCGTTCGCGAGCCGTTTGGTGATGGGATGCAGTCGTTCTCCTTCTCGTTCGAGGTAGGTCGAGGCGGGGTGGACGGTGAACCAGTCGATCTCGAGATCCGGCTGGAGCGCGCGCATCTCGCGCGCGATCGCCAGGTCGCGCTGCACATGGCCGAGGCCGATGGCGCTCGAGATGAACAGGGCCCGTCGCTTCCTCGCCATCGCCCGCACCCAGGTCGAGGGGGCCGGGGTCACGCCGACGAAGTCGCGGACGGCTCGGCAGAACGCCACCGGGTCTCGCGCCTGCAGGAGGTGTCCGCCGCCGCCGATCGTGAGCAGCCTGGCTCCGGGCACCAGCTCGGCCACGGCCTGCCCCTTGACGTAGGGAACGCGGCCGTCCTGGTCGCCGTGAATGACGAGCGTCGGACACGCGACCCGCCGCGCCTGCTCGCGAACGTCGGCGCCAGCCCAGCCGGCCGCGCCCATCGCGATCGTGGCGCCATCCGAGCCCATGCCGATGTGGACCCCGTCCTCGTAGGCCTTGGTGGAGTGCGGCTCGCTGAACACGATCGTGAAGAACTCGTCGAGGTACGCCGGCCAGTCGTCGCGCATGCGCCGCGAGGCGTCGTCAAAGGCAGCGGCCGCCTGGGGGTCATCCATGCGACGTTCAGCAAAGCCACCCGCGATCACCAGATGCGAGATGCGCTCGGGTTGCTCAGCGGCAAGGCGCAGCGCGGTCATGGCAGTTGCGGAGATGCCGATCACGGCGGTTCGATCCACCTCGAGCCGATCGAGCACGGCGACAAAGTCGGCGAAGTACTCGTCGAATGCGTACGCCGACGGTTGCGAAGGCCGGTCGGACTTGCCGTTGCCCCGCAGGTCCGTGACCACAACGCGGAAGTGCTGGGCCAGGTACGGGGCGACACCCTTCAGCGCGTGCGTGTGGGCAATCTGGTAGGTGGGCGCAAAGGCGATCCACGGCCCAGCGTCGCCGAACTGCGCGAACCAGGTGCGCACTCCACCGCGCTCCACATGACCCTCACGGATCGGCGCGATCGTCTCGAAGGGGTATGGCTCAGGCAGGGCGCCGGACTCGCGCAGGTGGCCGGCCTGCAGCAGCAGGCGTTCCGGCAGCGGAGCCCTGTTCGGTCTTGTCATGCCGATTTCCTCGCTCTGACACGCCGTGCGGGTCGCTGCGGCGATTCGATCCGGCGCAACAGCAAGGCAACCGCGTCGAGCGCCTCGCGCTGGTGACCCTCCTCCTCGCCGATGCCCAGCGTCATGCCGGCTTCCATACCCACCCAGAACCAGCCGATCCAGCCGGCGATGGCGCGCGCCGAAACCGGCAGGTCGAGCCCGGAGCGCTCGATGAAGTCCTCGACGCCCGATTCGACCAGCTTCAGCCATGCGAGAAGCCTCGGCACGAAGCCGTCGCGAAGCTCCTTGTCATTGAAGCTCGCCCCCATCAACTCCATCATGAGGCGAACGAATCCGGACTTGAGATCTTCGTCGTAGAAGTCGCAGGCCTGCTGCCATTTCTGGCTGGCGCTCGACGGCTCCGCATACATGCTCGTCTGGCGCTCGAGCAGGGTCCTGTTGGCATCGTCGAGCACGGCCAGCACGAGCTGTTGCTTGCCCCGGAAGTGATAGCTGATGAGCGCGTGGTTGACGCCCGCGTCGCGGGCGATGTCACGCACGTTGAGCCGGGCGTAGCCAGCATCGCAGAGACGCCGCCGAGCCGCCTCGAGGATCAGCGCTCGCGTGGTCGATCCGTCGGCGCGCACCCGCTTGCGTGGCGTGGCAGCTGGTGCTGGAAAGCGTGGCTTTCGAGTAGATTGACCAATTGGTTTATCCATTTGGTCAATCTACTAGACCGACCCGAGTCTGTCAACGAGCCGGTGGCTCTGGGCGAGACCTGGTTCGAACCTCTTTGAATTCGTACGCTGCGAACGCAGTCGTTGGTCAATCGCCCTGTCCGGCGCAACCGGTGCCCGACCGACGAACGGGCGGGATGCCGAGGCGCCGACATCGGGCATCCGACGTCATCGCTCAGCCGGCGGCGACCTGAGCCTGAGTGGCAAGCCAGAAGGCCTCGGCAGCTTTCCCGATCGACGCACGGTCGCGGTACAGGCGGATCTCCAGGTCGATCGACCACTCTTCGGGCGCGGCCGCCACGAGGCGGCCGCCTTCGATGTCCTCGCCGACAAGCAGCTGCGGCAGCCAGGCCAGGCCGCGGCCGTCGAGCGCCATCGTGCGCAGCACCGAGGCCAGATGAGCCGTCACCACATTCGGCGCGTGCAGACGGTCCAGGGCCGGCCCCTTCAGCTCGCGCAGGATGCGACCCAGGCCGGACTCGGCGCTGTAGCTCAGCAGATGGACCGCGCTCGACTTGGCGTCGGCCGGCAGCCGATGGACCGGACGACCGCTCTTGTCGGGTGCCGACACCGGAATCAATCGATCGGTGCCGACGACCAGGCTCGGGCACCCGGCCTCGTCCAACGGACCGCGTACGCGGGCATGGCCGTGGGCGAGCATGAACTGCGCCTGGCTTTGCAGGACGAGCGCTTCGCACTTTTGCTGCACATCGGAGACGAGCTGGATCGGACCGACCGCGGTCTCCATTTCCAGCGCACGCAGCCAGCGCGGCATGAAGGTGAACGACAGCGCATGGGTGGCGGCGAAGCGCAACGTGGTGGAGCTGGCTTCGGCAACGGCGCGCGCCTCGCCGGGAATGCGTGCGACATCGGCCTGCAGATCGAGTGCGATCTGGCGAAACCAATGTCCCACTTCGGTGAGCCGGGCCGGCTGCGAGCTGCGGTCGAAAAGGTCGACACCGAGCCACTCCTCCAGTGCCCGCACGCGACGGCTGAAGGCCGGCTGCGTCATGTGGCGCTCGTCGGCGGCGCGCGAGAAGTTGCCGCTGGCCGCGAGCGCCGTGAAGTCGTCCAGCCACGAGAGGTTCATCGTCATGGCGGTGCTTTCAAGGCATCAAAGACGAGATAAACAGCATTGGGCAAGCGGCGCGTTGCCGACGATCATTTCGACATCGCATTCCCACCCAACCCCGCAGGAGACACCGTGAAGATCGTCGAGATTCGAGAGAAGACCGTGCCCATCAGCTCTTCCATCCGCAACGCCTACATCGACTTTAGCAAGATGAACCTCAGCCTCGTGGCGGTCATCACCGACGTGATCCGCGACGGCAGGCCGGTGGTCGGCTACGGCTTCAACTCGAACGGCCGCTATGGCCAGGGCAAGATGATGCGAGACCGGTTCATTCCTCGCATCATGGAGTGCGCGCCCGAGTCGCTGATCGACGCCAGCGGCAAGAACCTGGATCCGCACAAGATCTGGAACGCGATGTTCACGAACGAGAAGCCGGGTGGTCACGGCGAGCGCTCGGTCGCGATCGGCACGATCGACATGGCCGTCTGGGACGCCGTCGCCAAGATCGAGGACAAGCCGCTGTTCCAGCTGCTCGCCGACCGCTACGGCGACGGCAAACCCAATCGCAGGATCTTCGTCTACGCCGCCGGCGGCTACTACTACCCCGGCCAGGACTACAAGAAGCTGCAGGACGAGATGAAGAGCTACATCGACCGCGGCTACACCGTGGTCAAGAAGAAGATCGGCGGCGCCTCGCTCGACGAGGACCTGCGCCGCATCGACGCCATCATGGAAGTGCTGCAGGACGGCCAGAAGCTGTGCGTCGACGCCAATGGCCGTTTCGACTTGGAGACCGCCATCGCCTACGCCAAGGCGTTGTCGCAGTACGACCTGTTCTGGTACGAAGAGCCAGGCGACCCGCTCGACTTCGAACTGCAGGCCACCCTGCGCAACTTCTACAAGAACCCGATGGCCACCGGCGAAGACCTGTTCTCGATGCAGGACGCGAGGAACCTGATCCGCTACGGCGGCATGCGCCCGGACCGCGACTGGCTGCAGTTCGACTGCGCGCTGAGCTATGGCCTCGTCGAGTACCTGCGCACGCTGGAGATGCTGAAGGAACACGGCTGGTCGCCAAGCCGCTGCATTCCGCACGGCGGCCACCAGATGTCGCTGAACATCGCGGCCGGCCTGGGCCTGGGCGGCAACGAGTCCTACCCCGACCTGTTCCAACCCTATGGCGGCTTCCCCGACGGCGTGAAGGTCGAGAACAGCCACGTGACGCTGCCCGACCTGCCCGGCATCGGCTTCGAGGGCAAGGCGGACCTCTACCGCGAGATGAAGGCACTGAGCGAATGACCGCCTGACGGGGCGCGAGCGCCCCGCTTGCTTCCTTGCGCTGTCGGAAGTCACCCGGTTCGAGGTGACGGGCGACAACGCGCCTCACAGACATCGTTGCGACCGGCATCGACGCCCTGCGGATCACGAGGGCGGCAGGCCTCGTCGCGCCAGGAGACATCATGATTTCGGAATCCAACGGTTCGGCGGCCAAGGTACCGCTCCACCGCCGCCTCTACGTGCAAGTCGTCGCAGCGATCGTGCTCGGCGTCGTCTTCGGCCACTTCTTCCCGAGCCTGGGGGCCGACATGAAGCCGCTCGGCGACGGCTTCATCAAGCTGATCAAGATGCTGCTGGCGCCGGTGATCTTTGCAACCATCGTCGTCGGCATCGCGCGCATGGGTGACCTGAAGGAAGTCGGCAAGGTCGGCGCGAAGGCGCTGCTGTACTTCGAGGTGCTCTCGACCATCGCGCTGGTGGTCGGACTGGTGGTCGTGAACCTCCTGAAGCCGGGCGCGGGGATGAACGTCGACCCGGCGACGCTCGACACCAAGTCGATCGACGCCTACACCAGCCAGGCCCACGCGCAAACGGGTGGCGCCGTCGACTTCATCCTGAACATCATCCCGAAGACGATCGTCGGGTCGTTCGCCGATGGCAACGTGCTCCAGATCATCTTCTTCGCGGTGCTCTTCGGTGCGGCGATGGCCCGGCTCGGCGCGCGCGGCCGGCCGGTGATCGACGGCATCGACATGTTCCTGCAGGGCCTCTTCGACATCGTCCGCATGGTGATGGTGTTCGCGCCGATCGGTGCGTTCGGTGCCATCGCCTTCACGATCGGCAAGTACGGAATCGGCTCGTTGGCCTCATACGGCAAGCTGATCGTCGCCGTCTACGGCACCTGTCTGCTCTTCGTCCTCATCGTGCTCGGCACGGTCGCCCGGATCTGCGGCGTTTCGATGCGGGCCTTCCTGCGCTACATCCGCGAGGAACTGCTGATCACCTTCGGCACGGCCTCCACCGAGTCGGTGCTGCCGCAGATGATGCGCAAGCTCGAACGCGCCGGCTGCGAGAAGACGGTCGTGGGCATGGTGCTGCCCGCCGGCTACACCTTCAACCCGGACGGCACGGCGATCTACCTGACCATCGGCGCGCTGTTCGTCGCGCAGGCCACTGGCATCGACCTGTCGATCGGCCAGCAGCTCGTGATCCTCGGCGTGCTGCTGCTGACTTCCAAGGGCTCGGCCGGTGTCGCCGGTGCGGGCTTCGTGACGCTGGCTGCCACGCTGGGCAGCATCCCCGCAATTCCGGTCGCCGGCCTCGTCCTGCTGCTCGGCGTCGACCGCTTCCTGAACGAAGCGCGGGCGATCACCAACCTGGTGGGCAACGGCCTGGCCACGATCGCCGTCGCCAAGTGGGAAGGAGCCTTCGATGCAGCGCGCTGGAATGAAGCAACCGGCGACAAGGCCAGAGGTGCCGGCGTCTCGGCCAAGTGGGCGGCGAAGCGGTTGAGCCTGGTCGAAGCGGACGAGTCGGACGTCCGGCCTGCCGGACAGCCCCCGGCGCATGCGGCCTGAACTTCTCAGGCCCCTGCCTTGACGATTGTCGGCGGTCGTCGACCCAGGAATTCCATCGCCTCTGCATGCGTTTCGAAGACATGTGCGGCTGCATTCCGAGAAGGCAACGAGGCGCCGAGCTTCATCCGCATGAATGCGCTGGTGGTGTACCGGGTCGCCGTGGTGCGTCCGGAGCGCTGCTCGCGCATCACGGGCAGAACAGAGTTCGTCACGCGAATCACGCCGAACAGATTGACGTCGAAGATCGACCTGGCCTGTGCGAGAGAAGATTCCTCTGCCGCCCCGACCAACCCGACGCCCGCGTTGTTGACCAGCAGATCGATGTGGCCTGCCTTCGCCATGACCTCGCCATGTCGTGTCTCGCTTTCCGTTGAAGTGTGTCGTCAGGCGGCGGCCGTCACCGGTTCCGTCGCCGGCGCCTGCGCGGGGCTTTCGCGCCGGATGCGGAACCACGCGGCGTACAGCGCCGGCACGAAGACGAGGGTGAGCGCCGTCGCCACGACCAGGCCGCCCATGATCGAGATGGCCATCGGCCCCCAGAACACGCTGTGGGTGAGCGGGATCATCGCCAGCACGGCGGCGGCGGCCGTCAGCACCACGGGGCGCGATCGCCGCACCGTCGCGTCGACGATCGCGTCCCAGGGAGCGATGCCGCGCGCGATGTCCTGATCGATCTGGTCGACGAGGATGATCGAGTTGCGCATGATCATGCCGCCGAGCGCGATCACGCCCAGCAGCGCGACGAAGCCGAACGGCGCCTGGAACAGCAGCAGCGCCGGCACCACGCCGATCAGCCCCAGCGGTCCGGTCATGAACACCATGGCCAGCCGCGAGAAGCTCTGCAACTGGATCATCAGCAAGGTCAGCATCACCACGAACATGGCCGGGAACACCGCGAACAGCGCCGTGTTGGCCTTGTCGCTCTCCTCGATCGCGCCGCCTTCCTCGATGCGGTAGCCGGGAGGCAGGCTGTCGACGATGGGCTTGAGCGACGGCCGGATGTGCGCGGTGGCGTCCGGGCCCTGTACGCCATCGACCACGTCGCTGCGCACGGTGAGCGCCATGTCGCGGTTGCGCCGCCACAGCACCGGTTCTTCGAAGCTTGGCTCGATGCGGGCCAACTGCGACAGCGGCACGGCGACGCCGTTGCGCGAGAACACCTGCAGGTCGCCGAGCTGGCCGATGCGCTTGCGCTCCTCGGGCGAGGCCCGTACGACCACGTCGATGAGCTCCTCGCCGCGGCGGATCTGCGTCACCGGCGCACCGTCGAGGGTGGTCTGCACCAGGCTCTGGACGTCGGCACTGGACAGCCCGAGCAGCCGCGCCTTGTCCTGGTCGACGTGGACCTGCACCGAGCGCACCTGCTCGTTCCAGTCCAGCTGCGTGTCGCGCACCAGCGCGCTCTTGCGCACCGTGTCGCGCACGCGGTAGGCGATCTCGCGCACCTGCGCCTTGTCGGGCCCGATGACGCGGAACTGAACCGGGAAGCCCACCGGCGGGCCGAACTCCAGGCGCTGCACGCGCGCGTTGACGTCGGGCATGAACTCGTCGCGGGCGAACAGGTTCATCAAGCGAAAGCGCACCCGTTCGCGCTGCTCGGTGCCCGCCGTCTTGATGACGAACTGCGCGAACCCTGGGTTCGGCAATTCCGGCTGGATCGAGAGGTAGAAGCGCGGCGTGCCTGCGCCGGTGTAGGCGGTGAAGAACTCGATGTCCGGGTCCTTCGCGAGCCGGGCCTCGAGCAGCTTCACCTGGGCCGACGTGGCGGCGAACGACGCGCCTTCGCGCAGGCGCAGGTCCACCAGCAGCTCCGGTCGCGAGGCGGTGGGGAAGAACTGCTGCTGCACCGCGAGCATGCCGGCACCGGACATGGCGAAGACCAGCACCGTGATGCCGAGCACCCAGGCCCGGCGATGCACCGCCCAGTCGACGATGCCTCGCAGCCGGCGGTAGACGGGCCGGTCATAGGGGTCGTGGTGGGCGCCGTGTTCGTGTTGGCTCGCCAGGTTCTTCGGCAACAGAAGCACGCCCAGGTACGGCGTGAAGACCACGGCCACCAGCCAGGACAGGATCAGCGCCGTTCCGACGACCCAGAAGATGCCGCCGGCGTACTGGCCCGCGATGGACTTCGCAAAGCCCACCGGCATGAAGCCCGCGGCCGTGACCAGCGTGCCGGTCAGCATCGGAAACGCGGTGGACGTGTAGGCGTAGGTGGCCGCGCGCAGGCGATCCCAGCCTTCCTCCAGCTTCACCACCATCATCTCGACGGCGATGATGGCGTCGTCCACCAGCAGGCCCAGCGCGATGATCAGCGCACCCAGCGAGATGCGGTCCAGCGCCCAGCCGGCGGCGTGCATGACGGTGGCGACCAGCGCGAGCACCAGCGGCACCGACGCGGCGACCACGATGCCGGTGCGCCAGCCGAGGAACACGAAGGACACCGCCAGCACGATCGCGAGCGCCTCCAGGAACGAGCGCTCGAATTCCCAGACCGACTCCGCCACCACGCGCGGCTGGTCGGCGTACTGCTGGATCTCGACCCCGGCCGGGATCTCCTGCCGGATCTGGGCGAGCCGCTGCTCCAGCGCCTT
>Ga0207645_10002492_pt1 | contig 14447 bp, 15 predicted proteins | sample KBSM53metaG_FD_184331 | JGI IMG/M metagenome (GOLD analysis project Ga0207645, IMG submission 184331) | Miscanthus rhizosphere microbial communities from Kellogg Biological Station, Michigan, USA - KBS M5-3 metaG (SPAdes) (version 2) | ecosystem: Host-associated > Plants > Roots > Rhizosphere >...
CGGAAACGCGCCCGGTCTCAACGATGGCGGGGCGGCGCTCGTAGTGACGAGTGAGGAGTACGCACGCGCTCACGGCCTAACGATCCTCGCGCGAATCACCGGCTATGCGACCGGTGCCACGGCGCCGCAGGATCTCTTCTTCGCGCCGATCACCGCTGTGCGGAATCTCATGGCCAAGACGGGTACGAAGATCTCCGACTACGACCTCATCGAGGCGAACGAGGCGTTCGCATCCCAGGCGCTCGCCGATGGCGATCAGCTTGGGTGGGCATGGGATCGCGTGAACGTCAACGGCGGTGCGATCGCGCTCGGTCATCCGATCGGCGCGAGCGGCGCGCGCGTGCTTACGACGCTCCTGTACGCGCTCGAGGATCGGAACAAGGAGCGTGGTCTCGCGACCCTGTGTCTTGGCGGTGGCGATGCGGTGGCCCTCAGCGTGGAGCGTGTGAACTGATGACGACGAGCACTCTCGCGATTACGCGGCGTCCCTCCCGGGTCGCCGCCATTGGCATCGTGGGCTTCGCGGTTGCGCTGGCCCTCGCGTCGCAGGTGGCGATCCCCATTCCAGGGACGCCGGTTCCGATCACGCTGCAGCCGCTCGTCGTCGTGCTGGCCGGCATGTGGCTCGGCCCCGTTGCCGGTGCGGCGAGCATGATCCTGCATCTGGCCGCGGGAGCCGTCGGCCTTCCGGTGTTCTCGCCGTATGGCGCTCCGGGACTTGCACGATTCGTCGGTCCCACTGGTGGATACCTGTTCGCGTATCCGATCGCGGCGTTCGTCGCAGGAGCGCTGTCGCTCCGCGCGCGCTCGCTCTCGGGGCGTTGGCTCGCGGCGCTCGCGGGAATCGCGGTGCTGCTGCTCGGCGGCCTGGCGCAGCTCGCAATCCTCACCGGCAGCCTCAGTCAGGCGTTGCCGCTCGCCATTCACCCGTTCGTCGCACTCGACGCGGTGAAGGCTCTCGTCGCCGCTCTGCTGGTTCCGAAATCGACCCTTCGCGCGCCTGTTTGACGGCGCGCGTTGTTTTTCGGGATTCGACCGGAACGGTTCGGCCGCCGTGGCGACTCCTCGTCTATTGCGTCGCGAGCATCGCGTCGCTGATCGTCCTGAACGGTGTCGTCGTACCAGTCGTGAGCTGGGTGCTCGCGCCGGTGCACGTCACCGTGACCCTGACTCCGTGGGTGCTGCTCGCGTCGGCTGTCCTGGGCCACGCGATCACGTTTCGGCTCGTGGATCGGCGCGGGTGGCGATCCGTTCGACTCGATCGGTCGGCGCTGCGGATTCGCGCGCTGATTGCGGCGTTGGCCCTCGGCACCGTGGCCGTTGCGTTCGCGACGATTCCGTTGTTGGCGATCGGGTGGCTGCGCGTCGTGCCCGGGCCCGCTGGCAGCTCCATCGGCCTCGGCCTGACGCTCGTGTGGTTTCTCGCTCCCGCCGCCCTGTGGGAGGAGATGGTGTTTCGCGGGTACGGGTTTTCCGTGCTGGCGGATTGGTGGGGCACGCCGGCCGCGTTAGGCGTCGCGAGCCTTGCGTTCGGTCTCGTGCATCTGCAGAACGAGGGCGCGACCCTCGGCTCGGTCTCCGTCGTGGTCATCGCGGGACTTTTTCTCGGGGCCGTGCTCGTGGTCCTGCGGAGCCTGTGGGCTGCCTTCGCGGCGCATCTGGCGTGGAATTGGGCGCTGGCCGGTGCGCTTCACAGTGCGGTAAGCGGGATTCCGTTCGCGACGCCCGATTATCGGGTCATCGATGCCGGGCCCGATTGGGCGACGGGTGGCGTATGGGGCCCGGAGGGCGGGTTACCTGCCGCGCTGAGTCTACTGTTGGTCACGTTCTACCTCTACACGCGGCGCCCGCGCCGCGAGGAGTCATAGCATGACGGACCGCGTCGCGGTCATCGGGGCGGGGCAGATGGGGAATGGGATCGCGCACGTGTTCGCGCAGTCCGGCATTCCCGTCACCATGATCGACGTGTCGGAGGACGCACTGCAGCGGGGTCGCGCGACGATCGAAAAGAACATGGATCGACAGGTGAAGAAGAACACGCTGTCCGCCGACGACAAGCAGGCCGCGTTAGGCCGGATCGCGATCAGCACCGAGCTGCTCGCCGCGGCCGACGCGACGCTCGTCGTCGAGGCGGCGACCGAGCACACTGATCTCAAATTCCGGATCTTCTCCGATCTCGATCAGATCGCGCCGGCGGGCGCGATTCTCGCCAGCAACACGAGCTCCATCTCCATCACCCGCATCGCCGCGCAGACCAAGCGTCCCGAGCTCGTGATCGGGATGCATTTCATGAACCCCGTGCCGGTCATGCAGCTCGTGGAGGTGATCCGCGGGCTGGCCACGTCCGATGAAACGACCCGCCGCGTCATGGACCTGGCCAAGGCGCTCGGAAAAACTCCGGTGGAAGCGAACGACTTCCCCGGTTTCATCGCGAACCGGATTCTCCTGCCCATGATCAACGAGGCGTGCTATGCGGTGATGGAAGGCGTTGGCACGCCCGAGGCGATCGATCAGGTGATGAAGCTCGGCATGAACCATCCGATGGGTCCCCTCACGCTCGCGGACTTCATCGGCCTGGACACGTGTGTCGCGATCCTCGAGGTCATGCACGACGGTCTTGGTGACCCGAAGTACCGTCCGTGTCCGTTACTCAGGAAGTACGTGGATGCCAAATGGCTCGGCCGAAAGACCGGACGCGGGTTCTACAACTATCAGCAACAGCCTGCCTAACGTATGTCCTGGGCTCTGATCCCTCTCACGGAAGAACAGCGCGAGATTCAGCGCACGGCGCGTGATTTCGCCCAAGCCGAGATTGCACCGTACTCGGATGCGTGGGATCGCGCCGAAAAATACGACGAAGCCATCGTCGGGAAGCTCGGAGAGCTCGGGTTTCTCGGGATGCTCATCCCCGAGGAGTTCGACGGGCTCGGGCTCGACACGCGCACATACGTGGTCGCGCTCGAGGAGATCGCAGCGGTGGACGCGTCGGTCGCCGTTCTCATGAGCGTGCACAACTCGCTGCCGACGCAGATGATCCTGCGCTACGGCAACGGTGCCCAGAAGGAGCGCTTCCTCAAGCCGATGGCGCGTGGCGAGTGGTTAGGCGCCTTCGCGCTCTCCGAGCCGGAGGCCGGTTCCGACGCGGCGGCCCTTCGCACGCAGGCGCATCGCGACGGCGACTGCTGGGTCCTCAACGGCACGAAGGCCTGGGTCACGAGCGGTAACCACGCCAACGTGATTCTCGCCATGGCGCGGACGGACTCCCCGAACGACCGCCGTGGCCCGCGTGGGATCGGCACGTTCATCGTCACGCCGGACATGCCCGGATTCCACGTCGGAAAGAAGGAAGCGAAGCTCGGTCTGCGTGGGTCGCCCACGGTCCAGCTGCACTTCGAGAACCTGCGTGTTCCGGCGGCGAACCTGCTCGGCGAGCCGAACATGGGCTTCGTTTATGCCATGCAATCGCTCGATAACGGCCGACTCGGCATCGCGGCGCAGGCCATCGGCATCGCGCGCTCCGCCCTCGAGCACGCGACCCGCTACGCGGCCGAGCGGCGCCAGTTCAATCAACCGATCAACCAGTTCGAGGCCATTCAGTTCAAGCTTGCCGACATGGCCACGCGCGTGACCGCGTCGCGAGCGCTCCTCTACTCGGCCGCCGCAGCAAAGGACCGCGGTGAGCCGATCACGCAGTTCAGCGCCATGAGCAAGCTGTTTGCGAGCGAGACCGCAATGTGGGTCACGACCCAGGCGGTGCAGATCTTCGGTGGCTATGGCTACGTCAAGGACTATCCCGTCGAACGGCTGTTCCGCGACGCGAAGGTCACCGAGATCTACGAAGGAACGTCAGAGATTCAGCGCATCGTGATCGCGCGCGAGCTGTACGCCCGGTCGTGACGCGTGGTGGGCGCGAGATGTATGCGCCGGCTACCGGATTTACCCTAAACTTTCGATTCCCATGTCTGCCGCTGCGATAGAACCCGCCACCTCCTCGCTCGCCCTCTTCGACACCATTGCCGAGATGGGCCACGAGCAGGTCGTCATGTGCTATGACAAGTCGAGCGGGTATCGTGGCGTGATCGCGATCCATGACACGACGTTAGGCCCCGCGCTCGGTGGCGCGCGTTTCTGGCATTACGCCACCGACGAAGAGGCGATCATCGACGCCCTGCGACTGTCGCGCGGCATGACGTACAAGAACGCGGTCGCCGGCTTGAACCTCGGGGGTGGCAAGTCCGTGATCATTGGCGACAACCGCACGGTCAAGCGCGAGATGGTCTTCCGCGCCCATGGCCGGTTCGTGGATTCGCTCGGCGGTCGCTACATCACGGCGGAAGACGTGGGCACGAGCACGGCCGACATGGATTTCGTGCACATGGAAACGCAGTACGTCAGCGGCCTCGCGAACCGGTCTGGCGACCCGTCGCCGGTGACGGCGCGTGGCGTGTTCCGTGCGATCCAGGCGTCGGCCAACCATCGATGGGGATCCGATTCGCTCGAGGGCAAGGTGATCGCCATCCAGGGCCTCGGGCACGTCGGCTCGTACCTGTGCAAGGAGCTCCATCAGGCGGGCGCGAAGCTCATCGTCACCGACATCGATGGCGGGAAAGTGAAGCGCGTCGTCGAAGACTTCGGCGCGAAGGCGGTGGAGCACGACAGTATCTTCGGCGTCAAGGCGGACATCTTCGCTCCGTGCGCGTTGGGCGGCATCATCAACGACAAAACAGTGCCCACTCTGCGCGTGGAGATTGTCGCCGGCGGCGCGAACAACCAGCTCCTCGAGGAGCGGCACGGCGAGGAGCTCGAAGCCAGGGGCATCCTCTACGCGCCCGATTACGTCGCGAACGCTGGCGGTGTCATCAACGTATACAGCGAGTTGGCCGGATGGACGCGCGAGCGATCGCTGCGGAAGGCCGACGAGATTTACGACACCATGCTTGGGGTGTTCGAGTTGGCGCGCGAGCAGGGAATCCCGACGTACGTGGCAGCAGACCGAATGGCCGAGCGTCGCCTGAAGGCCGTCGGGTCGCTGGTCCGCACGTGGCCGCCGTTCCCGCGCAAAGCATGACCACCAATCCGAACGGAGGATACAACGGCATGATCACGTGGTCGGAATGGGATCGCTGTCCGCCCGGCGCGGCGCTTCGTGATGCCGACCCCGAGATCGCCCGCCTCATCGATCGGGAAGTCGAGCGTCAGCTCGAGGGCCTCGAGCTCATTGCCAGCGAGAATTTCGTGTCGCCGGCCGTGCTCGAGGCCATGGGCTCGCCGCTCACGAACAAGTACGCGGAAGGGCTTCCGGGCAAACGGTATTACGGCGGCTGTGAGTTCGTCGATCAGGTGGAGCAGATCGCCATCGACCGTGCAAAGGAGCTGTTCGGTGCGGAGCACGCCAACGTACAGCCCCATTCGGGAGCGCAGGCGAACGCGGCGGCGTTCTTCGCGTTCCTCAAGCCCGGCGACACGTTCCTCGGCATGGACCTCTCGAACGGCGGGCACCTAACGCATGGCTCGCCGGTGAACTTCTCCGGGATCTTGTATCACCCGGTCTCGTACAAGGTGAACGACGAGGGGTTGCTCGACTACGATCAGATGCGCGCGCTGGCCCTCGAGGCGCGGCCAAAGATGATCATCGCCGGGTACAGCGCGTACTCGCGCGTGATCGACTTCGCGCGATTCGCCGACGTCGCACGTGAGGTGGGCGCCATCTTCATGGTGGACATGGCCCACTTCGCCGGCCTCGTGGCAGCGGGCGTGTACCCGTCGCCAGTGCCGCACGCCGACGTCGTGACGACGACGACGCACAAGACGCTGCGGGGGCCGCGCGGCGGTCTCATTCTGTGCAAGGCAGAACACGCCAAGGCAATCGACAAGGCGGTGTTCCCCGGCCTGCAGGGCGGTCCGCTCGAACATGTCATCGCGGCCAAGGCCGTCGCGCTCAAGGAGGCGCTGCATCCATCGTTCAAGCAATATGCGGCGCAGGTCGTGTCGAACGCGCGCGCACTCGCCGCATCGCTCCTTGAACGTGGATTCAACGTCGTCTCCGGCGGCACCGACAATCACCTCATGCTCGTCGATCTTCGGAGCAAGGGGTTGACGGGCAAGGTAGCGGAACAGGCGCTCGACCGCGCCGGCATTACCGTGAACAAGAACACGGTGCCAAAGGAGACCCAGTCTCCGTTCGTGACGAGCGGGATACGCATTGGGACCGCCGCGGTCACGACCCGCGGCATGAAAGAACCGGAAATGCGGCGGATCGCGGAGCTGATTGACGTCACGCTGCGGTCGCCGGAGGATGGCGACGTGGCGAAGCGGGTTCGCGAGGAAGTCCGGGAGCTTACCGCGGCGTTTCCGCTGTACCCGGAGCCGTTGGAGGCCGCATCGCCCTAGGCGTGGCGTCGGCACCACGCCGGGATGGCATGCCTAACGATTCATCCGTCGTGCCGGTTTGGAGATGCGGCGTGGCGCAGCTGAACTGTGCGGCGCATCACGGCGAAAATGGTTAGGTCCAGCTAACAGCCCGGCGCGCCGCGCAGGCCGCCGAGCGCTTGGCGCCCGTGCCCCGTGGTTGTCGTCGTTCGTCATCGAACGAGCCGGGTTGTGCCGCGCCGCAGGGAGCCACATCTTAGCGGCGGGCACCCGGGCACAGGTCGTGCCTGGTTTGGTCCCGAAACTGTGAGCCGCGCGAGGCCGCCGGCTCACCCCCTTTTGGTCGAGGAGCTGCATTGCCGGAGTTGGCGTTTCGAGAAGGCATCATGGACCAGATTCGCCTGCGCGAACCGCGGTTCCAGGAGCACGCGTACCTCTTCGTTCTCTCGGCGCTCGAGTTCTCGCAGTCGCGGCTCCCCGAGCGGCGCCACATCACGGGTCGCGAGCTCGCCGAAGCGTGTCGGGATCTCGCGCTCGACCGCTATGGCGTCATGGCGCGCCTCGTACTGGATCACTGGGGCGTGCGCTCGACCGCTGACATCGGCGACGTGGTGTTCACGCTCGTGGACCTGGGTCTCCTGATCAGTCAGCCCACCGACTCACGTCTCGACTTCGCGGATGTGTTCGGCTTCGATCAGGCGTTCGAGCGCGACTATCCCTGGAGGCGCGCCGGTCAGGCGTAGCCCGTCGAGACAGTGCATTACGTCACCGTTAAACTCGTCACTCCGCGATGACGCAGGAGCGAACGTCGTTGAATTCCACTGAACTCCCGGTCTGCCGGAAGTGTCGCGAAGGCTCCCTCCTGCCGCTCAGCGACTACGGTAAGGATGGCGCCCCGATCACCTACAAGGCGTGGGTGTGCAGCAATCCCGACTGCGGGTTCAACTTGCGCATCGACAACGGCGAGATCAGTTTCGGAAGGTCCGTGGGTCAGTCTCACAAATAGCAGCCTGCGGCGAATTCGCGGCGGCCACCTGGCCGCCGTTTCACCATCCGCCGCCAGCCATGTCATTCTGCCTGACGACAGTCGCATGACGGTGCATGTCGTCACCGCGGCGCAGTCCGCCGCTCGCGATCGCGCCGCCATCGATGGCGGAATCCCGTCGCGAGCGCTCATGCAGCGCGCGGGAGCCGCGGCGGCCGCCGAAATCGTGCATACGTTCGGCGACGCCATTGCGCACGGAGTCGCGGTGTTCGCCGGTCCGGGAAACAACGGCGGCGATGCGTGGGTGGTCGCGGCGGCGCTCGCGGCGGTCGGAGTCACCGTTCGTGTCGTCGAAGTGGCCGCGGCGAAAACCGACGATGCGCGCGCGGAGCGACAGTCCGCACGTGCGCTGATCGACGCGCACGAGCCGAGCGGCGCCGAACGCGTCGTGGTCGACGGCATCCTGGGCACCGGCTCCGCCGGCGCGCCCCGCGGTGCGATCGCCGACGCCATTCGTCGCATTGGCGAATTGCGCGATGCCGGCGCGCGCGTGGTCGCGCTCGACGTGCCGAGCGGCCTCGATGCGTCCACAGGCGAAGGCGACGTCACGGTGACCGCCGATCTCACGATCACCTTCGGCACGTTGAAACGTGGCGCGCTGGTGAAACGCGATCGCTGCGGACGCATCGTTGTCGTCGACATCGGGCTGGGGGCGCATACCTCGCTCGACGATGGCGCGGCAACGCTCGTGGATCGCGCGTGGGTCGCGTCGCGCGTGCCACGGATTGCTGTCAACGCGCACAAGGGAACGCGGCGCCGCGTTGCGATCGTAGGCGGCACCGAGGGCATGGCTGGTGCGTCGATTCTCGCCGCGCGAGCGGCGCTCAAGAGCGGCGTGGGAATGGCGCGCGCCGTCGTGCACCCGGCGAGCGTGCCACCGTTGCAGGCGTCGGTGCCCGCAGCCCTCACGCGGCCGTGGCCCGATTCCGACGCCGACCTCCAGGAGTCGATCGGCGAGTGGGCACACGCCGTCGTGATCGGGCCGGGACTCGGTCGCGCATCCGATACCCGTGCGCGTGTCGAGCGGATTCTGCGGGCTTGGCGCGGTCCCGTGCTGCTCGACGCGGACGCGCTGACAGTCTTCGAGGGCGACGCGCCCGCTCTCGGTTCGCTGCTCGGTGGTCGCAAGGCAATCGTCACGCCGCATGTCGTCGAGTTCTCACGGCTGAGCGGAAAGTCGGTCGAGGAAATACTCGCCGCGCCGTTCGACGTGGGACGCGAGTTGGCATCGACGCTGGGATGCGTCGTGCTGCTCAAGGGAGTGCCAACCGTTCTCACCGCGCCCGATGGCCGAAGTCTCGTCTCGGCCGCCGGTACACCCGCTCTCGCCACTGGCGGTAGCGGCGACGTGCTCGCTGGCGTCGCGGGAACGCTCCTCGCGCAGATCGATGATCCGCTCGATGCCGCGGCTTGCGCGGCGTGGATTCACGGTCGCGCGGGGGAGCTTGCCGGTTCGCGCGGCGCTCGCGGCACCTCGATCGACGACGTCGTCGACCAACTTGCAAACGTGTGGAGTGAACCTGTGTCGCGTCCCCGTCCTCCGATTCTCGCCGAGCTCCCGTGAGCGATAGCATCGCGCTCGGCCCCGGCCGCGAGTTCGACGTGATTCGCGACCTGGTCCGTCGATGGGGTGACAGTGCTCGAGGCATCGGCGATGACGCGGCGATACTCGATGTGCCGGCCGGATCCCGTTTGCTGGCCAGCACCGACGCGACGGTCGAAAACGTCCATTTCCGCGACGGATGGCTGCAACCGGACGAGATCGGCTATCGCGCCGCGGCAGCGGCGCTGAGTGACCTCGCGGCCATGGCTGCCACGCCGATAGCGATGCTCGTTGCCATGTGTGTTCCCGAGCAATGGCGTCAGCAGCTTGCCGGAATTGCCGAGGGCATTGGGGAGGCGTCGCGGTCGTTTCACGCGCCGATCACCGGCGGCAACCTCACGCGTGCGTCGGAGCTCTCGCTCACCGTGACCGTTCTCGGATACGCCGCGCGTCCGCTTGGCCGCGACGGCGCACGCGTTGGCGACGCGGTGTATGTGACCGGTGCGCTTGGCGGTCCAGGTTGTGCGCTCAGCGCGTGGGTTTCCGGCACCCTCCCAAACCGAGACCACCGCGCGCGGTTCGCACGTCCGTCGCCGCGGATCAGGGAGGCGCTCTGGCTGGCGGCGCACGGAGCGACGGCCTCGATCGATGTTTCCGACGGACTGCTCGCCGACGCGGGCCACCTCGCGGCGGCAAGCGCCGCGGATGTGTGTATCGAGCTCGACGCGATTCCCGTCATGAGCGGCGCGTCGCCACTCGACGCAGCGACGAGCGGGGAGGAGTACGAGCTCGTCGTGACGACGCGTGCGCCGGTCGACGAACACATGTTCGCGCGCGAGTTCAGCGTGCCGCTCACGCGGATCGGTGTGGTGACCGCACCGCGCGAGAGCACGCCGCAGGCGAGGCTGCGCGCGCACGGTCGGTTCGTTGACCTGCCAGCGGGGCACGACCACTTTTCACGTTGATGCGCACGGTCCTCGTCTTTCTCACACTGATCACCATGACGCCGTTCTTCGGGCTGATGGTGATCATCGCCGCGCTTGTCGGCGTGAAGGATGCCGAGGGCAGCATCTACGACAACGCACCGCGGTGGTGGGCGCGGTGTCTCGTTTCGGCTGCCGGCATTCGCCTGCGGCTGCATAACGAGGAGCGCATGCGCACCGGTGCGCCGCGGATCTACGTGAGCAACCACATCAGCTGGTTCGACGTGCTCACGCTGGCGGCGGTGCTGCCCCGTTACAAGTTCGTGGGAAAGGCCGAGTTGTTTCGTATTCCGCTCTTTGGCCGCGCGGCGCACGCGGCGGGGATGATCGCCATCGAGCGTGAAAATCGAAAGTCGGCCTTCGAGTCCTACCGCGTTGCTGCCGAGCGGATCCGCAACGGCGCGTCCGTGGTGGTATTTCCCGAGGGCACGCGGGGGCGCGACTACACGCTCCGCCAGTTCAAGAAGGGGCCGTTCGTGCTCGCCGTGGCGGCGGGCGTCCCGATCGTCCCGACCATCGTGCATGGCACGCTCGAGGTGATGCGTCGCGATTCGTTTCGCGTACGTTCGGGCGTGGTGGACATTCACTTTCTCGAGCCGATCGACACCGACGGCCTGACGTACGAAGATCGTAATCGTCTGTCGCACGCGGCCTGGCAATCGATGGCCGACGCGATGCACGAGCTGTATGGAATCGACAGTGACCCGAGCGCTGCGCTGCAGCGCGAGAGTGCGGCGGCCGATTGAGTGACCGATCGCGGTTCCAGCTGCCGCTCGCCCCTGCCTAACTACTCACCATCGATCAGGCACCAGCATGTCCACGATCATTGATATCGCCGCGCGCGAAATTCTCGATAGCCGAGGCAACCCGACGGTCGAAGCCGACGTCACGCTCGCGAGTGGGCAGACGGGGCGCGCGGCCGTGCCGAGCGGCGCGTCCACGGGCGAGCACGAAGCGCGTGAGCTGCGCGACGGCGATTCCGGCCGGTACCTGGGCAAGGGCGTCCGGAAGGCCGTGCAGAACATTGAAGAGACGATCGCGCCAGCGATCACCGGGATGATCGCCACCGACCAGGTGGAGATCGACCGCACGTTGATCGAGCTCGACGGCACGCCTAACAAGGAGAAGCTTGGCGCGAACGCGATCCTCGCGGTGTCGATGGCGACCGCGCGGGCGGCCGCCGCGGAGACAGGGCTCCCGCTCTATCGGTACCTCGGCGGGCCGCTGTCGCGGACGCTTCCGGTGCCGATGATGAACATCCTGAACGGCGGCGCGCATGCCACGAACACCGTGGACTTCCAGGAGTTCATGGTGGTCCCGGTCGGTGTGGAGTCGTTTGCCGAAGCGCTGCGTGTCGGCGCGGAAGTGTTCCATTCGCTCAAGAAAGTGCTCGTGAAACGGAAGCTGGCGACGGGTGTGGGCGACGAAGGTGGCTTCGCGCCGGACCTCAAGGATGACGAACAGGCGCTCCAGGTCATCATCGAGGCGATCGAGGCCGCGAAGTTCGCACCGGGCAAGGAAGTGGCCCTCGCGCTCGATGTAGCCGCGTCGGAGCTCCACTCGGGTGGTACCTACACGTTCAAGAAGAGCGGGGCGGGCACACGGGACGCGGCCGGGATGATCGATCTGTACGCGAAGTGGCTGGAGGAATATCCCATCGTCTCGATCGAGGATGGGCTCGCGGAAGATGACTGGGAGGGGTGGGCGCAGCTCACCAAGGCGTTAGGCGACCGCGTCCAGCTCGTCGGCGATGACCTGTTCGTCACGAACACCGAGCGCCTCGCGCGTGGCATCGAGAACGGGGTGGCCAACGCGATCCTCATCAAGGTGAATCAGATCGGGACGCTCACGGAGACGCTCGAGGCGATTGACATGGCGCGCGGCGCGGGGTACCTGTCGGTGATCTCGCATCGCAGCGGCGAGACCGAGGACACGTTCATCGCCGATCTGGCCGTCGCGACCGGGGCGGGGCAGATCAAGACGGGAAGCGCGTCGCGCACGGATCGAGTCGCGAAGTACAACCAGCTGCTTCGCATCGAGGAGCAGCTGGGGGATGCCGCCGAATTCCCTGGCGGCGCGATTTACGGGCTCTGAGCCTCGAGTTCACGAGCCATGCTTCGCCGCATTCTGTTCTGGGCGGTCATGATCGCCGCCCTGGTGTTCGCGGTGCAGGGCGGCGAGTGGGGAACCAGCGACTTGCTGTCGCAGCGCGCGAGGGCGACCCGGCTGCGCGCGCAGATCGATACGCTGACGCGCGACGTGGACTCGCTCGCTCGCGTGAAGAAGGCGATTCTCACGGATCCGGTGGTGCAGGAGCGCATCGCGCGCGAGGAGTTCGGGATGGTGCGCGGCGACAAGGAACTGCTGTATCGCTTTGCGACTCCGCCAGACACGACGCGCCCAGACACGACGCGTGCGCGGTGAACTGCCCGGCTTGACTTAGCGGTGGTCAGGCCTACATTTCGCCTCACTGACGCGGGGTGGAGCAGCCTGGTAGCTCGTCGGGCTCATAACCCGAAGGTCGCGGGTTCAAATCCCGCCCCCGCTATCGCAAACGACAGAGGCCGCCGAAATGGGCGGCCTCTGTCGTTTCGTGCAATGTTCGAACGTCGCGCTACAGGCCGGCGAAAATGTAGGTGTACCCATTGCCGACGTTGATGCCCGTGCCGCCGGACGGACTGTTCCGCGCGATCATATTCACGAGCTGCTGGTCGCTCGACGTGACTGTGACGGCGACCACGAGCTGCTTGGGATTGGACGGCGACGGCCACACGTCGTAGTCGAGCGTATAGTTGCCGTTGGTGAACCTGAAATTCTGCGGCAGGTAGGGCACCAGCGCTGCGGGCGTGACGCCGGGGCTCCCATCGGGCGGGTAGGTGTTGTTGTCCGCGTAGTAGTTGTAGGCGGCCACGCGCACCGTGCTGAAGTCGGCCGCGATCTTTGCGGCGAACGCGCGACGCTTCGTGTCGCGGTAGCGCGGTACGGCGATCGCGACGAGCAGGCCAAGGACGGAGACGACCGTCATGAGCTCGATGAGCGAGAAGCCGTGGCGCGACCGGTGGGCCGCGTGGATGCGGCGCGACGGGTTCGTTAGGCGCGGCATCATCGGCGGGCCCTCGTCAGGGCGGTCATCGCCTCGGCGAGGTACCGATCGCGTTGCTGTGTCGACTTGTAGGTGACGGTCTCGCCGTCGACGATCGCGCTGAGCTGGAAGGTGAGACTGTCGTTGGCCTGGTACACGATCTGGTCGCTGGCGATTCCGACTTCCTGTTTGGAGCGCGGGAGGTAGCCGTGCGATGCGCGGAAGGCCTCGACGCGTTGGGCGTGGAGGGCGAGCGCGACGCGTGTGCTGGCCTCGCGGTAGTCGCGCGAGGGGGCGGCGACCGGCTGCGGCACGAGCCACGCCGGCGGCGCGACCCAGGCCCACGCGCAGAGCGCGAACACGAGGCCTGCGGCGACGTAGCTGGGGATGACGCGAGATTTGGAAGGCGCCGGTTCTTCGGCGTTCCTCCGAGCCTCTTCGACGATTTCGGTGACGAGCGCGGCGACGTTGACCTTGGGCGTCGGCCGGGCGGGCGTCGTCATGAACGGGCTCCAAACGGGGATACGGGGTGATGACGAGCGGGGCCGACGTTACGTCAATGAACTCCAATCAGCGGCCGCGGGCGGGGCGGTCAGACTGACCTACCGGCGACTATGATCAAGGTGGGCAAGGCGTTATAATCCATGGCCCACAGGGCAGGGTAGCTCAGGTGGTTAGAGCACGGCACTCATAATGCCGGGGTCGAGGGTTCGAGTCCCTCCCCTGCTATTCGATAAGGCGCGCGGAGCCAACGGCTTCCGCGCGTTTTCATTGTTAGGCGCCTCGGATGGTGCACCCATCTCGCTCAAATTCTGGTCCTGCGCGGCCGCGATGCGCTCCCACCGGTCGCGCTCGTCGGATCGTGGCGCGAAGCGGCCGTAAACCTTCGCCACCATCGCTACGTCGGCGTGCCCCGCCGCGCGACGAGTTCGTAATGGCGTGCCTGCTCTGATCGCGCGGCGGGTGACGGGCGCTCGGCCGCCGGACGCGCACGCGCCGTGCGAGCAGTAGACCGAGCCAGCGGCAGCTGGCTCCAGGTGCTCGGGGTCGGAGGTGCACCCGTTAGGCGCGCGCCCGAGGCAGCATGGCGGAAGCCCGCCTACGGCCGAACCGGGCACGCCAGCGCACGAAACCGCCGTTAACGCCGTCGAGTCATTTCACGAGCGCGAAGCGATCACGCTCGCAGACTGGAATCCGCCTGCGGCGGTACGCGGCCTACGTATCGTCGGAACCGCTAAGTAAAGCGACGCAGCGGTAGCGCCGGCTACCTGGGCGTCACCCCGCGGTCTAGCGCGTCTCCTGGCGCGTTACGAGGCGATGCGCTGCCCCCGTTTCGGCATCAGTCAAGCGTTCGTAGAACTCGGGATGCGGCGCGCAGCTGTCGAGTCGATCTCCCATTCGGCATACCGCTCCGCGATCTCGTGT
>Ga0207645_10002494_pt1 | contig 14441 bp, 9 predicted proteins | sample KBSM53metaG_FD_184331 | JGI IMG/M metagenome (GOLD analysis project Ga0207645, IMG submission 184331) | Miscanthus rhizosphere microbial communities from Kellogg Biological Station, Michigan, USA - KBS M5-3 metaG (SPAdes) (version 2) | ecosystem: Host-associated > Plants > Roots > Rhizosphere >...
TGCTGCTGAATCCGCCAGACAGATCGTCGACATCACGTGGGCCGCCGGATACGGTCATACTCCGTAGACGGAGCACGACCATCTGATCGCGCGCCGCGCCCTTGATGTGAGCGGTCGCGTCGACTCCGCTCATCTTCGGCACGTTGATGTCCATCAGGACGCTGATCATTTCCAGGTGTTGTTCGCTCTGGCGAACGGCTTCCATGTCGGCTGGCCTTTCGGAAATGTGATTGGCTATGCAGGCTTGGTCGTTTCTGGGGCGGCCAGCTCGAGATAAGGCACTCCCGCTTCGTGGAATACCCTCTGCCAGACGGCCGGAGACAACTCATGTTTCAGCAGCACTCGACGGGCATGCCTGAGCGCCTGGTACTGTTCCGGTGCCAGGATTTGTGAGGTGACAATCGTCACGGGAAGCGGAGCAGTGAGGGGATCTTCAGCCAGCTGCGCAAGCACTTCAAAGCCGTCCATCCTGGGCATATTCAGATCCAGCAGGATCAAGGCCGGTCGTAATTGGCGGGCCAATTCCAGGCCTTGCTCGCCGCCTTGCGCTTCGACGATGGAGCAGCCGGATTCGTCCAGATGATGGCGGATAATATAGCGGTCGGTTTCCTGGTCGTCGATGATCAGCACCAGGGGGGAACTCCTCGCCGGATCGCGGGCGATATTCGTGACCCGTTGCAGCCGATCCAGAAGCCACGTCCGACGGAGAGGCTTGACACAGTAATCGTCTGCTCCCAGCGCCAAACCTTTGCGTGGATCCTCGACGCTCGACACAATGAAAATCGGCAGCTTCGACGTCGCTTCCTCACGCTTGAGTTCAGCAAGCCATTGCCAGGCGGGCTCATCCGGCAAGAGCACATCGAGCACGACCGCCACGACGGGCTGTCGGCGCAACTGTTCCCGGGCCTGCCTGATACTGCCGGCCGGGACGGGCCGGAACGGGGTGTCACGCAAATACTTCTCGTACAAGAGTCGTGTTTCGGGTTCGTCTTCTACGACCAGCACGGCAAGCCTCTTGTCTTCCTCCGACGCCTGTACCGGCTCGATCTGCTCAGCCCGTTTGATGTCATTGATGGCGCAATGCACGGGAATGGTCGCCACGAAGGTCGACCCCTCGCCAGGCCGGCTGCTGACCTCGATCGATCCGCCGAGCAGCTGAGCCAGCTTACGGCAGAGCGGAAGTCCCAACCCCGTGCCCTTGACCTGCCGTTGAATCGGATGATCGATTTGGGAAAATTCTTCGAAGATGCGTGTTTGATCTTCCTGCGCAATGCCGATGCCCGTATCGGTCACGGAAAAGGCGACCGAGCGTCCGTCTGCCGTCAGCGTGGCGGCCACACGCACCTCGCCCCGCTCGGTGAATTTGATCGCATTGGAAATGAAATTCCGGAGGATCTGAGACACCTTGCCTTCATCGGTGCGCATGAGCGGAATGCCCACCGGCTCCTCGAAGACGAGATTCACGACGTTCGAGACCAGGAGTGGCCGCAGCATACCGCGCAAGGCGCTGAAGAGATTTGCCACCTCGAACTCCGACGGCTTCACGGTCACTTTGCCCGCCTCAATCTTGGCCAAATCCAGCAAATCATTGACGAGTTCCAGCAGGTCCTCTCCGCTCTTTCGGATATAGCCGACCTGTTTGGCCTGCTCGCTGTTGAGCTCCCCGTCGGTGTGCTCCAACAGCAAGTGCGACAAGGCGAGGATCGCGTTCACCGGCGTTCTGAATTCATGGCTCATGTTGGAGAGGAAGCGCGATTTCATTTCGTCTGCGCGCCGCAAATGCCCCGCCTTCTCATCCAACTCGGCATAGAGTGCGACCACGCCACGATTGGTGTCTTCCAGTTCACCGTTGAGACGGACCAGCTCCTGTTGACGCTCATGCAATTCCTCCAAGGCTCTGAGCAATTCCTGGTTTTGCTGTCTGATCTCTTCGATGGGATTCTGGGGTTCGTGCTTCCCCAGCTGTTTGACGACTTTCTCGAAGGTCTTGCCCGTAAAGAACGGCGCTCGCGGGGGAAGGATCTTCGCCAGTCGTATCACGCGCTCTTCGGGCACATTCGATCCGACCTCGCATTGATCCATTAAACGCCGGGCCGCGATGAGTGCCGGTTCCCACTCGGGACCGAGCGGTTCGCCGTTCCCGCCACCGTCCGCACGGACCTTGGCGCCCGCGGCTCTCGTCCAGCTTATGGTGATGAGCAAGACTTGTGGCGCGGTAGTGCCTTCGAGTTGAAAGTCGATGCGGCAGCCCTTGTTCGAGTGCAGGAACAATCTCACAATTTCCGAAAGGGCGGTCGAAATCCTGGTCTGATCCTGTTCGTCGAACAACAGGAGGCGTGCCACCTGCCGCGCCCGCTGCCGCGCGGTCACCACATCGTCTTCATAATTGATTTCGACGACACCGATGTGCTGGGACATACCTTCTCCTATCGCAGCCCGTCTGTGCCTGGCTTCTTGAGCACGAGCACAGTGGCGTCGTCACGGCCGCGCATGAAATCGCGGTAGAGCACGCCCGCGATGAGGCTGGGGTCTCGTGCGAGAAGCCCAGGATAGCGCTCGAGGTCCCAGTGGGTCGCGATGCCGTCGCTATGCATGATCAAGACCGACGGGGCCTGCCACGGATGCGAGAATTCCGAGAGTTTGCGGTACTCATGGCCGACGATGCCGTTATACGAGACGAGATGCCGTCGCTCGCCACCTTTCACCACCACCGCCGCAACATTGCCGACCCCGGCGAACCGAACAACCCCGGCCGCTTCATCAAGCACCGCAACGCCGAATGCCGCGCCTCGCGTGGGTTTTGCCGCCTGATGCGCGGCTTCCACGATCGCGATCGGCGAAAGTCTGTCCGGAGCCCGACGCACCGCGTCAATGATCGCCGTCGCGGCGTCTGACGCGATGACACCATGGCCGAGCCCGTCCGCCACTGCGCAGACCCACCCGTCCGCGAACCAACGGACAATCCAGTTGTCACCACAAACCGCTTCGCCGGGCTTCGCCTGTCGAACCACTCCGATTGATTGCGCATGCGGCGAACCTATCTGACTCCTTGAGAGCACCCGTGCGACCACCGCCGTGCCCTTCTCCGGCTGGGAGTACAGATCAAAGGCGCCGGCCGTGCGCCTCACAGCGCCCAATCCCGTTCCCGGACTCCCGACTGTCGAATAGCCGTCGCCGAGGGACCGCGCGACATTGGAAATCCCCGGCCCTTTGTCCAGCGACAGCACTTCGATGCCATCCTGTCCTTCAGCACCAAGCCGTCGCAACAGCAGTTCTCCGCCTCTCGCATGTTTCACGAGATTCGTCGCCAACTCCGTCACGACCAGCGCGAGATGGTCGACGGTCGGCTCGTCCAAGTCCGCGTCGTGCGCCAAAGCGACGGCGGCGCGCCTTGCGGCCGCTGGCTGACTCCGCTCTGTCACCGGTACGCAGATTTGATCAAAGGGAATTGTTTCAATCATTTCCATCTCACGATGCTGACCGTCGTGCCTTTCCCTGACTGGCTTTCGATTGAAAACTCGTTCACCAACCGTTTCGACCCGCTCAGCCCCAACCCCAATCCGCCGCGTGTCGTGTAGCCGTCCTGCATCGCCAGTTCGATATTGGGTATGCCCGGCCCCTTGTCGGCAAAGATCACTTTGACACCGCGTCGCGACCCGTCGTTCAGCGCCTGCAGGCGCATCTCGCCTCCCCCTCCGTGGATCAGCGTGTTTCGCGCCAGCTCGCTGGCGGCCGTGACGATCTTGGTTTGATCGACCAGCGACAGGCCTTGGAAGATGGCACAGTCCCGCACGAGCTGGCGGGCCTTGATCATATCGTCCATCGACCGCAAGCCGATCAGCTCATCGCGCAGGACGGCCATTGCCCGCCATCTTTCTGGCCGACTTGAGCAGCGTCATGCCGGCATCCACGTTGAGAGCAGTCCTGATACTCGGCAACGCCAAACCCAACTCCACCAGCGTGATGGCGACAGCAGGGCGCATGCCCACCACGACCGTCTCGGCGTCCAGCACTCGCGACATGGAGGCAATGTTGCCGATCATGCGGCCAATGAACGAATCGACGACGTCCACGGAGGAAATGTCCAGGAGCACCCCTCGCGCCCGTTCGGAGACAATGCGCTGCGTCAACTCATCTTGCAGGGTCATCGCGACGCGGTCATGCATATCGACCTGGATCGTCACCAGCAGATAGGGGCCCATCTTGAGTATGGGAATACGTTCCATCCGTTTCTCCGTCTGTGTGAGTCGTGTGGCCTCTTGAGACTATGCCGTCGGGTCCGCCTTCGAGATAGTCACACCCAACCGAGCCAATGCGACCTCAAACGCATCCGCCAGTGTGGCTTTGGTGATGATGTCGCTCAGATTGACGCCCAGGTGGACGATCGTTTGGGCAATCTGCGGACGAATGCCGCTGATAATGCAGTCTGCCCCCATGAGACGCGTCGCCGCGACCGTCTTCATGAGATGTTGTGCCACCAGCGTGTCGACCGTCGGCACTCCGGTGATGTCGACGATCGCGATGCGAGCGCCGGTTTCCACCACGCGCTGCAGTAAGTTCTCCATGACGACCTGTGTCCTCGCGCTGTCGAGTGTGCCGATCAGGGGCAATGCCAGCACCTCATCCCACAGTTGGACAACGGGCGTGGACAATTCCATGAGCTCCTGCTGCTGCCGGCTAATCACCCCTTCACGGCTCTCCTGATAGACCTCAGTCGTGTAGAGGCCCAGGTGGTCCAGGAGCCTGGTGAGGTCCCACAGCGTGTCAGCCAAGCGCTTGCCGTCCTGACCGAACCGTTGCTGCGCCAGATCGAACAAGGGTTGCTTGAGCGAGAACACGAATGTGGCTGTTTCAGAGGAACTGAATCCCTGCACCGCCCGCTTTTGCGAAATCTCAGCGAGACTGTCTTTCACCGGCTTCCAATTCGGCGAAGACGTGTCCGTGCTCACGCCGAATGCCTCCGAAAACAACTCCAAAAATTGCCGCGAGGTTTCCCGCAGCTCGGATTCCTTCACCAGATCACGCCTCAACGTCAGCGCTGAGACTTGATACGCCATCCAATCCTTCAAGATGGCATCCTGGCGCTTTAGAATTTCTTCGGCCAACTGCATGTTCTGCCCCATGGAAGTCCTCCTCCCGCTCTTAATGATGATTCGCCGCACAATGTACTGCCCGTCGCCCGCCCCCGTTCCCCGGCGCTTACCAGCCATTCCCGGAGGAGTCGGCGGGGAGCGGAGCCGACCCGCTTCCGACCTGCACCATCAGCACTTCCCGCATCCTGCGGTATAACTCGTTCACCGCGGCCTCTTTGGTGAGCAGGAGGACGGCGCCGGCCTTCGACATGGCCTGGACATTGTTCCCACTGGCATTCACCGATAACCCGATCACCTGGATCTCGGGATACGTTCTCGAAATGTGTGCCGTCGCCTCGATGCCGTTCATCTTGGGCATATTGATGTCCATGACGACCATGGTCGGACGAAGCCGCTGAACCATCGCCACAGCCTCCTCGCCGTTTGCCGCTTCACCGACCACCTCCACGTCGTCATAGGACTCGAGCACGCTGCGCAATCCTTCCCGAACCATGGCGTGATCGTCCACCAAGAGCACGCGGATGCGATGCTTTTCGGACGGCGCCGGATTCAGTTGTGCCGCCGCCAAGTGTCCTGCATCCGTTGTCAGGAATGCCGCGTCCCCGTTTCTTAAGGCCTCTTCTCTTGAGCCAGCTCCTATGACAGGGCTGCGAATTTCGGAGCGGGGCTCGGATTCTGAAACAGGCAACGACAGCGTTGCCACGGTCCCTTTTCCCGCGGAAGAGAGGATCTCGAAAGTGCCGCCAAGCGCTTTCATGCGTTCTCGGATACTGAAGAGCCCGAATTTTGAGGACACCGTCCCTTGCGGAATCTCGGCCGCCGGCGCGGACGCATCGAAGCCGACACCGTTGTCCGTCACGTCGATGCGCACCCTGCCATCCACCCGTTGGAGCACGACAGTCGCCTCGGGGGAGCGGGCGTGCTTGGCGGCATTGATCAAGAGCTCCCGGACGGATTGAAACAGCAACACCGCTTGATCTTCGGGCAGCGAGATCTCCGACTCCAACACTCGTACCGTCACCGTTAGATCATGTCGTTTCATCTGATTGGCCAGCCACACCAGGCCCGCGGCCAACCCATGCTCATGGAGGACAGGCGGGCTCAATTCGGCCACCAGCGTTCGAGTGTACTCGAGCGCCTCGGCCAGCACGTCATCGGTCTTCCTCATGATTTCAACGGCATGAGGCGGCGCTTGCGGCAGCCGCATCCCTTGTCCTAATTTGAGCTTGCCCAGCACCAGCATCTGCTGCAAATGGTCATGTAGTTCGGCGGCGAGCCGTTTGCGCTCACGCTGCTCGGCCAGGTTCAGCTCCGTCGCCAGGGCGCGGAGACGGGTCTGTGACTGTACCAATTCCTGGGTGCGCTCGCCGACGAGTTGTTCCAGCTGCGTGGCAAATTCCCGCAGGCGCTCCTCGCTTTTCCGCAACGCTTCGCGTGCCAAGACTTGCACCGACACATCGCGAAAATAGCACACGACACCGTGGCGACCGTCGGCCAGCACAATCCGGACGATCCGCCATTCGTAGGATTCGGTGACGCCCCGGTCGAACCGTCGTTCGATCCGCTCCGGCGCAATATAGGGCTCTCCCGTCTTCAGCGTATGCTGGAAAATTCGGAGTAGCTCGTCGGCATAGGGCTTCTCCCAGATGAGATGAACGACCTCGTCGAAGTCCCGGCCGATCAGGTTCGGAATGTCGCCGAACACCGATAACGCGATGGGATTCACCTGCGCGATGCGGAGATCTGCATCGACGAGGTAGACGCCAAGCGGCGCCTGGTTCAACAACGTCTCAAACTGCTTGCTCTGGTGGAGCAAGATGCGTTCGGCTTCACGCCGCACTCGGGCGATCTCGAGATGGGCGGCCACTCGGGCGAGCAACTCTTTGGCGCTAAACGGCTTGATGAGATAATCATCCGCACCCCGTTCAAGCCCTTCGATCCGCGACTCTTCTCCGGCACGAGCCGACAGAAGAATGACCGGCAACGTTTTGGTCTCCGGACGCCTCCGCAATTCGCACAGCAGGCCGAATCCGTCTATCTCGGGCATCATCACATCGGTCAGCACGAGATCGGGTGGATCGGTGGCCACTCGCGCGAGCGCGATTCGGCCGTTACTGACGGCTTCCACGTCGTAGTGCTGACTCAGAAGACGGCCCAAATACCCCCGCATGTCCGCATTGTCGTCCACAACGAGTACCCGAGACCGGACCTGTCGACCGGGCCATGCGAAAGGGAACATGTCGGGACTCGTCGTCTCTGCTGACCCAACGCCTATAGCACCGCCGCCGTAGGCCTGAGAAGACGGCAGCCAGCGAAGGGCTTCGTCGACAAAGAGATCCGAGCGCGTTGCGGTCGATGTCAGATGGCGCGGTCCGCGCACATGGTCTTGCGCAAGATGCGACGTGCCGAACGGGATTTTGACGCTGAAGACCGAGCCTCGATTCAGCTCGCTGGCGACGTCGATCGTCCCTCCGTGCAGTTGCACCAACTGCTTGACCAGGGCCAGCCCGATGCCCGTGCCCTCAATCGTACGGCCGCGAGCGCCTTGCACGCGATGAAATCGTTCGAAGATCCGTGGCAGTTGATCGTGTGGAATGCCTGTCCCTGTGTCACGTACCTGGAGGATCACGCAGTGCGACGGATCCATGGCTTCGCGCACAGTGACCGAGACACCGCCCTCGAAGGTGAACTTAAACGCGTTGCTCAGCAGATTGAGGACAATTTTTTCCCACATGTCGCGGTCGATATACACCGGCTCCGAGAGCCGCGAACAATCGACGTGTAAGGTCAATCGAGCCTGCTCCATGGCCGACCGGAACACGCCGGCCAACTCGCCCGTGACCGCTGCGAGATCGGTCGGCTCATAGCTGGCTTCCATCCGCCCGCCTTCGATCCGCGAAAAATCGAGAAGCGAGTTGACCAATTTGAGCAGGCGCCGGCTGTTGCGGTAGGCAAATTCCAATCGTTCCTTATGCGCAGGATCGCTCGAGGACACCGGATCCTGCAACGCCTCCACGAGCGGATCGAGCATCAGCGTGAGCGGCGTGCGAAATTCATGACTGACGTTCGAAAAGAAAATGGTCTTGGCACGATCCAGTTCGGCGAGCGCTTCGGCGCGCTTGCGTTCCTCCTCGTAGGCTCGGGCATTGGCAATCGCAGTGGAGATCCGACCGCACACCAAATCGAGAAATCCTCGATACCGATCGTCGAATCGCAATCTGGAACTGATGCCCGTCACAAGGAAGCCTGCCAATTGACCGGCCACATTCGATCGGATGGGAAGAATGGCTGCTTGGGAAGGTGGATCCGCCCAAGGGCCCGACGGCACGGCGTCAAAGCGCGAGGCCAAGTCTTCGACCAGATGCAGGGTCTCGCCCTTCATCGCGGCCGCCAACGGCCACGCACGTTTGCCGTGATCCGCCGTTAAGTCAATCGAGGTCAACTGCGACTCATCGACAGCGACGCCTGAGGCACCGGCCAGCTTCGCTTCTTGCCGCGACGAATCGAGAAGATACAGCAACGCAAATGGCATATCCTTGGGGTGTCGCGACAACGCGTTGGCCGTAAGTCTGCAGGCACCTTCTGCGGTTTTCGATCTGAACGCCTCCGATCCCAAATCTTTGAGCAGCCCGATCCGGCGTTCGGCGACCACCTTATCGGTGATTTCATGCACGGTCGCCAGTACCCCGCCAATACCGCTCGGAACTGTTTCGTCGGGCACAGGACTGTAGGCGATCGTGAAGTGGGTTTCTTCGACATACCCATGACGGTTGATTTCCAGCAGGATATCGTCGCTCCACGTTGCCGGTCCGCCGTTGAAGGGAGTGTCGATGAGCGGCTGAAGGATCTGCCAGATTTCCGCCCAACATTCTCTTGCCGACTTGCCAAGCGCTTTGTCAGGGTGCTTGCTTCCCGGAATGGGACGGTACGCATCGTTGTATACCTGGATGTACTCCGGACCCCACCACAAAAGATGAGGGAAGCGGTTTGCAAGCATCAAGCTGACTGTATTGCGGAGGGCCGCAGACCAAGACTCGACCGGTCCGAGCGAGGTCTTCGACCAATCGAATCCTCTGATTCGCTCCCCCATTTCACCGCCGCCTCGCAAGAATCTGTCGACGGTGCTGCCTTCTATCGGTGCCTTACCCTGGCTCATGACCCCTTCCAGTTTCTCATTCGTTTCTAGGACCGGACTTCTGCCACGCCCTTGCCGTTCGTCATTTGCCCGTCGAGCACTTCCCGTATGGTTCGATACAACTCATCGACGGCGGCCTCCTTCGTGAGCAGAACCGCGCCGCCGGCGTTGAGAATGGCACGGCGGGCTTCCTCGCCGGCCTGGACGGACAGGCCGATGACGACGGTCTCGGGCCATCGGGCCTTGATGCGCGCCGTGGCTTCGATGCCGTTCTTCTTGGGCATGTTGAGGTCCATCACAACCAGGGCGGGACGCAGTTGCTCGACCAATTCGATCGCCTCATCGCCGTTCGAGCCCTCGCCGACGATCATCACATCCTCGTACGATTCCAAAAGGCTCCGGAGCCCCTGGCGGACCATCGTATGGTCATCAACGAGCAGGAGACGAATGGTATTGCCCGGCGGCGGATGAACCGGCGCATGCGGAATCTGAAAGATCGATGGCTCGGCTGGCGCTGCCCGATGCGCAAACGTGCCGGCCGGTGTGTCCGCCTCGGTCGGTTTGGCCTTCCCAAGCGGCAAAATCATCGTGACCGTCGTGCCTTCGCCTGGCCGGCTTGTGAGGTCGAGCCGGCCGCCCATGGCCTGCATGCGCTCTCTGACGCTGAACAGTCCGAAGCGGCCGTTTTCCGACCTGGCTTCCAGGGCGACCGGATCGAACCCGCGCCCTTGATCCTGAACCTCGATGGAAAGTTGCTGGTCGGGATCCACCCTCAACGACACGGTGGCGCGATCGGTGCCGGCATGTTTTGCGACGTTGATCAACAGCTCACGCACAGATTGAAACAGCAGAACCGACTGATCGTCCGGCAATGCGACCTGCTCCTGGAAGAGACGGACCTCCACCAGCAGCCCGTGGAGCGGCATCTGTTTCGCCAGCCAGGTAAGGGCTGACGGCAATCCTAGTTCGTCCAGCACTGGGGGGTTGAGTTTGGCCATCAGCGACCGTGTATACTCACCGGCCTTCTCGAGGAGGTTGTCAATTTCCCCCACCAGCTGCGTCCCGGGTGATTCCGCCGACACCTTCTGGCGCAGCTGGCTCATCTTGATGCGTGCCAGCGCCAGGATCTGCGCAAGATAGTCGTGGAGTTCCGAGGCCAGCCGCTTCCGCTCGCGCTGCTCCGCCAGGGTCAATTCGCTCGCAAGGGCCTGGAGCCGGTGGTTTGAAGCCACGAGATCCCTCGTGCGCTCCGTGATCCGCTGTTCCAGGTCGGTGTTCAAACGGCGGAGCGCCTCCTCGGCGCGTTTGCGTTGGCCCAATTCCATCTCCAACGCATGGTTGGCGACCTTGAGCTGAGCCGTTCTCGAGGCGATGCGAAGCTCCAGTTCCGCGTTGAGCGACACGATGGCGTTGCGGGCGGCGGTATGCTCTTCGCGGAGTCGCCGCTGCTCCAGGGCATGACGCACCGACTCTCCCAGTCGCCCCAGACGGTCTTTCAGGAGATAATCGGCGGCACCGGCACGCATGAGCGCGACCGCCTCTTCATCACCGATGGCATGGGAGACGATGATGAACGGGATACCCAGGTCACTCTGTTGCGTGAGCTGCAGCGCCTCTGATGAACTGAAGTGCGGCAAGTTGTGGTCATAGATGATCACATCCGGCCGTTCTTCGGACAATGCCTTCAAAAAAGCTTCGCGAGTATCGACGCGACGGTAGTGCGGATCGAACTCGCCTTTTCGCAGTTCACGGATGACCAATTCAGCATCGGTCGCATCATCCTCGACGATCAAGAGGCGCAACGTTGCCATAGCCCCCACTCCTTCCCCTTACAAATGATGATGACTACGCGGAATCCATCGACAGTTCCGCAGGCACGCTATTGAGCAGCATCCAGTAGAGACCGACTTGTCGAACCGCATCAATGAACTGCGCGAAATCGACCGGTTTGACGACGTAGCTGTTCACGCCGTAATTGTAGCTTTTCGCCAGGTCCTCCTCTTCACGCGAGGAGGTCAGCACGACGACCGGAATGTGTCTCGTGCGTGGATCGCTCTTGACCTTCTGTAAGATTTCCAGCCCGTCGACCTTCGGGAGCTTGAGATCGAGAAGGATGAGCCGTGTATTCTGGCAGGGACTTCCCTCCGCATACCGTCCGGTGGAAAACAGGCACTCCAATGCCTCTTCCCCGTCCCTCACCACATGAATCTTGTTGGCAATGTGGTGCTTGTGAAAGGCCCGTAACGTGATCTCGACATCCTCGGGATTGTCTTCGATCAACAAAATGTCCATTTCTTGGGTCATTCAAGGGCCTTTCGTAGGGAGAAAAAGACTGTGGCTCCACCGTCGGGCTTGCCTTCCGCCCAGACCCGTCCGCCATGCCGGTGCACAATGCGCTGCACAATGGCGAGACCGACTCCTGTGCCTTCGAACTCATCTTTCAGGTGCAGCCGCTGAAAGACGCCGAACAGTTTGTGCACATACTTCATGTCGAACCCGACACCATTGTCTTTGACATAATAGACGCAGGCATCCGGCTTTCGGTCGTCCGGGAGCCAGCCGATCTCGATGTGGGCCCTCGCGCGGCCACGCGTGAACTTGAAGGCATTCGAGAGGAGATTCGCCCAGACGAGTTTCAAGAGGCGCCAATCGCCATGGCACATCGGGAGGTCGTGGATGGTCAGATCGACGGCCGGTCGGTGCTGCGTCAAGTTGTATTCCTCCGCCGCCTCCCGGACGAGTTCCGTCATTTTGGTCCGGCGCAAATCCATCCCGATGCGGCCCAAGCGGGAGAATTCCAAGAGATCGTCGATCAACTCACCCGCCTGGCCGGCCGCCTTTCTGACAATGCCAAGACAGCGACGCACTTCGTCGTTCAAGTGCGGACCATGGTCTTCTTCGACGATGCGTACATAGGCGTCGATGGTGCGGAGGGGTGCCCGTAAATCGTGCGAGACCGAATAGGAAAAACTTTGCAGCTCGTTGTTGGCTTCCGCCAGGCCGGCTTTTTGGTGAATCAACTCGTCGTTCGCCGCCGTCAACGCCCGGTCGCGATCTCTGAGGATATCCTCTGCCCGCCTTTGTTCGGTGACGTCGCGGAACACCACGACCAATCCGGTGATGTCGTCTCCCGACCGAATGGGGGAGGCGCTATAGATCACGTGGAAAAAGCTCCCATCCTTCCGAATGAACACGTCTTCCTGGTTCACCAGAGAGACGCCGGTGAGGAGGACCTGCAATACGCCGCAGTCTTCGGCTGGGAACGGCCTGCCGTCCGGATACTTGTAATGAGTGACGTCGTGCATCTTGCGTCCAACCAGTTCGTCTTTCGTCCAGCCGACCAGTCGCTCAGCCGCGCGATTCATGGAGACAACGACACCCTGCCGATTCACCGTATAGAGTCCTTCGCCAATGTTGCTGAAGATCGCTTCCTGGTATTGCAAGGCCTGACGGAGCCGTTCACGGCTTTGCGTGAGCACAGACTCTTGCTGGACCCGCTCCGTGATGTCGCGGGCGATCTTCGAGGCCCCGATGACATTCCCCTGCCCGTCGAACAAGGGAGAAACTGTCAGCGAGACGTGGAAGTCGGTGCCGTCCTTCCGGCGCCTAATCGTTTCATATGTCTCGACGATCTCGCCGTGAGACACCTTCTCGAGGATACGACGTTCTTCGTCTCGACGATCCGGTGGGATTAATTTCATCACCGGTTGTCCGACCATCTCGCCGGCTGAGTAGCCGAAGAGCCGTTCCGCCGCCTGGTTCCAGGTCATCACGATACCGCTCAGATCCTTGCTGACGATGGCGTCATCGGAGGATTTGACAATCGCCGCCAGGTGCGCCGTATCTCGCTCGGACCGCAACCGGTCGGACACATCCCGCACGTAGGCGGTGAAAAATGGGGGCATCCCTGATCTTCGCGTCACCGCGATGGAAAACTCGACCGGGAATTCGGTCCCATCCGCCTTCAGCGCCGGCATTTGGATTCGTCGTCCCAGCACGGTCGGCTGGTTGGTTTCCAGATACCGCTGCAATCCCTTTCTATGACGGTCACGTAAAGACGGCGGAATGATCAGTTCGGCGATTGTCCGTCCCGCGGCCTGAGATTGACTGTATCCGAACATCTGTTCGGCGGCGGGATTCCACTCCTGGACCCGCCCCTCCGCATCCATCGTGATTAACGCATCGAGCGCCGATTCAAATATGGCCCGCGTCCTGGCTTCGCTTTCCCGCCATATGTCGTCCGCCCGCTTGCGCTCCGTGATGTCGATATTCACACCCGTGAGCCGTACGGGTTGCCCCGAACGATCGCTGATCCACCGCCAGCGCCCCACCAACCAGCGAATCTCGCCGTTCGGTCTGATGATGCGAAACTCCCGGTCTTCAGCGCGCCCGCTTGTCCGTGATTGCTCGACGGCACGCACCATGTCGCTTCGATCATCCGGGTGGAGATAACGCTCCCACGCCTCCTGCGTGTGGCCGAATTGCTCCGGTCGGATCCCGTACATCTCGTACAGTTCAGGACTCCAGGTATTGACTCCTGTCTCCAGATTCCAATCAAACGAGCCTATCTGTGACGCTTGTTGCGCCAAGGTCAGCCGCTCTTCCGTCACATGTAGGCCTTGAGCCAGCTCCTCGGCACGTTGCCGCGACCGGTTCATCACCTGACCAAACCCGACGAATGTGAGGCTCACGATTCCATAGGTGACAAGTCCCACGAGTTGGGACCCTTCACTGATGGCCAGAGAAAAACGTGGCGGGATAAAAAACCACAAGGCAGCGAGTCCGCTAAGCAAGATCGCGGTCAATGAAGCGGCTAAGCCCGCATACCACGTGGTGAACCCGATGGCCATGAAGAAGGTGATATAGGGAAGGTGATCGCCCAGGAAGGGATCCAAGGCAAGACGCCATGCCAGCGCGATGGCAGTGGCGATGAGGGCGGCGCCTTGCCCTTTCAACACGAGGCTTGTCTTGGTCATTCGTGGACCTTCAGTCGCTTTTCAGAGATGCCCGCGCGCAGTCATATTAATCTGACCCGCCCTACGGGTGATCTCCCAAGCCTTCAGACGCCGTAAGTTGTTGGTGAAACGGAAGAAGTATAGTGGGTTTCGGACTACGCGGAATCCTAGGGAGACCCCTAGTTTTTGGTCGATTTGAGCAACGGTGGCGAAGAGGGATGGCGAAATCGGACGTCTTCAGCAAGGCGGCCGATAGAC
>Ga0207645_10002495_pt1 | contig 14441 bp, 10 predicted proteins | sample KBSM53metaG_FD_184331 | JGI IMG/M metagenome (GOLD analysis project Ga0207645, IMG submission 184331) | Miscanthus rhizosphere microbial communities from Kellogg Biological Station, Michigan, USA - KBS M5-3 metaG (SPAdes) (version 2) | ecosystem: Host-associated > Plants > Roots > Rhizosphere >...
GAGCCGGTGGGACCGATCCGCGAGGGCGACGCGGTCGTCTTCTTCAACTTCCGGGCCGACCGCGCGCGTCAGCTCACGCGCGCAATGACGGAAGACGCCTTTTCCGACTTCCCGCGGCCCCGGCCCCCCCGGCTGAGCTTCGTGGGCTTCACCGAATACAAGAAGGAGTTCGGCCTCCCCGCGGCCTTTCCTCCCCAGGATCTCTCGCACATCCTCGCCGACGTGTGGGCCGAGGCCGGCATCGAGAACCTGCGGCTCGCCGAAACCGAGAAGTACGCGCACGTGACGTACTTCTTCAACGGCGGGGTCGAGACGGCGTTTCCCGGTGAGGACCGCGTGCTCGTGCCCTCCTGGAAGGGTGCGACCTACGATCTCCACCCGCAGATGAGCGCGGCCGAGATCACCGAAGAGGCCGTGCGCGCCCTGTCGTCCCGCCGGTTCGGTGCCTGCGTCGTCAATTTCGCGAACGCCGACATGGTCGGGCACACGGGCAAGCTCGCCGAGACGATCGCCGCGGTCGAGACCCTCGACCGCTGCTTCGGGATCCTGGAAGCCGCCTGCCGTGATGCGGGCGCGGTCCTCGTGATGACCGCCGACCACGGCAACGCCGAGCAGATGATCGACCCCGGAACCGGAGAGCCGTTCACGGCTCATACGACGAACCCCGTGCCTCTGATCGTGTGCGCGAAGGGCCGGGCGCTCGCCTCCGGGGGCTCACTGGCCGACGTGGCGCCGACGGTCCTCGGGTTGCAGGGAATCGGGGCGCCGCCCGAGATGAAGGGGCGAGACCTCCGCGGCTGACCGGGAGGATCCGGCCGGTCTGCGGATCCCGCCGAACATCCCCCAGCCCGTCGCGGTGTCTCGGCGTCAGCCGGTGGCCCGCATGCTCCGGTCCTTGGCGTTCGGAAACAGGCGTTTCGCCTCGGCCCGAATCTGGCCCGCGCTCGCGGGATCGCCGAGCACCTCGTACGTCCGGCTCGCGGCGAAGTAGGCCTCGGGCGTCCGCAGCTGCTGCACGAGGTCGGTGAGCGCCTGGCGCGCCTCGGCCTCGCGCCCCTGGCTCGCGTAGAGCATCGCGATCGCGGCGCGCGGCGCCGCGTTGCCCGGGAACACCCGGATCTCCTCCTGAAACGCGACCTCGGCCTCTCGGAATCGGCCCAGGCGGGCCAGGCAATCTCCCCGAAGGAACTGCAGATTCTGCAGCGGGACGACACTCTCGGCGGCTCGCGGCCGCGCCGCGAGATCCAGCTCCGCGAGCGCTCCGGGATAGTCGCCGCGGTCGTGGAGGACTTTTCCGAGGATCTGGCGCGGGACGCGCCGCGCCGGATAGCGCTCGAGGGCGGCCCGCGCTTCCTTCTCCGCGGCTGCCAGGTCTCCTTCCGCGAGGGCGATCCGGGCCAGGTTCTCGTGCGGGCTCGCCGTGCCGGCGTCGCCGATCGCCTCCGCGTGGCGGCGCGCCTCGGCGAAGTCGCCGATCTCCATGAAGTACTCGGAGAGCGCCATCATGATTTGCGGGCTGCCGGGAGAGAGCCTGGCGGCCGTCTGAAGCGCCGCGAGCGCCTCTTTGTCGCGGCCCAGTTTCATGAGCGCCTCGGAGTACATCTGCCACACGTCCGTCATGCCGGGCTCCTGCTCGAGCAGAGCCGCGAGGATCCGGGCCGCATCGGGATACCGCCGTCCCATGAGCGCGCTGAAGCCGGCCTTGAGCTGCTCGACGGCGCCGATGCGGTCGCGCGGCGCGGGAAGGTCTTTCCGGCTGAAATCCACCGTGGAGGCGCTGATGTAGCCGAGCGCCGCAAGCTTTTTGACCTGCTCGGGATCCGAGCTGCCCGGGCTCTGAAGCGGCCGCGGCAGACGCGCCAGCTCGGCGCGCATCGAGCGGAACGCCGGCGGAAGCCCCGCCGAGAGATCGTTCTTCTCGCCCGGGTCGGCGACGATGTCGAAGAGCTCGGGCCGCGGCGACTCGATGTACTGGTTGCGGATGTCGGTCAGCGAAGCGAGATCGCTCCAGCCGAGGTGAAGGCGCGGGTACAGCGTCTCGCTGTAGACGCGGCGCTCGTCTGCCGGAGCGGCGGCGCTTCCCGGGAGGGTCGCCGTGAGCGAGTGCCCGGCCAGCCCCGGCGGGACCGGAGCGCCCGTGACCTCGGCCACCGTCGGAAACACGTCCGTCAGCGCGACCGGAGAGGACACGGACTCGCCCGCCCGCCGCGACCTCGGAAACTTGACCATCAGCGGAACGTGGATCGCCTCCCGATAGAGCAGGACGCCGTGCTCGTCCTCGCCGTGGTCGTTCAGGCCCTCGCCGTGATCCGACAGGAAGACGATGAGCGCGCGGTCGTAGACTTCCTGGTCCTTCAAAAACTTCAGAAACCCGCCGACGATCTCGTCGGCGCGCGCGATCTCGCCGTCATACGGCAGCTTGTAGCGGCTCGCGAAGGGCTCCGGCGGCTCGTAAGGCGTGTGCGGCTCGAACAGATGCAGGAACGCCAGAAATGGCTGGTCGGCGTGCGGACCGATCCAGTCGCTGAGGAGGGCCGCGGTTTCGTTTCCATGCCGCTGGACTCGGGACAGCGTCTGGCTGATCCGGTCCGGCTCGACCGTGTCTTCGTAGAAATCGAACCCGCGCCCGACTCCCGTCACGTGCGAGAGCACGATCGACGACACGGCGGCCCCGGTCGCGTAGCCCCGGGACTTCAGATACCCGGCGAGGGTTGCGGGGCCCGTCGAAAGCGCGTAGCCGAGGTTGTCGCGCACGCCGTGCTGGGGCGGGAGAAGACCGGTGAAGAGGGACGTGTGCGAGGGCAGCGTCAGCGGGACCTGCGAATAGGCGTTCTCGAACAGCACCGCATCTTTTCGAAGAGCGTCGAAATTCGGCGTCTCGACCCCGCGATAGCCGTACGCCGGCAGATGATCGGCGCGCAGCGTGTCGACGGAAATGATCACCACGGGGGCGCCGCGGAAAACGAGGCCGTCGTGTTTGCGGCAGGACGGGATGCCGAGGATCGCGAGCAGCGCGACCGCAGGGACAGCGGCGAGACCCGCCGCGACCCTCCGCGTTCTCATCTTCGACTCTGCTAGCATCCGCCCCATGCCGACTCCCCGCGAAATCTATCTCCGACGCCTCGAGACCGTCCGCGAGCGTCTGCGGTCGGTTCCGGCCGACGGACTCTACGCCACGCCTTCCTCAAACCTCTACTACCTGACAGGCATCGACTTCCACCGCAGCGAACGTCTGACGGCCCTGTTTCTGTTCCCGGACGCCGACCCCGTTGTCGTATGCCCGGCTTTCGAAGAAGCACGCCTGCGAGGCATGTCGGCCGTGACGAAGGTGGTCACGTGGGAAGAGACCGAGGATCCGTGGGCCAAGGCCGCGGCGATCTTCCCGTCGGGCGCAGGCCGACTCGCGGTCGAGCCCTCCACGGCGTACGACGACGTCGAGCGTCTCCTCCGCGCGCGCTCGGGGTGGACGCCGGTCTCCGCGGCGGGCCTCTTCTCGGCGCTCCGCATGGTCAAGACGCCCGACGAGATCGAGATGATGCGCCGGGCCATCGCCGTCGCCCTGCCTCGATTCCGCAAGGCCTTCGAATCGCTGCGGCCGGGGGCCCTCGAGTCCGACATCTCCGCCGCCTTCGGAGGCGAGAACGTCGTCCAGTTCGGCCCCTCCTCGGCGCTGCCCCACGGCGCGTCCGGCCCCACGCCTCTGGCGAAGGAGCAGGCCGTCCTGATCGATGCCTGGGACAAGCCCGACGGCTACTACTACGACATCACGCGTTCGACGTGGTTCGGTCGGCCGACCGACGAGTATCGGAAGGTCTGGTCGATCGTCCTCGAGGCGCAGGGCGCGGCGATCGACCGCGCTGCCCCGGGAGTGCCCTGTTCCGAAGTCGACGCCGCCGCGCGCCGCGTCATCGAGAAGGCGGGCTACGGCGAGTACTTCACGCATCGTCTCGGCCACGGGCTCGGCATCGACGTCCACGAGCCCCCCTACATGGTCGGCCACGACAAGACGATCCTCGAGCCCGGCATGACCTTCACATCCGAGCCCGGCATCTACCTGCCCGGCCGTTTCGGCGTGCGCATCGAGGACGACGTCGTGTGCACGGAGCGCGGAGCCGAGTCGCTCTCGCCCCGCGTCGAACGGCTGGAGCCGCTGACGGCCTGAGCATGAATTCGCGGGTCCGGGGCAAGACTTCGTCCTGTAATTCGCCGGTTTCGTCCCAAGCCCGATCCCAGAGTCAGCGGAAGTCGATAGTGTCCTCATGGAGGCGCTATGACCTTCCGATTTGGAAACTTCGTACTGGACAGCGACTGCCGGGCCCTGACGCGCGAAGGACGCAACGTCGCGATCTCGCCCAAAGCCTTCAAGCTCCTCCAGGTCCTCCTCGAGGGGCGGCCCCGCGCGATACCGAAAGCGGAGTTGCACCAGCGACTCTGGCCCGACACGATCGTCTCGGAGGTCAACCTCCCCACGCTCATCGCCGAGATCCGGCAGGCGATCGGCGACGACGCGCGGGCGCCCGAGTTCATCCGGACGGTCTACGGCTACGGCTACGCGTTCTCCGGGAACGCCCTGACGGTCCGCCAGGACGGAGACCGCTCGGCCCACGGCGATCAGGTGTTCCGGCTGATCTGGGGGCAGCGCGAAGTCGCCCTCGGAGACGGGGAGAACATCCTGGGGCGCGGCAACGACTCGCTCGTCTGGATCGACGCGAAGGGCGTCTCCCGGCGGCATGCCCGGGTCCTCATCGACATGGGGCTCGCGACGCTCGAGGACCTGGGCTCGAAGAACGGCACGTACGTCAACGGGATCCGGCTCACCCAGCCGATCGCCCTGCGCGACGGAGACGAGCTTCGCATCGGCAGCGTGCCGATGACCATGAAGATCGCTTCCAAGCCGCACACGAGCGAGACCGCCACCGGCTTCTGAGCCCGGCGGCGGGATGAGTGCGCGACGCGCGGGTCGTGCGCTCCGGTTTTCGGCGCTCGCCGCCCCCATCGCGCTCGCCCTCCTCGCGGCCCTCTCGGTCGCGCAGGAGGCGGCTCCGAGCCTCTCGGCCGTTCCCGCCACGCCCACGGTTCCCCGGCCTCTCGCGGCTCTCGATGCTGAAGAGGCGGCCGACTTCGCCCGCCGGGCCGCCTTCGCGGCGCTCCATGGACCGCAGAAGATCTTTTCCGCATCGATCGACGCGGACGCCGTCGTGCGCAACATCCTCTCGACGCCCGTCTGGGGAGCGCTGACCGAGCGCCAGAAGAACCTGCTCGCGGCCACTGTCCGGGAGCACTTCGCCCGCGCGCTCGCACCTCCTCCCGGGACTGCGGCCGACGTCGCCTGGGCCTCCCTCTCGCCGGGCGCGGACGCTGCGGGGCCGACGGCCGTCGATCTCGGCCTTCGGTATGGAGACCGCGTCCTGAAGACACGCTGGCTCGTACGCCGGGGCCCGCGGGGCTGGGCGGTCGAGGACGTCCTGCTCTCCGATCCGGGCCTCTCGCTCGCCGCCGAGGTCGGCCGGCAGCTCGGACCCGAGCCCGTGCGCCGCCGCGACCGTGCGAGCGAAGCGCGGGCCCGCGCCTGGCCCCGCCTCGCGGGCGTGCTCGCCCTTCTCGCCATCGTCCTGGTCTTCCGCCGGCGGCTTCCTCCGGAGCGGCGCCCGCTTCTATGGCTTGCCGCCGCGGTGCCGGCGGCGCTCTTCGCCGTGGACGCGGCCCTGGCGATCCGCCGCACGTTCATCGAGCCTTTCGCCCTCTCCGATCCTCCCGCCCAGCCGTGGCGCCCGTTCGAGCAGGCCGCCATCGAGGCGCAGCGGGTCGGCGACTGGTCGGGGGCCCGCGCCGCATGGACGAAGGCGCTCGACGCCGGGGCGACGCGGGCGCAGGTGGACTACCAGATGGGCCTCGCCGCACGGGCCGGAGGTGATCCTTTCGCCGCTCGCGGCGATTTCGAGCGCGCCCTCGCCGAGAACCCTCCCGCTCCGGGCGCGGCCAAAGAGCTCGCCGGAATCTCTCTCGCCGAGGGACGGACCGCGGACGCCCGCCTGCTGCTCGAGCGGTATCTCCGCGAGGCGGGCCCCGATCCCGAGACTCTCGCGACGTTGGCCGTCGTTCAGGCCAACGCCGGCGAGGGGGACGCGGCCGTCCGCACGATCCGCGAGGCTCGAGCCCTCCTGCCCGAGGGCTGGCGCCGGGCCGAGCTCGAAGCGCAGATCTATGCCCGCGCGGGAGACGCCTCGGCGACGGTCGCCGCGCTGCGTCCGCTCCAGGCCGAAGGCCGCCTCGATCGCGAGGCCCTTCGCGCGGATCCGGCGTACGTGCCGATCGCGTTGGATCCCGTGTGGGTGGGGTTTCTCGGCGAAGAGGTGGCGACGCCGTAGGAAGTCACGTCAACTCTTTCCTCTCGCCCACCTCCGCCAGCTCTCGAAAAACTCCTCCTCGCTCCAACCCGTCTCCTCCCTCAGGGCCGCGTCGATCGTCGCCCCCTCACTGAGCCTCGCGACGATGCATGCGAGCGCTCCTTCGCCCCGGGTCTCGACGAGGTGCTCGACGAGCGAGAGCGTCTGGGCGTAGAGCGCTCGCGCCGCTTTGCGATCCAGCGGCCCGCGGAGGCGGCTCTCGAGGGCCGCCGCGGTCGGCGATTCGCTCCCCGAGAGCGCCCCGGAGAGCTCCCGGCGGGGAATGCGACGCCCCGAGCTCCACTGCGCGTAGCCCTCGTGGAGCCAGCCCGGAGCGCGATCGGCCGCCGCGTACCGGAGAAACGCATGCGCGAGCTCGTGGGCGAGAACCGCCGCCGAGGCGGTGCCGTCCCCCCCCTCGGCGTCGACCGACACGCGGATCTTCCCGTCGAAAACGCCCGCCGCCCAGGCGGGAACGGACACGAGCGAGAAGTAGTCCCTCCCCGAGTAGAGGACGACGACCTGGGGACGCCGAAGCGACGAGCGCAGCGTGCTCGCGATCGACGCGTGAGAAGCCTCGAGCCCCTCCGCGGCCCGCCTCACGGCCTCGTCGGAAACCGCGGGGTCCGCGAAGATCTCGAAGTGTTCGGACGTATGCGTCCGCTGGCCGCGGCTGACGGCGAGCTCGTCGCGGACCCGGGTGAGGCGCGCGAGCGTGGCGGGGTCCTGCCCGGAAAGCCTCGCCGCCTCTCCCCAGGCGAGCGCGGCCTCCTCGAGGCGCTGGAGCCGCACGTATTCCTCGCCGAGCTCCCGATAGACCTCGGGAGAACCTCCCTCGGCGCCGCCGCCGGCGCGCTCCAGGTAGAACCGGGCCGCGTCCAGGTCCTCGGCGCGCAGGCAGGCCAGCGTCAACTCCGCGAGAACGCGGCCGTTGCCTTCGTCCAGTCCGTAGGCCTCACCGAGCAGCTCGAGCGCGGGGCCCGGCGCTCCTTCCGCGAGCAGTTCGCTGCCGATCCGGCCCATTTCCTCCGCGACGGCTCGGGCCTCGGGAGTTCCCGCAACGACGCTCGCGGAGCGCTGCTGCAGGGCGGCGATTCGCGCCTCCCGATCCTGGCCGGGGAAGTCGCCGAGCAGGGACGCGACGGCGATCAGGACGAGGAGGGCGCCGGTCAACTCGCAGCGCTCAGGGAACGACGAAGACCGTGGAGGACTGTCCGCGCTTCGAGGTCGACGTGTCCTCCATGAAAACGCGCAGGCCGTAGCGCCCCGGAGCGATGTCGGCGGGCGCCGTGAATGCCAGAAGGAAGACCCGCCTGCCGTCGGGCTCCGGGGGCGTTCGGGCGAGCAGCGAGATCGTCGCCTGAGACAGCGTCCGCCCGTCGGCGTCGACCAGCTCGCTGCCGATCCGGAACGCGTCCGGCTTCTCGACTGCGCCGCCAAGGTGGTACGAGACGAGGCAGACCTTCGTCGTGCTCCCCGGCGCGACGTGCGGCGCCGCGGCCGGCACGACGTTCTCCCCTCCCAGACCGGCCAGAGATGCGAGCAGCGGGGCCGGCGCGTTTTTCTCCGCCTCGAGCCGCGTCGTTCCTCGGACGGCGAACCAGTCCGCGGCACCGGCCTCGAGAAACACCGGGTCCAGAAGGTAGTGCTCGTCCGCCCCGAACGACGGCACACGCAGGGACGTGACCGTCAGACCGCTCCGGCCCGTGTTCGCGTTGCGCACGAGAGTGCGCAGGCGATAGTCGCCGGGCGGCAGGCGCAGCTCGCCGAAATAGCGAATGCCTCCCGTGGAGAGCCGCGGGCTCGCGCGCGCGACGTCGAGGCCCAGAGGCTCAGCCAGGAAATCGGCGACGCGTTGTGAACCGTCGAAGGCATAGGCGTAGATCTCCAGGGTCGTCCGGTCTCCCTTCTCGCCCTGCAGAAACTCCCCTCCCGGAATCTCGATGACGAGCGAGAGCCGCGCCTCTCCTCCGGGGGGCCCCGCGAAGGGCGTCGCCAGGACACGGGGCGCGATGTCGGAGAACGGGGTCTCGTTGGCGATGATGTCCGCCGCGGAGAGGCTTCGCTCGAGCGGCGTGCGCTGCCGGAAGTCGCGTCTCTCGAAGTATCCGGGACGCGACACCACCTTCACGCCGGAGCGGCCGACCTTGACCTTGAGCGCGTGGTACTTGCCCTCCCCGTCATGACGGTCGGGCCGGTACGTCAGGACGTACACGAGGCTCGTCCGGCGGGCGAGCCGCCGGAGCTCTCCATCGATCTCGGTTGTCGTCGACCGGAAGGCCTCGCCGCCCGTCGCTTTCGAGAGATCGAAGAGGGCGTTCTGGCTCATGCGGGGAAGCGCGCCTCCCGGCTCGCCGGGCACGGCGCCGTCGAGCTCGGTCGCGAACCCGGCGATGTCGACCGTGTGGATCACGCAGTGGTTTCGCTGGAGGAACTCGCCCATGTCCGAGAGGTCCGTCCGCAGCGCGGTGTTGCCGAAACGGCGGTCGGCATCGACCGCCCAGACGTCGCCCTTGATCATCCACTGCTGTTCCTCCGCAGTCTCCGGCCCGCCGACGAGGAGGCGGCTCGGGAAGCCCTCCGAAAGGAACACGATCTCCTTGCGGCCTTCGACGACCTCGAGGACGCGGCCGAGATCGCGGAAGCCCTGGATCAAGGCACGGACGCGTCCCCGCTCATACTCGTCGGTGCGCGCGCGGTCCAGGGACGCCATCGTCCCGACGATTTCGGTGAGGTCCTGCTGCCGGCGTTCGGCGGCACTTTCGGTTTGCTTCTGGTCGGAGGACTCGCGGGAGGCGATGCCCGGCGTGCCCCGTGGGTGGTACGCCATCTGGAGCGGATCCGACCGTTCGGCCGGCTCGAGTCCGAGCGTCTCGATCGCCCCCGCGAGCGCCGCTCGATCGGAGGAGAACGTGACCACGAGCCGGACGCCGGTCTGAAGCGAGTACGTGGCGACCGCGGCGAGGTCGGTGTCGCGCATGCCGTCGAGGACGAACTCCCGGGCGGCCCGACGCGCCGCGACGACCGCCTTGGGTCTCGAGAACGAGAAATCGAAGAGGAGCAGGTAACGGCGGCGCGCGGCCGGCGGAACGGAGCGCGGCTCCCGCGCGCCGGCCTCGCCGCCGAGCTCGATCGTGTCGACCGCGGTGAGCGTCTGGGGCCGGCCCTGGTCGAGCAGCGTGAAGTCCGCCGCGGTCAGCCCGCGGACGGGCTCGCCGGACCGATCGAGCACCCGTACCGGAACCTCGACGAGCGTGACGTCGACGTTCTCGCGGACGGATTGAGGCTCCTCCCCCGTCGCGCGCGCGCCGCCCGGCCAGGCGGCGGCGATGGCGATCGCCGCCAGGGCGGAGACGAGCGGATGCCTCATGGGAACCCTCCCGCGGATCGTTACGGGATCGTCTTCAGCAGATCCTTGATGTCCTTCGCGTCCGGACCGTTCGGGTCGAGCTCCAGCGCCTTCTGGAAGTCGGCTTTCGCGTCCGAAATCTTCTTCTCCTGGTAGCGCGTCAGCCCCCGGTAGTAGTACGCCGAGGCGTCGGGCTTCACGGCGATGGCCTTGTCGAACGCGGCTTCGGCTTCGGGAAGGCTCTTCTTGTTGTAGAGGTGGATTCCGGCGTTCATGTAGAGGCTGTTGTCGACGATCTTTTCGGGCGGGATCTTCGACAGGGCGTCGAGACCCGCGGCGGCGTTTCCCTTTCCGATCTCGATCTCCGCGATCATCTGCCAGGGCCCCGAGTCCTGGGGCGATTTCTCGGACGCGAGACGCGCGTAGCGCAGGGCCTCGTCCTTGTTGCCTTCGCCGAGGTAGGCGACCGCGATGCGCTGGAGGAGGGGCCCGTTGTCCGGAAGCTCTGCCGCCGCCTTGACGTAGTTCTCACGAGCGACCGCAAAGCTCTTGGCGGCGAGCGCCGCGTTGCCGGCCTCGATCGCGCTGGCCGTCTCCGGAGAGATTTTCTTGCCGCCCACTTCGAGCTGGGGCGGCGCGGCCTCGGCCGCCGGCGCCGGCGCGGCCTGAGGGGCCGGCTCGAGCTGGATCGAGATCGTTTCGTTGCGGCCGCCTTCCAGGAGGGGAACCTGAATCTGTTTCGGAAGGTAGCCCGGCGCCTCGAAGTCGATGTTCCAGGGACCTCCCGCGATGCCGAAGAACGCCCACTTCCCCTTCGCGTCCGTCGTCGCATCGGGCCCGCCGTGGCTGCTCTTGCCCCAGCGCAGCTTCACCGTGGCGCCGGCCACGGGCTCGCCCTTGTCGTTCTTGACGACGCCGTCGACGCGGCCGCGGCCCTTCCAGTCCTGGGCGGCCAAAGGCGCCGGCGCGGCGAAAGCGAAACCGAAAGCGAGGGCGGCGCAGATCGAAACGACGAGTCGGAGTCGGCGCAGGCGCATGCGTCCTCCCGTCCGAAGAATATACGACGCGGAGCGCGGCGGATGAGGCGGCTCAGCGCGTTCCGCTCACCGCATCCGTCCGCGCCGGGCCGGAGGGCGTGCCGCCATAGAACGCCACGAGCGCGTCGGCGATGGCGCCCGCCACCTTCTCGCGATAGGCCCGGGTGCGGAGGAGCTTTCGATCCTCGGGGTTGTTGAGATTGCAGACCTCGATCAGCACGCGCGCCGGGATGCGGTTGTAGCGCAGAATCGCCGGCACCCACTCGCGCCCGCCCCGGATGACGTTGCGCCGGATGGGCTGGAAGGGGTGGAGCGGCAGATCGGCCTGCCGGAACGCCGCCACCAGTCTCTCCGCCAGATCCCGCGAGACGCCCTCGGCCTCGATCTTCTCGCGCCGCGAGAAGGACACGCGCGGCGCCTCCCGCACCTCGCGTCGGGACACATAGGGCTCGCCGTTCTTCCCGAAGGAATCGTTCAGGAACTTCTCGCCGGGCACGTAGATCATCGTGCCCCGCACGGCCGGGTGGAGGGAGTCGGCATGCAGCGAGACGAAAACCGTGCGGTCCTCGTGGCCGCCGTTCTTGCCGACGTTGCGGTACACCGAGTTCGCGAGGTACCACCGGAAGTTGACGCCGACCGCAGCGTCCTCGATCGGGTACGGCGGCGTCGTCAGGACCCGGGCGCTGCGGGATTCCCCGACCGCGTCCGCCCGAGCCGCCGGGCAGGGCGAGCTCCGGCCGACCGTCGGCACGACACGGGCCTGCGTTCGCGCACGAACGGTCCGCTCGACGCGGCAGGCGATGTCGTAGACGTAGGCCGCCTCCTCCATCCCCTGCACGATCGCGCCGGTGTCGCGCCCGCCGTGGCCGGCGTCGAGGACGAGCGTCACGCCCGAGAGGTTCGCCGTCTTGACCGTGTTGGCGAACTGAGAGGCTTCCAACCGGGCGTTCTGCTCCTCGATGCGCTCCGGATCGTCGGGAGGCCGGAACTCGGGCGCGAGGTCGGCGATCGGGATCTTGATGGGGAAGCCCACCGGAATGGCGTGCACGTCGGGCACGCCGCTGCGCGCCGCGATCTCCGCGGCCTTCGCGTTCACGTCCTCGGCATGGACGCGGCCGGTGAAACGCACCACGACCGCCGAGTACAGCGCTTCGCCTTTGCGCAGCCGGTAGATCGCATGCCGGCCCTGCGCGTCGGTCGCGAACTCGAGCGCCGGCGGCGCCGCCTCGGCGGGCGGCGCGGCGGCCGCCACCGCCTCGCGAAACGCCGGGGTCAGAAGCGCCGCGGGGATGAGGACGACCTGGCCCTCCTGAGTCTCGAGGGACGCGATGGCTGCGGCCGACTTCGTCTCGCGGAGCCCGCGGTAGTTGCGCCCGTCACCCGTGAACCACTCCGCGATTCGCCAGAGGCTTTCGGGCTTGCCCGGAAGGGCCGTCACGCGATGCTCCCAGCCGGCGAGGGTGGCCCGGTCCTCCGGATAGAGCGCCTCGATCGCGATCTTGCGAAAGCTCTGCGAAAGGAGGATGTACGGCACGTTCACGGCTTTGTCCGGCCGCAGGCGCCGGAGCCCCTCGTTCGCGCGCACGATCTCGTTCTTGGCCCGCGGGTCCTCCGTGAGGCGCTTGACGAAGGCGTCCAGCCCCTCTCCCGGAAGCGGCCGGGCCGACAGGATGATCTCGTTCCCTTCCCGGACCGTGACCTGGATCTCGGGGGAGACGATCACGGTCCGGTCGCGGGCCAGCGCGGGAGACGCCCAGACGGCGGCGCCCAGAAACGCCGCCGCCACGAAAATCTCAGGTCGTCGCGGCAGGAAGCGCATCCGGAAAGCCGGCGCCCGCCTCGAGGGCGCGCGCGGCGGCAAACATCGCCTCCTCTGCGAAACGGGGTGCGAGCACCTGGATACCGAGCGGGAGGCCGCCGCGCGTCAGGCCCGAGGGCACGGAGATCGCCGGAAGCCCGGCGAGCGACGCCGGGACGGTGAAGATGTCGGAGAGGTACATCGTGAGAGGGTCGTCCGTCTTTTCGCCGATGCGGAAGGCCGGGGACGGGATCGAGGGGCAGACGATCACGTCGGCGGAGGCGAAGGCGCGGTCGAAGTCCTCGCACAGAAGCTGTCGCGCTCGGGAGGCGAGGCCGTAGTACGCCTCGTAGTAACCGGAGGCCAGGGCGAAGGTCCCGAGCAGGATGCGCCTTTTGACTTCGGGGCCGAAGCCCGCGGTCCGGGTCTCCAGATAGAGCGAGGCGAGGTCCTTCTCCGACGCGCGCGGGCCGTAGCGGACGCCGTCGAAACGGGCGAGGTTCGAGGAGGCTTCCGCGCTCGCGATCACGTAGTAGATCGCGATGGCGGCGGTGGCGCGGGGTACGGAAACGGACACGACGCTCGCGCCCGCGTCGCGAAAGATCCGGCGGGCCTTCTCGAGGTTCTCCGCGACCTCAGGATCGAGGCCGGAGTCCTCGGCCTCGGCGAGGAAGCCGACCCGGAGGCCGGCCGCGCCGCGGCCGAGCGCCTCCTCCGGAGCCCCGACGGCCGCATCGGACGTCGTCGAGTCGAGCGGATCGAGACCGGCGACGACCCGGTAGAGCCGGGCGGCGTCGGCGACGTTCCGCGTGAGCGGGCCGATCTGATCGAGGGAGGACGCGAACGCGATGAGCCCGTAGCGGGACACGCGCCCGTACGTCGGCTTCAGGCCGACGACGCCGCAACAGGCCGCCGGCTGTCGGATCGAGCCTCCGGTGTCCGAGCCGAAGCCGGCCGGGACGAAGCGGGCCGCCACCGCCGCGGCGCTTCCCCCCGAGGAGCCGCCCGGGATCCGGGAGGGATCCCAGGGGTTTCGGGTCACGTGCGAGGAGCTGTTCTCGGTCGACGAGCCCATGGCGAACTCGTCCATGTTGGATCGGCCGATGAAAACCGCCCCGGCGCGCCGCAGCCGGGCCGAGACCGTGGAGTCCCCCGGCGGACGGAAGCCCTCGAGGATGCGCGACGCACAGGTCGCGCGCCGGCCGGAGATCCAGATGTTGTCCTTCATCGCGAGCGGCACTCCGGCCAGGGGGAGCTCTTCGCCGGCGGCGACCCGGCGGTCGACGTCCCGTGCCTCGCTCAGTGCTTCCTCGCCCGTGACCTCGAGAAAGGCCCGCACCCGCCCATCCCCCCGCGCGATCGCGTCCAGGGACTCGCGCGTCACATCCACGGCGCTCCGGCGGCGGGAGGAAACCTCCGCCGCCGTCTCGATGACTCCGGGCATACCGCCGTCAGCTCCCCGATCCGACGACGCGCGGCACCACCCCGTAGTCATGCATCTGCCGCGGGGCATTGGCCTCCAGGGCCTCGGCGCCCCGACCGTCCCGAGGGAGGTCGTCCCGGGCGGGGGTCGCCGGGGCGCTTCGGAGGGCCGCGAAGGCCTCCTCGGGGATCTGCTTGAGCTGCTCGATGTAGCCGACGATGCGCGAGAGCTGCTCCGTCCAGCGAGAAAGCTCGCTCTCGGGGAGGCGGAGCCGGGCGAGGGCGGCGACCTGGCGCACGACCTCGGGAGTGACAACGGAAGACGAGGGTGGCATCCTCAAAATTGTACCAGCCCGATGCGTCGAAACCCGTCGCGCGACCTCTCCCGGATGCTCCTCCGCCTGCGGCGGCGAGGAGAAGTCCGGTCGTTAGCGCGAGTCATCCGCGAG
>Ga0207645_10002497_pt1 | contig 14438 bp, 10 predicted proteins | sample KBSM53metaG_FD_184331 | JGI IMG/M metagenome (GOLD analysis project Ga0207645, IMG submission 184331) | Miscanthus rhizosphere microbial communities from Kellogg Biological Station, Michigan, USA - KBS M5-3 metaG (SPAdes) (version 2) | ecosystem: Host-associated > Plants > Roots > Rhizosphere >...
GGGGTCTCACTACAGACGATATTGCGGAAAAACTCGATATCAGCGAGCGAACTGTGCGGTTCCATCTCGATTCCGTGCGTACCAAACTTGGGGCGGCAAATCGACAAGAGGCAGTCGCGATGGGCATGCAACTAGGCCTCGTAAGCGCATTTTTGTAGCTGCCGAGGGAAACAATCCTAGCGGCATTCCGTTAGTGGCATAGTCGGACCGTCATGCGGAAGGATCGCCTTAACGCTTTCACCGGATCGAAGCATTTGCCGATCGAGCCTGAGGCGCCAGGTATGGCAATCAAGTTTCCGGCGCTTGATGGCTATGAGTTGTCCGGTGTTCGTTTCGCTCCGCTGGGGGACGCAGAGCCGCCAATAGCCGTGGTCATTGCGGCCGGTGGCGGAATTCCTGCACGTCGCTATCGCCATTTCGCGTCGTTCCTCGCTGCCGCCGGGATTCCGGCGCTTACGTTCGACTACCGTGGAATAGGCAAGTCGAGACCGAGGAGTTTGCGCGGCTTCACTGCCACTGCGGAGGACTGGTCCGAGGGAGATTGTGGCGGCGCAATTGCCTATATGCGGGCCAAGTATCCAAATTCAAAGTTGGTCGCAGTCGCGCACAGCATTGGTTCACTAATCATCGGGGGTGCGCCAAACATCAACGAATGCGCGGGCCTCGTTTTCATTGCTGCGCACACCGGATATTTTGGCGACTATGCGAAACGGCACCGTATTCCGATGGCAATTCTTTGGCATGGAGTAATGCCTATCCTGACCCGCGTGTTCGGTTACTTTCCGGCGAGCAAGCTGGGATTAGGAGAAGACATTCCGGCGGGCATGGCGCTCCAGTGGGCCGCGCGAAGGACCCCGGATTTGCGCCCCGAGGCTACGACCCGTGACACATCGCGTGCGCGCGCAATGCTGGCGCGGTTTTGTGAAATCCGGGTCCCAATCCGAGCAATTTCATTTGCCGACGACAAGTTCGCAACTGACGTCGGCACTCGCCGGCTGCTTGCGGTCTATTCGGGCGTCGTGGCGAGATATGAATGCGTCGAGCCGTCCACCCGCGGATTGCCAAGCATTGGCCACTTTGGATTCTTCCGGCGCGAGGCCAAGGAAGGGTTGTGGCCATCGGTGCTCGCCGATGTGCTGGCCGTCCTTTCCGAGACCCCGGTTCCTTCGGTTCGTCATTGATGGTCAAGCCATAAGCGTTTGTACGCCCCGGTAGACGAATAGCAGAAGCACACTCCGGCTCTGGCATAACCCTTGCTCTAGCTACTGAGCTGTCTGGGGCCGGCCGTGCCGCCCTCCGGGACGAGGGAGGTCGGTGCCAGACAGCGTTTCGCGGACAAACTGGATGGCAAAAGGGGCCAAGCGGCTGTTTCCTTTGACGCGACGGTTGGCTGGCGGGTGCTGAATATTCACCAAAAATGGTTGAACAGGACCGGCGTAGAATGCAAATCCCGAGCCTTTTAGGTCATTTCATTTCTCGAGCCGTGATTCAGAGTTGGATCACCCGCGATGGCATGCGGTCACTGTTAGCTGCGGCGCCGAGGCCGGAGCTCGAGCAGTCGCTGCTGCGTGTCGCCATCCCATTCATGGCCGCCGTGTGGTTATTTGGCGACTTGCTGCTGACCTCTGACCTGGGGGTTGGCGAGTGGCACGGACTCTACGTGGCGCTCGGCTTTCTGGCCTTCGCGCTAGCGCTCACCGTCCACATTCTGGCGACGGGAGATAAGCATCATCGGGTCACGGTAGCACGACGTTTCCTTGGAATCGTCGCCGACAACGCGGTCAATACCTATTTCATGTTGGTTATGGGTGAAGGCGGCGCGGTTGTTGTCGGTGTCTACCTTTTCGTAACCTTCGGAAACGGATTCCGATTCGGGCGACTCTACCTACACGTATCGCAGGCACTATCGCTGATTGGCTTCGGCATCGTTCTATATTTTTCGCCGTTCTGGTCGCATCACTATCCGGTCGCAATTGGCGTCATGGTTGCGATGGTCGTGTTGCCTTTCTACGTCGGGACTTTGGCGACGCGAATCACTGAAGCCAAAAGACGAGCCGACGAAGCGAACGCGGCCAAGGGACGGTTCCTCGCAAACGTAAGCCATGAGATGCGCACGCCGCTAAACGGCGTAATCGCGATGAGCGACCTCCTGCGCGAAACGCAGTTGGCCGAATCGCAGCGAGAGATTGTCGAGACGTTATCGACCTCTGCGGAGTTGGCATTGGCGCAAATCGAGGAGATCCTCGACGCGGCGAAGATCGAAGCTGGCCGCGTTCAAGTCGAGGCGCGGCCCTTTGACATGGGCAAGCTCCTGACTGGCGCCGTGAAGGTGATCCTGCCACAGGCGCGGTACAAGGGTTTGGTTGTCAACACCGACGTAACGCTTGGCGATGCGCCATGGTACTTGGGGGACGTTCATCATCTCCGTCAGGTGCTCCTGAACCTGCTGTCGAATGCAGTCAAATTCACCGAGCGGGGTGAGATCACTCTACGTGCGCGGGTAGCCGATTCGGTTAACGGTGTAGCGCTGGTCCGATTGGAAGTTTGCGATACGGGAATTGGAATACCTCACGCAAAGCAGGCCACGATATTCGAAGCATTTACGCAGGCAGACGATTCGGTCACGCGCGTGTATGGCGGCACCGGTCTAGGCACGACTATCGCTCGGCAGCTCGTCGCGCTAATGGGTGGCCAGTTGGGTGTCAGCAGTGTCGAGGGTGCTGGCAGCACGTTCTGGATCAACCTTCCGTTGCCGGTATCGGAACCTTCAGGCATCGACTTGGTCGAGGAGCTCGCAACCGCTCGCAAGGTGTTTGCTCCGTCGCACGCCTTGAAGGCGGGGCAGGGAGCGACGGTCCACAAGATACGTGGCGCGCGGGTGCTTGTCGCCGAGGACAATCCAACTAATCAACGCGTAACCCAGATGATCTTGGAAAGTGGCGGACACGTCGCCACGATTGTGAGCAATGGAGAGGACGCGTTGGATGCGCTGGAACGCGCGAACTTCGATATCGCCCTGTTCGACCTTTCGATGCCTGTTGTGAGCGGACTCGAAGCGCTGAAGCTCTATCGTTTTACGGCGCCGAAACCGATTCCGGTGATTATCCTCTCCGCAAATGTCACGACGGAGGCGATCGGTGAATGTCAACGCGCGGGCGCCGCGGAATTCGTGGCCAAGCCGGTTCGCGCTTCGCTGCTACTCGATGCTATCGAACGCAACCTCGCCGCCGAAGATGCGGAACGACCCACTAGTGCGCCGCCTTCGCGTTCGGAGGAACGCCCGTCGTTCACCGTCGTTGAAGCGACACCGCTCGATCCCGTAGTCATGGGCGAACTGGCAAACTTTTCGTCTGACCCGACGTTTGTCGAGCGCCTAATTAGAGGATTCCGTTCCGATTGCGAACGACTGGTGGCGCAGCTGCTGGACGGTCTTGCGCAGCGAAAGTACGAAGCGGTAAAGGATGCCGCGCACGCGCTTCGCGGCGGCGCGGGCAGTGTTGGCGCAACCCAGTTGATGCAGTTTGCCACCCGCGTGGATAAGGCGACCCACGATACACTGCGAATCAAGGCATCGGCGTGGTCGGAGGAATTAGGACAGGTCGTCGAGCGGACTTACGCCGCGCTCGACGCCCATCTCGAGTTGGAACGACTGAAGCGGCAATCCTCGTCTTAGTGTCCCGACTGCGACGAAGCCTGACCGGTGGCTGGCCGATCTGTTTTTTGCGCCTCTTGCCCCTCTAACGACCAGGCGATCCACCTGGAATCCTGAAAGTCAGTCATCGCCTCCAACTGCGGCCAGCCGTGTAACGGATGGCATGGAATGGGCTAGATGCATGGGTGATCCTCCTGTTTCGAGCGCATTTCTTTGTTGCGCACGGACGAGGCGATCCATCATCTTCAAATCTCGTTCTTCGAGCTTAATGGCGGCGTCGACCCACATCGTCGTGATGCGATCGAGTTCCTCCCGCGTGACCGCCTCGAATTCCCGACGAACCTGTTCGAAAGCGCGACGGCCGTTACCGCCGCGGGCGTGTCGGCGGACATAGCTGTACACCGCTGCTTCGCCTGTCCCGTCCGGTGTTATGACGTCAACTACGCCCATGTCATAGAGTTGGCGTGCCGTGTACGTATTGCCGCTGGTGATGAGTTCCTCGGTAACGCGTCGCCCCACCTTTCGTTGAAGAAAACTGTAGGCACCCATGCCTGGAAAGAGGTTGAAAAGCACCTCCGGAAAGCCCATGCGCGACGACTCTTCTGCGATCAGGACGCTGCTCGCGAGGGCGGCCTCGAATCCTCCGCCCAAAGCGCTGCCTTGCACCAGCGAGATGGTGGTTATAGGCAAGTCGAAGTTACGATTCCATGGATAGAGGTCGTCCACACAAAGGCGGGCGTACTGCTCGAGTTGCGCGCGATCGCGATGGACAATTGCGCTGCGAAAGAGTGCCAGATCGCCACCCAAATTGAACACACCCGGCGATTTAGATGCGAGCACTGCGTAATTTATCGAATGGGCGTGTCCATTCTGAAACATCGTGCCTTGCGAATTTATGATGCCGTCGATGAAGCTGCGCAACTCATGCAGCAATTGCGGGTTAAAGCAAGGCCGCGGCTGCGGGTTCATCGTAGCCCAGTACACGCCGAATTCGGCGTCGAAACGGGGCTCTATCTGGTCGAATTGTGTAGGTTGGAGATAGCGGACATCGGCAACAGCATTCATGGTTCTACTCCTCCGGGACAAGGGGTTAAAAGCAAAACATCTGCACGTCTAGCCAAAACATCCAAATTAGGAACGCAACGAACTTCGGCTACCGCTATAACGGGGTGCCATCCCGCGTCGCAGTAACCCATCCTTTGCCGTGGTCTTCTGGCATGGTCCGAAATATCGCGCTTTCGACGATCCCTGTCCACCACAATTTGGCCTAGTTCTGGGCTCTTCGTGGTATCCAACACTTTGTGATACGTCAGGATTGGTCGCCAGGTGGATGATAACGGCCAATAATTCGCAGAGTTTGGTATCCTCAGTTCAACTTCTTTTGTCGTTGTGTGTGCTACAAATTGTCCGTGGAGCATGTTTCTACTTAAAAAAATGTTAAAAATCTGATGGTTGCGCAGTCCCGGCACCGAAAAGCGGTCGCGACCGGACTCGGGCCATAAATGGAAGGGAGCTAAGGACCGAGCAACTCGAACGATCGCCGTGCGATTCGACAAAGGCTGCGGGATGACGTTGGCATCAATGAGTTCGCGGAGGAAAATGAAAACTAGGTCATCGGAAGGTGTTGCCGAGAAGCCACACGCTCGGGGTCTTGCAGTCGATGCATTTGCAACAACCGTCGATGAGGTTCCATCGAGGTGCTGCCTGAGCGCGACCGACCGCGCTTCACAACAATTTTTTCCGAAGCAAATAAAGTAACCTCCCCCACGCCCGGCCTTGGTCTTCGACGGCCCAAACATAAGAATTTCCCCATGACGTACCTGCATGAGCTTGTCTCGGAAAAACGCAAGCTCCTAGGCCAATTGATGGTCATCCGCGCCGGCGATCTGCGCGAAGAGCGTCTGCTGCGCCAAGGCCGCGGCTGGATCCACATCCCCGGGCAGGGGCACGAAGCGCTGGCCGCGCTGGCGGCGTCTCTGCACACCGATGACCTGCTGTTTCTTTATTACCGCGATCGCGCTTTGATGCAGGCGCGCGGCGTAACGCCGCTCGAAATGGCGCGCGAATATTTGGCGACCGCCCATTCGTCGTCGGGCGGCCGCCAGATGCCGGTGCATGGCTCCTATCGGCGCCTCGGCATCTATCCTCCCGCCACGCCCACAGCCTCGCAGTGCCTGCCGGCCGTTGGCGCCGCATGGGGGGTGAAGCTCGCGGGCGAGCCGCGCGTCGTGCTGTGCACGATTGGCGATGCATCTACCCGGCAAGGGGAATTCTACGAAGCGGTGGTCCAGGCGGTGCAAGACCGCTTGCCGATCGTCTTCGTGGTCGAGGACAACGGTTACGGGATCAGTACCTCAACACTCGACCAGTTGCCATTTCGCCTCGGCATCTTCAATCCGGACTTCGTCCGCCACGTCGACGGGCGCTCGGTGGACGCGGTGGCTGTCGCAGGTAGCGAGGCCATCGCCGCTGCCCGCCGCGGCGACGGGCCGACCCTCTTGTGGGTTGAACTCGACCGGCTCACTTCGCACACCAACAGCGATGACCATCGCATCTATCGTTCCAAGGCCGAGATCGCGCTGATGAAGGAGCGCGACCCCGTCACCAGCTATGCGGCGTCATTGATCGCCAGCGGCGCGCTGGACGAGGCGCAGGTGCGCGCGCTGCAGGACGAGGCCACCAAGGAGGCGGACGCCGCGTATGCCGCCGCGGAAATCGAGCCTGCCCCGGCTGCGGCGTCGGCCAACACCAAGCTTTTTGGGCTTTGCGATCCCGCCGGCCATGTTCCGCCATTCGAACTGGAGGACTCGGCAAACACCATGGCTGGTGCGCTCAATTCGACGTTGCGCGAGGTGCTGGCCCGAATTCCGAATGCCGTGTTGTTGGGCGAGGACGTGGAGGATCCGAAGGGAGGCGTGTTCGGCTTCACCAAGGGGCTGTCGACGCGCTATCCCGGTCGCGTGGTCAATTCCGCATTGGCGGAGGCGACGATTGCCGGCATGGGCATCGGCTTGGCGGCAACCGGATTCCGGCCGATCCTGGAAATGCAGTTCATCGACTTCATTGCGCCTGCATTCAACCAGCTTCTCAATCAGGCCGCGACGCTGCGCTGGCGTTCCAATGGGGACTGGACCTGTCCGGCAATTTTTTACGCGCCCTACGGAGCGTACCTGCCGGCCGGCAGCACCTGGCACAGCCAGTCCAACGAGGGTTTCTGGACCCACATTCCTGGCCTCCGCGTCGCGGTGCCGAGCACGCCTGCCGACTTGGCGGGCCTGCTGTGGAGTGCAATGCAGGAATCCGATCCCACGCTACTGCTCGTTCCCAAGCACATCATGCGGGTGCGCCATGAGCCGGTGCCGAAGCAGGCCCGCGGATTCGGCCGGGCGCGCATCGTGCAGACGGGGAGCGACATCACCGTCGTTACATGGGGTAATTGCCTTGAGGTCGTGCAAAAGGCCGCCGCGCATCACGCGGACCGCTGGTCGATCGAAATCATCGATCTGGTGAGCCTCGTGCCGTGCGACTGGGCGGCGATCGACGCATCGGTCGCGCGTACCGGGCGCCTGGTGGTCGTGACGGAGGATGCCCGCACAGGCAGTTTCGGCCAGGCGATCATCACCGAGGCCGTGGGTTCGCAGGCTCGCTTCAACCGCTTCCTGTCGCCACCGCTGCTGGTGGCGCGCGAAGATGGTCACATCCCGTTCAATCCTGTCCTGGAATATGCGGTCCTGCCGGACGCAACGCGAGTGCACGCCGCGCTTGCCGAAGTGATGCAATGAAAGTGCTGAGCGAGCATGGCGCGCGGGAAATTCGCGTTCCGCAGTTGGGCGAAGGGCTGCGGGAAGCGCGCATCGTCGAGCTTCTGCGCGCTCCCGGCGCGCCGCTGCGCCGTGGCGACTCGCTGTATGTCATCGAGACCGACAAGACCACCGTCGAACTCGAGGCGCCTTTCGACGGCACGCTGCTCGAATGGCGTGTCGCCGTCGGCGACGTCGTGGATATCGACTCTACGGTAGCGCTGGTCGCCCCGGCAGGGACCAAGGTTTCGGCAACGTCGCCGCAGGCGGAACGCATCATCCCGCCGCGTACGCGGGCGCATGCGCATGAGCGCGGACTCGACGATCACGCGCTCGCGGTCATTCCCTCTGCGTCGAACAAACTGCTTCCCGAAGACATCGACAAGTATCTGGCCGCGCGCGCTGCAGAATCGCCCGATACCGAAGGCATGCGCGAGATCAGGGTGACGGGCGGCCATCGCGCGCTGATCTTCAGGCTGCGGCGCAGCGCGACGCTGGTCATTCCGGGAACGCTGGCCATCGATGTTGCCTGGTCCGGGCTCGAGGCGTCCACCACCACGGAGGGCGGCACGCGGGCGACGCCATTTCAGGTATTCGCGCACGCCGTGGCGCAAGTCGCGCGGTCGCATGCCAAGTTCCGCTCGGTGATGGTCGGCGACGATCGCATTCGCGAATACGATCATGTCAACGTCGGCATCGCGCTGGCGCGGCCGAATGACGAGCTGATCATCGCGGTGGTGCGCAAGGCGGAGAACATGAACCTTTCCGAATTCACGCGTGCGGCCTCGCGCGGCATGCGGGCGGCGATCCGCGACGGCGCCGAAGCGGCGGCGGATACGCAAATCCTGCTCACGCACCTGGGCGAATTCGGAATCGTGGATTCGGTGCCGACGCTGGTTGCGCCGGCCAGCTCGATCTTTTTCCTCGGGGCGCCGCAACAGCCCTCAGGCAAGGTGCGCATCGCGGTGACGTTCGATCACCGCCTCATCAACGGCGCGGCTGCGGCACGCTTCCTGGACGATCTCGCGACGGCGCTGACACGCCGCTGATGCGCTAGTCCTTCTCCTGCGTTGCCGCGACGCCACGCGTCATGCGGTGGCGGCGGCGTCGCTGCGCTTGGCGGTCTCGTCAACCATGTCGCGAATCACCGCGGTCAGGTCGGATTCGACTGCCATCTTGCCGTCGACGCTTGCCCGGCCATGGATCTTGGCCACACCGCGCGACGCGCGCTTCAGCGTGCATTCGAGCAGCAGCCGGTCTCCCGGCACCACGTCGCAGCCGAAGTGGCACTTGTCGAATCCAGCGAAAAAGAAGATGGTCTTGCCGATACGGCTCATCATCCCGGAGTAATGGCACAGGACGCCTGCCGCCTGCGCCAAAGATTCGAGCAGCAGCATTTGCGGCATTACGCGTCCGGCAAACGGTAAACCGTCGAAGAACTCGTCGTTATGGCTGACGTTCTTGATCACCCGGACCCATTGGTTGGGTTCGCAAGCTTCCATCCGGTCGATGAGCAGGAACGGATAGCGGTGGGGAATGTGCTTCAGGATCTCGGAAATGTCCGACGGGGGAAGCTGCGTGGCGGTCGTCACGGGCACCTCGAAAAGGGCGGGATTCGGTCGGGCGGATGCCCATCGTACGTTTTGGTCCGTCGTCCCGCAACCGGGATCGAAACGATCAAATCACGAGCGGAACGGCTCCCCGCAACGATATAATCTCGTTTTCCCTCCGCGCGTTCCGGACATTCCCCGCCATGAAAATCCTGGTCCCGATCAAGCGAGTCGTCGATTTCAACGTCAAGGTCCGCGTCAAGCCCGACGGCTCGGGGGTGGACACGGTCAACGTGAAGATGTCGATGAATCCGTTCGATGAGATCGCCGTCGAAGAAGCGGTGCGGCTGAAGGAAAAGGGCATCGCGACTGAAATCGTCGCGGTGACGTGCGGCACCGCGGCCAGCCAGGAGACGCTGCGCACCGGACTTGCGCTCGGCGCGGACCGGGCGATCCTGGTGGAAACCGACGTCGAGTTGCAGCCTCTGGCCGTGGCCAAGTTGCTGGCGGCGATCGCAGGCAAGGAACAACCGCAACTGATCATCCTGGGCAAACAGGCCATCGACGACGATGCGAACCAGACCGGACAGATGCTGGCCGCGCTGCTCGACTGGCCGCAGGCAGCATTTGCATCGAAGGTGGAAATCGGCGATGGCAAAGCCACCGTGAAGCGGGAGGTCGATGGCGGCCTGGAGACGATCCAGATGAAACTGCCGGCGGTCGTGACCGTCGATCTGCGCCTGAACGAGCCGCGCTACGCGACGCTTCCGAACATCATGAAGGCGAAGAAGAAACCGCTGGAGACCACCAACCCCGCAACGCTCGGCGTGGACGTGACGCCGCGTCTTACGACGCTGAAAGTGGTGGAGCCACCCAAGCGAAAGGGCGGCGGCCGGGTGGCGGATGTGCAGGAACTGGTCGCCAAGTTGCGCAACGAAGCCAAAGTCATCAACTGAGAACTCCCATGTCCGTCCTTGTCATCGCCGAACACGACCACACGTTGCTCAAATCCGCGACGCTGCACACGATCACCGCGGCGCTGCAGTTGAGCGGGGAGATGAAGGCCGAGGTTCACGTCCTCGTTGCCGGCCACGACTCGAGCGGCGCCGCGCAGGCCGCCGCGAGTGTCCCGGGCGTGGCGAAAGTGCTGCACGCGGACGCCCCGCATCTGGCCATGCCTACGGCGGAAAACATCGCGGCCACCGCGCTGAGCTTGTTTCCCGGTGCCTACACGCACGTGTTGGCCGGAGCCACGGGCTTTGGCAAGAATCTGTTGCCCAGGGTCGCGGCCAAGCTCGACGTCGCGCAGATTTCCGAAATCACCACAGTGGTGTCGGCCGATACGTTCGTGCGGCCGATCTACGCGGGCAACGCGTTCGCGACCGTGCAGTCAAAGGACCCGGTCAAGGTGATCACCGTGCGGGCAACGGCGTTCGACGCGGCTGCCACGACCGGGGGCAGCGGGGCCGTGGAGACTATCTCCGTGCCGGCAGACACCGGCCACGCCTTGGTGACCGGGCAGGAACTGACCCAATCGGAGCGTCCCGAGCTGACCAGCGCGCGAATCGTGATCTCGGGGGGGCGGGGCTTGGGCAGCGGCGAGAATTTCAAGATGCTCGAAGCGCTGGCCGACAAGCTCAATGCGGCTCTTGGCGCATCGCGCGCGGCGGTAGATGCGGGCTACGTGCCCAATGACTACCAGGTCGGGCAGACGGGGAAAATCGTCGCGCCGGACCTGTATATCGCCATTGGCATTTCCGGCGCGATCCAGCATCTCGCCGGCATGAAGGACAGCAAGGTCATCGTTGCCATCAACAAGGATGCCGAGGCGCCGATCTTCCAGATCGCCGACTATGGTCTCGTGGGCGACCTTTTCGTGCTGGTTCCTGAACTCACTGCGGCGCTGCGCTGATCTCGCCGCACCGGCGCCAAGCGGGCGATTAGCTTTTAGAGCATTTCGTCCAGAGCGCCGCGCTAAGCTCGCATCGTCGCAACCCAACATCCAACGCGGATCACGCGCATGAGCACCTATCACGCCCCCCTCGCTGAATTGAAATTCGTGCTGAATGAGCTCGCCGGCCTTGAGCAGGTCTCGAAGCTCCCGGGATTCGAAGATGCGACGCCCGACACCGTAGCGGCGATTCTCGACGAAGCCGCGAAGTTCGCGACCAATGTCCTCGATCCGCTCAACGCGCCGGGAGACCGCGAAGGTTCGAAGCTGCTTCCGGACGGCACGGTCAGGACGCCAGCGGGGTTCAAGGACGCGTACAAACAATTTTGCGACAACGGCTGGAACGGGCTCACCAAGAATCCGGAATACGGCGGCCAGGGGCTGCCGCAGCTGGTGCAGACGGCCGTCGAGGAAATGTGGCACGCAGCGAACCTGGCCTTCGACCTGTGCCCGCTCCTTACGCAGGGCGCGGTGGAGGCTATTCAGCTGAAGGGATCGGAAGCGCTCAAGCGCAAGTACCTGCCCGACATGGTTGCCGGCACGTGGACCGGCACGATGAACCTGACCGAACCGCAGGCCGGATCCGACCTCGCCGCCGTGCGCACCCGCGCCGTGCCGCAGGGTGACGGCACCTACAAGCTCAGCGGCCAGAAGATCTTCATTACGTTCGGCGAGCACGATTACACCGAGAACATCATCCACCTGGTGCTCGCGCGCACGCCCGACGCGCCTGAGGGCGTGAAGGGAATCTCGCTGTTTGTCGTGCCGAAGTTCCTGGTCAACGACGACGGCTCGCTCGGCGCTCGCAACGACGTGCATTGCGTGTCGCTGGAGCACAAGCTCGGCATCCACGCGAGTCCGACGGCGGTGATGGCGTATGGCGAGAAGGACGGCGCGATCGGCTACGTGGTGGGCGAGGAAAATCGCGGCCTCGAGTACATGTTCATTATGATGAACCTCGCGCGCTTTTCGGTAGGCATGGAGGGCGTCGGACTCTGCGATCGCGCGTACCAGCGCGCCGTGGCCTACGCCAAGGATCGCGTGCAGGGCAAGGCAGTGGGCTTGGACAAGGCCGCCAAGGCGGGCCCGATCATTGACCATCCCGACATCCGGCGCATGCTGATGACGATGCGCGCGCACACGGAAGCGATCCGCGCCGTCGCATATGTCACGGCCGCGGCCCTCGACAACGGCCACGCGCATCCCGATGCGGACGCGCGCAAACGACACCAGGCATTCGCCGATTTCATGATTCCGATCGTCAAGGGCTGGTCGACCGAAATCGCCCAGGAGGTTACCTCGCTTGGCGTGCAGGTTCACGGCGGCATGGGCTTCATCGAGGAGACGGGCGCGGCCCAGCACTATCGCGACGCCCGCATCATCACCATCTACGAAGGCACCACGGGAATCCAGGCGAACGATCTCATCGGTCGCAAGACGGCGCGCGATGCCGGTGCCGTCGCTACGGCGGTCGCGGCCGATATCGACAAGGTCGCCGCCAAACTAGCGTCGCACTCGGACCCGGTGCTCAACGCCATCGGGCTGCAACTGGCCGCGAGCACTGCCGATCTACAGTCCGCAATCGACTGGCTGGTCCCCGCATTTGCTCAGCACACGCGCGCCGCCCATGCTGGCGCGGTCCCCTACCTCAAGCTGTGGGGACTCGTCGCTGGAGGCTGGCAAATGGGCCGCGCGGCGCTGATCGCGCACGAGCAACTCGCCGACGGCGTTGGCAACGCCGATTTTCTGCGTGCGAAGATCGTCACCGCACGCTTCTACGCGGATTGCCTGCTGCCGCAGTCGTCGGGCTACGCACATGCGGTCACGCACGGCGGCGACAGCGTTCTGGCGTTGCCCGTCGAGGCGTACTGACGCGGGACACGCAGGCACCGCACGGCTTTGTGCGGTGGGCCACTGACACCCCGGCGAGGGGGTGCTACCGTCGGGAATGTCCTACAGCGCATTGCCCGGCGCGCCGATGGACCATGTCCGACACCGCGCGTCAAATGATCCCGCGTCCGCGAATCTCCGCGGAGGCACACCAGGAATACCTCCATGAAGCATGTGCTCGCAGCTCTGGCGATCTTTGCCGTCATCGCATACGACGCCCGGGCGGATTCGATTCCACCTTTCGGTCCGGGCCCCAATCCGGTCGGCTGCAGCAACGTTGTTCAGGATTTCACGCGCGTGCCGATGGGCGACTCGGCGCAGGACTACTGGGAAGGCAAGGGCGCCGGCAGCACGCACCGATACATCACGGACCTGTTGGCAGATCCGGCCAACGTGCTGACCGTCAATCTGGCCATCCCGAACGACGGCGGCCTCTTCGGTCAATATGCGGAGCAGTCGTTCCCGTATGTCGTCCTGGTTTGCTACCCGACGTCGAACGCCAACGCGCGCCCGGATTATCCGTTGCCGACCGGCGACGTGGTGCCGCACATGCAACGGGGCGCGGAAGCGCCTATTTTTGCCGATGCCGCGGCCCGGTATCCGATTCTGCTGTTTTCGCACGGACTCACCGGCAGCCCACTATCGGGCGACTACCTCAACGCGGTGCGGCTCTTCGCGAGCTGGGGCTATGTCGTCGTCGCGCCTTTCCACGGCGACCTGCGCTTTGCCGACATCAAGCTCGACAGCTTCAGCGATTATTTCTATGCACTGCTGAACATCAAGGATTTCGTTGCCATGCAAGCGGTCCGGCCGCTGTCGCTGTCACTGGCGCTGGATTCGGTATTGGCGGGAACGCAGTTCGCGGGTCATGTGGATGCGGGCAAGGTTGGCGGGTTCGGCGCGAGCCTTGGCGGCGAATCGCTGCTGCTGATGGGCGGCGCTCAACTGACGACCACGGTGGGCCAGTCGTACAAGCAGGTCACGTTCGATCCGCGCCTCAGGGCGGCCGCCACCTACGTTCCGTATTTCGGGCAGGTCGTTTTTCCGGCATTTGGCCGCGACCAGAACGGACTTCGCGACATCACGCTGCCGTTGCTCGCGATCAGCGGTACGGCTGACACGACCGCCCCCATCGCCGCAACCGAACAGGGATTCGCCTTTCTGACCAACACCCGGCAACTGGTGGCGTTGACCGATGTCGAGCACGGATTCAATCCGGCCTTCTCCGACGAGATCTTCACGTGGTCGCTGGCATTTCTCGCGGGCCAGTTGTCAGGCGATCCGGTGGCGCGCGCAACAAGCGCGCGCATGACATCGGTGGCAGGCGGCGGAGACGACGTGTTGAAGACCGACTACATGGCGCCTTCGCCGCCGCAAGCCGGCGAGCGCATCGTCGTCGAATATCGCAACGACGCGCTCAACCACTATTTCATCACCGCCGAGCCTGACGAGGCGACGTTGCTGGATGCCGGTGTCGTCATTCCCGGATGGCAACGCACGGGATTCAACTTCAAGGAATGGGCGAGGGGAGGTCCCGGCCTTCCGGCGTGTCGTTTCTTCGGCACGCCCGGCATTGGTCCCAATTCGCACTTCTA
>Ga0207645_10002504_pt1 | contig 14412 bp, 13 predicted proteins | sample KBSM53metaG_FD_184331 | JGI IMG/M metagenome (GOLD analysis project Ga0207645, IMG submission 184331) | Miscanthus rhizosphere microbial communities from Kellogg Biological Station, Michigan, USA - KBS M5-3 metaG (SPAdes) (version 2) | ecosystem: Host-associated > Plants > Roots > Rhizosphere >...
GATGCGCGGCGTTCAGAACCTCGATTCCCCATGGAGCGGAGTAGCCCGCTCGGACCATCTGATCGACGAAGCCGCGCACATCAAATTCGCCCTCGCCGCAGAACTGGCGATGGCCGATCGTTTCCTCGTGCAGCGTCATCCCCGGCGGCGTCTCCAGGTACCCATCGTTGATCTCGATGCTCGCGACATGGCGCTGCGCAGCGGCCACTCGCTCGTACGGAATGCCGAGCTTGACCACGTGCCACAGATCGATGCAGATGCCGCCGTTACGCTGGTCCGCGCCCTGGACGAGCGTGAGCGCGTCCTCGAGGTTGTCGATCACCGAGAACGGCATCAGCTCGAAGACGACACGTGTGCCGTGATTTGCCGCCTCGCGGCAGAGCTTTGCGAACTCCTCGATGAGCTGCGGCATGGCGACCGGCGAGTCAAAAAAGTCGCCGACCTTGACGTGGCGGGCACCCAGCTCCCCGGCGGCTTCGAGCAACGCTTGCCGCAGCTGGTCGGACGCGGTCCGGCGCTCGCCGGGCGGCAGGAACCAGTCGGTTAGAAACTCGAGCTCCAGGTGGCGGATGCCGTTGTCTGCCAGGATCCGGCGCATCTCGGCGAGTCCGTGGCGCTCCCGCAGGTGAAGCAAGTCGGCGTGCCAGATTCCAAGGCCCGTGAACCCGGCTTTTGACGCGGTCTCCGCACGCTCGCGCAGGCCGAACGGACTCCACTCCTGAGCGGTGTGCGGTTCCGCGCCGCCGCAGATCGTCCAGTACGAGGCGAGCAGCTCGACCCGGCTCATGCTGCTTCCGCAGGCCGGGTTCGCTTCAGGTCATCGTCGCTGAGGTATCGCATGATTTCCGCATCTAGCTACGGTTCGTTGCGCCGAACTCGATTGTGGCTGAAAAAATCCTCGACACCCGGAGCAATTGGGTCCAACGCTCGTTGTGGATGCGGCGACCTAGCATCCGCCGGCTCAGCGAGAGCTGAAGCTTTGAGGCACAGGCGGGCCCGCGGCGGGGTTGAAGTCGCGGTAGTCGAGTCCCAGGTACTGCAGCATTGTTGCCGCGATGTCGCTCTGCGTGACGTCGGGGAAGTCCCTCACTTCGCCGATCGCCGGGGTGTCCGGACCGAGAATCGCGATCCAGATGTCCTGGCTGCCCTGTATGCCCGTGTCGTGGTCGACCCAGTCGACCGGGGTTCGTCCTCTACCGTGGTCGGTCGTGATGATCAGCGTCGTCCGATCGCGGTATCGATCCAGTGTCTGAATCGTGCGCCAGAGCTCCTCCAACTGACTGTCGATGAGGTGCAGGTAATCGAGCACGAGGTCGTAGCGGCGCGCGTGCGCCCAGTCGTCGGACTGTCCGAGACCCAGCCAGAGGACACGTGGCTGGTGCTTGTGGAGATAGGCGAGGGCGATGCGGAAGGTGAGCGTGTCGTTGCTGCTTTCAGCCCAGGGCTCGATGACTTGCTTGCGCAACGAAGCGAGCTGATCCAGCTCCGGCGTGCTGAGTGCGGCTGGCACCGGTTCGAATGCGCCGTTCATGAAGAACGTGCCGTCGCTGCGGGAAGCGGCCATCTTGAAGCCGTCCCAGGAACCGATCTGCGCGACCTCCGTCGGCTTCAGGCCGAGCTTGCGGTGCGTGTAGTCGAGGACCGTCTGGTGCGGATAGCGCACCAGGTCGTTCGAAAGCACGTCCGGCTGCGGCTGTCCGGTGAGCATCTCGGAATATCCAGGGTAGGAGAACCACATCGGGTTGCGTACCGTCACCTTGCTGCGGCGTGCCTGGTTACCAAGCACCATCCCGGACGGCGCCAGCGTCCCCCAGAACCAAGGCATGAGCGCCGCGCGACGCTCCTCGGGTGTGTCGCGCCAGTACCGCTTGCGCGTGACGGCGATGTCCTCGGCGCCCGACCGCGCGTCGTCCGCGGCAATCGTAGCGTCCATACCCGCGAACAGTTCCTGGGTCCGCACGCCGTCGAGCGTGACCAGGATGACGTTGCGATCGCCCGCGCTGGCGACCATTGCCGCGAGCAGGAGACTGCCGATCAGCGCGACGCGCGTGGCCGTGGCGTGTCTCGATCGCAGCCGTCGCGACGATACCTGGTCGCTGTCGATGTAGAGAGTCATCGCCGTTCTATACTAAGCCACCCGCCATGAGCCACCGAACCGAGGACACCGGCCAGGAAGTAGTGCTTGCGCCGCCCGGCAAGCCGCTTGCAAGCGTGATCTGGCTGCATGGTCTCGGCGCCGACGGACGCGATTTCGTGCCCATCGTACCTGAGCTCGGCCTGCCGACCGAGTCAGCCGTGCGGTTCGTCTTCCCGCACGCGCCCATGCGGGCGGTGACGATCAACAACGGAATGCGGATGCGCGCTTGGTACGACATCGTTTCGCTGTCCGCCGCGGGTCCGCCGGACGAGGCGGGGATACGCGCCTCCGCCGCCCTGGTGGGGCGCTGGATCGCGCGCGAAGTCGAGCTCGGCGTCGCGCCCGCACGCATCGTGATTGCCGGTTTCTCGCAGGGAGGGGCGATCGCGTTGCACGCAGGGCTGCGGCACGCCGAGCGTCTGGCGGGCATCCTGGCGCTGTCGACGTATCTGCCGCTGCATGACCGGCTTGCGGCCGAGGCGGCGCCGGCCAATCGAGATGTGCCGATCCTGATGTGCCATGGCCGGGAGGATCCGGTGCTGCCGATGTCGCTCGGGACGATGTCGCGTGACTGGCTCCGCGCTCTCGGCTATGCGGTCACGTGGAAGGATTACCGCATGCAGCATCAGGTGTGCATGGAGGAGATCACGGATATCTCCAGCTGGCTGCGGGCGCGACTCACCGCGGTGCCCGTCGGCGCGTAGTCGCAGGCTCAAACAGGCGGGTGGTCAGTCGATCGGGTCGACGACGACCATGTTTTCGCAGCGCGGGCACCGCGCAGTCTTCACCATCTGTACGTCGAACCAGCGTCGGCCGCACTCGCAGCGTATCTGGACGATCCACTGGCCGGTGGCGCGGCCCATGACATCTTCCTTGACGATGATGCCCGGCGGCAGCTGCTCGACGCGCGGAAGCGGTCCATAGATGTAGGACGTCTCGTCGCCCGGATCGGGGACGACATCCTCGGCGCGCTCCATCGGTTGCGTATGTTCGAGGCTAGCGGGCGAACGCTCCGGCGCCGGGCTCGATGTCCCGGTCTTTGTGCTCTCGCGCTCGAGCCCTGTTCCCCACCTGTCCTGCCGCGCCACGGAATCCCCGTCGATTCAGCTACCTGCCGGGACATACTACGCCCCAATCGTCGTCGGACAACCTCTAATCGCGGTCGGAATGCACCTATTGACGTGCAGCGTCGGCGTGGTCGATGCGCAGCGCTCGCGAGCGTCGTCCGTCGCCGCCATACTGGGCCATGCTCAAGTCGGTAAAGGCCTTCATTCGTAGGCATCTGGAGACAGGGGGCGAGCGGGACGGGGACTCCGCGGCCGCTGCGACACGCCTGGCGGTTGCCGCGCTGCTGGTCGAGGTCCTGCGCGCCGATTTTGACGTGTCGGTGGAGGAGCGACGCCGTGTGCTCACCTCGCTCCAGCGCCTGCTGGATCTGGATCCCGCGGCCTGCGACGAGCTGCTCCGCGTCGCGGAGCAAGAGATCGACCGCTCCCATGATCTCTACCAGTTCACGTCTGCAATCAACCGGTCCTATTCGCCCGAGGACAAGCAGCGCCTGCTCGAGGAGATGTGGCGGGTGGCGCACGCCGACGAGCGTCTGCACAAGTACGAGGAGCACCTGATCCGCAGGATCGCGGACCTGCTCCACGTGCGGCATTCGGAGTTCATCGCGACCAAACTGCGCAGTCGCGATCCGGGCTAGTCGTGCCGGGGGCTGGTGCGACTAGCACCGAGATTACATAAGATCGAACTGTGCCGCAGGAGCGGCACTTTGCTCCGGCGCCGCAGAGCAGCGAAACCGGTCTCAGAATGCCGGGTCCGCGCTTGCCGCCCAAGCCCGCGTCAGATAGGGTTTTTTCCGCAACATGGATACGGCCGCGCCGCTGCAGAAGATCGTGCTGCTGAACCCCAAGGGCGGTTCGGGCAAGTCGACGATCGCCACGAATCTGGCCGCTTTCTACGCCTGGAAGGGTCTCAATACCGCACTCATGGACACCGATCCGCAGGGGTCCGGGATGCGGTGGCTCAAGCTTCGCCCACGGGGTCTGCCGACGATCGCTGCGATCAATGGCTTTGAGCGACCGATGGGCGTGACACGGTCCTTTGCCCTGCGTACGCCGCCGGGCACCGAGCGGCTGATTGTCGACACGCCAGCGGCACTCCCCGCGCAGCAAATGCTCGAGGTCATCCGGGACGCGAGTGCGATCGTGGTGCCGGTGCTTCCGTCCGACATCGACACGCATGCCGCCTCGCGCTGTATCGCGGACCTGCTCCTGGTGGCGAAGGTACATCGCTCGGAGCGGCGGCTGGTGATCGTGGCGAACCGCGCGCGGCGTTATACCAAGGCCTTCCAGGCGCTCATCCGGTTCCTGCAGAGCCTGCGGATTCCGGTCGCCGCGGTGCTACGCGATTCGCAGGCCTATGTCCGCTCGGCCGAGTCGGGTATCGGCATTCACGAGATGCGGGGCTCGCTCCTCAGGGACGACCTCGAGACCTGGAAGCCGCTGACCGACTGGCTCGAGCAGCGCAGCTTCTCGCTCGTTGCGACCGAGGAGCCAGAGGTGCAGATCACGCCGCAGGAGCCGGTGGCTGAAGCGATTCCGGTTCCAGCCTGATCACGGCACCGCTCGCGATTCCAGTCAGTGGTTCTGCGCCACCGGTCGATGCGAAACCGCATCGGCACCACCGGTGTGCAAAGCGGCGTCGTCCGCGACCGTAAAGGTCACTTCGTTCGGCCGCCCGTTGGCGTCGTTCGTACTGCCGACCTGCACGAGGTAGGGACGGTCCCGCGTCCACATCATGTACGTGTACCGCGATTGCACCGAGCCCTCGTCACGCTTGATGGAGTCGAAGTCGCCGAATATCGTTCGGCTGCGGTTTACGACAGCTAGCAGCGAGGGAAGCGTGGGCTCGAAGCGGGCCGTTGCGCTCGCGAGTGTGCCGTCGGCGCCCACGAGAAAGCAGAGCTCGCGGGTCTTGTACTGGGCAGCGAGCTTGAGCAGTGACTGCTGGGACTTTGCGCAATAGCGCTGGCGACCCTGGTCGTCCTGGTCCCAGCGACCGCCCGCATACTTCGCCTCGATCGTCGAACGCCCCGCGTTCCAGGGGAGACCGAAGGCACCACCCTTGAACTGATCGACGACTGCACCCGCTGTTGCACTTTCGACCGCGAGCATCGCGAGCGCCGCGAGCGCCAGGCGGGTATCCAGCCAGCTCATGTATCTCTCCAGGATCCTGCGCCAGCCGGAAGTCTAAGCACGACCCCGGTACGTACGACGAAGGGCTGTCGGAAACACGACCCAGCTCTCATTCGTTCGGGCAAATCCGGATGAATACGTCAAGTCCATTCAGACGTCCGGTGGCGTCTGTCCCGCGTTCAGGGCGGCTTCCTCGATCGAAAGCAGGTCCTCCGGTGTATCGAGATTGACGCTTGCATTCGCGAGCGGGATGCGTACCAGCTGGTCCACATTGCGGCGGATGACCTGCCGCGCATCGCGGTCGCCACGCAGCTCCAGCAGACCCGGAAACGTCCAGGGTGGAAAAATCGCCGGCAATCCCGGCGCGCCGTCGTACAGGGCTGCCGCGATCAGGATGGGATGCCGCTTCCAGGCGGCATAGAGACGCTTCAGGTCGTCGGCCGTTACCGCCACCTGATCCGCGAGCAGCAGGAGCAGCCCGTCGCAGCGCGGTGGCGCGCTTTCGACGGCGACGCGTATCGAGCTTGCCAGGCCTTCCTGCCAGTCCCGATTGACGACCACGGATGCCGCGGACTGCCGTAGCGCGGGAGCGATTTCACTCGCGTGAGCGCCGATCACCACCGTGATCGATCGTCCGGCCACGAAGGCGGCGTTCGAGATGAGCTGATGCAGCACCGGCGACCCGCCGATGCGGACGAGCTGCTTGGGACTGCCAAACCGAGTGGAGGCGCCTGCCGCCAGTATCGCTGCATGAAGCTCGGCACCGCCGGTCGTCTCCATGCGGATAGTTTGCCTGCTGCGCTGCAAGAAGCTAGAGTGATTTGCGCTGCTTTCGGCGTGTCCCCGTCAGTTCGCGGTCCGGTTCGTCACCCGACGAACGCCGTGCCTGCGTGCACGACCATTTAGAGGGTCAGGGGTTTGGAAGCCTGGAGAGTCCACAAGTTCGGCGGCTCGAGCGTCGCCGATGCCGTGTGCATGCGGCGCGTCGCCTCGATCATCGAGGAGGATACGGCGCGCCGCCAGGCCGTCGTGCTGTCCGCATGCCGCGGGGTCACCGACGCACTGCTCAATCTGGTCGGCATGGCGGAACGACAGGATCCTGCCCTCGACCAGCGTCTTGACGAGCTTCGCGCGCGCCATGTGCAGCTCGCGCGGGAGTTGCTGCCGTCCGCTGCCTGCGGTGAATTCGTGACCGGTCTCGAGCAGGACTGCCACGACATCGCCGGCATCCTGCAGACCGTGCGTATGGTGCGCGCAGCGTCAACGACCATGCGCGACCTGGTCGCGGGATACGGCGAGCTCTGGTCGACGCAGGTCTTCACGCGGCTGTTGCACGCCCGTGGCCGCGTCCATGGCAGGACGCAGTGGCTCGACGCGCGACAGGTGCTGCTGGTGGAGTGGGGACCGCTCGGCCCCGGCGTCCGCTGGGAACGTTCGCGCGCCAACCTGCTCGCGGCGATCCCTCCGGAGTTCGAGGGCACGGTCGTCGTCACGGGTTTCATCGCGACCGACACGCAGGGTCTGCAGACCACACTCGGGCGCAACGGCAGCGACTTCTCCGCGTCGATCTTCGGCTCGCTCCTCGACGCGGCGGAGATCGTGATCTGGACAGACGTCGACGGCGTGCTGTCGGCCGATCCGCGGCTCGTGCCCGAAGCGACCGTGATCGCTGCCTTGTCGTACAACGAGGCCATGGAGCTCGCGTATTTCGGCGCCAAGGTCCTCCATCCGCAGACCATGGCGCCCGCGATCCGCAAGCGGATCCCGATCTGGATCCGCAACACCTTTGCTCCCGAGCGGGCGGGGACGGTGATTCGCGGTGAGGTCGCACCACACCCGCTCGTGAAGGGCATCACGACCATCGACGGGATCGCCCTCGCAAATCTCGAGGGCGCCGGGATGATCGGTGTCCCCGGGACGGCGCATCGGCTCTTCGGGGCGCTGCGCGAGGACGGCATCTCCGTGATCCTGATCTCCCAGGGCAGCTCGGAGCACTCGATCTGCTTTGCTGTGCCGGAGGCGGAGGCAGAGCGTGCCGAGCGGATCGTGCGTCGAGCGTTCGACGCGGAGCTGCGGGAGGGCCAGATCCAGAGCATCGAGATCGATCGCGGCTGCAGCATTCTCGCAGTGGTCGGTGACGCCATGGCGGGCGCACACGGTGTCGCCGCCCAGGTGTTCAAGGCCCTCGGCGCCGCGGCGGTGAACGTGCGCGCGATCGCCCAGGGTGCCTCGGAACGAAACATCTCGGTGGTCATCGACGGCCGCAGCAGCGCTCGTGCGCTGCGCGCCGTGCACGCTGGTTTCTATCTGTCGCCGCACACCGTTTCCATCGGCCTGGTGGGGCCCGGCCTGGTCGGCGCCGCGCTGCTCGATCAGATCGCGGGGCAGGCCGAGCGGCTGCGCCGCGATCTCAACCTCGACCTTCGCGTGCGGGGGATCGCCGGATCGAAGAGGATGTCGCTCGCCGCCGGCGCGATCGCGCTCCCCGCCTGGCGAGCGGAGTACCAGGGCGGCACGGAGGTCGTGGACCTGGCCCGCTTCGCGGAGCACGTGCATTCGTCACACGTGCCCCACGCGGTCATCATCGATTGCAGCGCCAGCGCCGAGGTCGCGGACCGATATGCCGACTGGCTGGCCGCCGGCATCCACGTGGTCACGCCGAACAAGAAGGCCAACAGTGCGCAGTACGGTTACTTCGAACGGCTGCGCGAAGCGCGGCAGAACGGCAGCGCGCACTACCTCTACGAGGCGACGGTAGGCGCCGGGTTGCCGATCATCCAGACGCTGCGCGATCTGCGCGACACGGGTGACGAGATCCACCGTATCGAGGGGATCTTTTCCGGGACGCTCGCCTACCTGTTTAACACCTGGGACGGCAGTCAGCCGTTCTCCACGGTGGTCCGTGCGGCCAAATCCATGGGGTACACCGAGCCCGATCCGCGTGATGACCTGTCCGGCATGGATGTTGCGCGCAAGCTGATCATTCTTGGCCGCGAGATGGGTCTCAAGCTCGAGCTCTCCGACGTCGAGGTCGAAAGCCTCGTTCCGCAGGCGCTTGCGGGATGCACGGTGGACGAGTTTCTCGAGCGTCTTGCGGAGTTCGACGGCCGTGTGCTGGACCGACTGACATCAGCACGCCGCCAGGGTCGCGTGTTGCGTTACGTCGGCTCGGTCGATGCCGCCGGGCGCGCACAAGTGGGTCTGACCGAGCTCCCGACCGCACATCCGTTCGCGAACATCGCGCTCACCGACAACATCGTGCGGTTCCAGACGGCGCGCTACGACCGCAATCCGCTGATCGTGCAGGGCCCGGGTGCCGGCCCGGCGGTCACTGCCGCGGGGGTGTTCGCCGACCTGCTCCGGATCTGCGCATACCTCGGGGCGAAGCTGTGACCGTCAGCGGCGCCTCGGCGACTGCCTTTGCGCCGGCGAGCGTGGGGAACGTAGCCGTGGGGTTCGACGTTCTGGGTCTGAGCGTCACCGCGCTCGGTGATCGCGTGCGAGCGGTACGGCGTCCTGAGCCGGGCGTCGCGATCCGGTCGGTGGCCGGTGTCGTGCATGATCTGCCACTGGTTGCGGAGCGCAACACGGCGGGGATGGCGGTGCTGGCCATGCAGCGCTCGCTCGATTTGCCGTTCGGATTCGACCTTGACATCGAGAAGGGCATACCGCTCGGCTCCGGTCTGGGCGGTTCGGCAGCATCCGCCGTGGCGGGCGTCGTCGCGGCTGCCGCGCTGATCGATCGGGCCGTGCCCATGACCGAGCTTCTCAAGTTCGCGATGCAGGGGGAGGCGATCGCGAGCGGCGCGGTGCACGTCGACAACATTGCGCCATCGCTGTACGGCGGCCTGGTGCTCACCGTCGGGATCGACAATCCGCACGTCAAGCAGATTCCGGTGCCTGAGGGGGTGCGTTGCGTCGTCGTGCATCCGCACATGATGCTCGCCACGCGGGAAGCACGCGCGATCCTCCGCAGCACGGTCGAGCTCTCGGACGTAATCTGGCAGCAGGCGAATCTGGCGGGCTTCCTGGCGGGGTGCTACACCTCCGACCTGGTCCTGATACGGGAGTCGCTGCTCGACGTCATCATCGAGCCGCAGCGCCAGGCGCTGATCCCGGGTTTCGCCGACGTCAAGTCGGCGGCGATGCAGGCGGGTGCGCTCGGCTGCTCGATCTCCGGCGCCGGTCCGAGCGTCTTCGCCTGGGCTCTCGAGCGCGAGGCACCGGCAGTGTGTGCGGGGATGGTGGCCGCATTCGCGCGCCACGGCCTCGCGACCGACAGCTGGCAATCCGTGATCGAACCAGCGGGCGCCCACGTGGTGTCGGAGTGATGCAGTTCGAGAGCATCCGGGACCCGTCGCATCGCGTGACGCTTTCAACCGCGCTCAGCCGTGGCCTCGCCCCGGATGGCGGGTTGTATGTCCCCGAGCGGCTGCCTGCGGCGGACATCGAGGCACTGCAGGATGCCGTGGCCCTTCCCGAGCTTGCGCTGCGAATGCTGGCTCCGTTTGCAGCGGGCGATGCACTGGAAACCCTGCTGGGTCAGGCGGCATCCGACGCGTTCAGCTTTCCGGCTCCCCTGACCGAAGTCGAGAGCGAGAGTGGCCACCTTTCGGTACTTGAGCTCTTTCACGGGCCAACGGCCGCCTTCAAGGACTTCGGCGCGCGGTTTCTCGCCGCGGCGCTCGAGAGGTTGCCTCGGGATGCCAACCGACGCTTCACGGTGCTCGTGGCGACTTCCGGGGACACTGGTGGTGCAGTTGCAGCGGCCTTTTACGGTCGCCCCTGGGCCCAGGTGGTCGTTCTGTACCCGCGCGGTCTGGTGTCGGCGCGCCAGCAGCAGCAGCTCGCCTGCTGGGGCGGCAACGTGGAGACGCTTTCGGTGGCGGGCACGTTCGATGACTGCCAGGACCTGGTAAAGGGAGCGTTCGCGGACCCGGTGCTCACGGAGAGCCTCCGGTTGTCATCGGCGAACAGCATCAATGTGGGGCGGCTGCTGCCGCAGATGGTGTATTACGCGCAGGCGAGCCTCGTGCTCGCCGCCCGGGATGGCGCGCCGGCGAGCTTCATCATTCCGACCGGCAACCTGGGTAACGCGCTCGCCTGCATCTGGGCGAGGGAGATGGGACTGCCGGTTGGCGACATCATCCTGGCGACGAACGCAAATCGTACCGTCGTCGACTATCTCGCCGGCGGAGAATGGCAACCCAGGCCGGGCGTGGCTACGCTTGCGTCGGCGATGGATGTGGGCAATCCCAGCAACCTCGAGCGCCTGCGCTGGCTCGACCCCGACCGCGCGTCGCTCCGTGGCCGGCTCGATGCCTGGGCGGTCGGAGATGAGGAGATCCGCGACACAATCCGCCGCGACTGGCAGGAGCTCGGGCGCGCCTGGTGCCCGCATACCGCCACGGCCGCCTGCCTCTACAGGCGCTTACCGGCGTCCCGTCGCCATGGGCGCTGGGTGATCGTCGCGACCGCGCATCCGGCAAAGTTCGACGAGATCGTGGAGCCGTTGATCGGGGAAAGGGTGCCGATTCCCGAATCGCTTGCCGAAATCCTTGCGCGGCCGCGGATTGAGCGGCAGATTGCTGCACGTCCGGAAGAACTACACCAAGCACTGCTGGAGTATCGGTGAACACGTTTGCTGGCTTGCCCCTCTGGGTCTGGGTTCTCTTTGCCGTGGCCGCCATCGCCGCGCTGGCGTACGTCGCGGTCCGGCAACTTCGACTGCATCGCGCGAGGCGCGCGATCGACAACCTCATCGGGTCGGTGGCTTACGACGTCCTGAAGAACGTCCTTCTGCCCACGGGAACGGGCGAGCAGATCCACGTTAATTACCTGCTCCTCACCCAGCGTGGATTACTGGTCGTCGACCTGTTCGATGTGCCCGGGATGGTGTTTGCCGGCGAGAAGATGGAGCACTGGTCGGTGTTCGGGCCGGACCGGCATTTCACGCTGAGCAATCCTCTGCCGCTGCTGTACGACCGCGTCGCCGCAGTGCGAGCGGTTGCGGGCGATGTGGCCGTCGACGGGCGCATCGTGTTCTCGATGCGCGGCGAGTTTCCAAAGGGTCGTCCCGACTCGGTCCTGCGCCTCGATGCGTTGCAGGACGAGTTCCCGGTGGTCGACCGGGGCGGCGGTGCGACAGCGGCGGCGTTTGCGCCAGTGTGGGAGCGGATCAAGCAGACGGCGCAGCCGAACCCGCTCGCCGGCTGACGCGAGACTCGTCGCGCGCGGCGTGATCGGCGAGCACGCGCGAGACGCAGGCGGTCACACGCCGGGCGGTCGCAAGATGCAGGAACTCGTTTGGCCCGTGCGCGTTCGAATGGGGGCCGAGCACGCCGGTTACCAGGAACTGGGTCGCCGGAAAGCGTTCGCCCAGCATGCCCATGAAGGGAATGCTTCCACCGGTCCCCATGTACATCGCGTCCTTGCCGAAGAAATCGCGCGATGCGCCATGCATCGACTGCTCGAGCCAGGGCGCCACGGGCGGCGCTTCCCAGCCGCCCATCGCTGATTCGACCTCGAGCGTGACGCGCGCGCCATGCGGCGGTTCGCGCAACAAGGCGTTCTTCAAGGCGTCGACGGCGACGGCGGGCGCGAGAGTGGGCGGCAGCCGCAACGACAGCCGCAATGCGGTGTAGGGCCGCATCACGTTTCCCGCGTTGGCGAAAGCAGGCATTCCTTCGGCTCCGGTGATCGAAAGGGTCGGACGCCACGTGTTGTTGAGCAGCAGTTCGAACGGGTCGTTCGACACCGGGCGCAGTCCCGGCTGCAGTGGGAATTTTTTGTACACCGAGGCGCCGAGTACAGTCGCGGCGGCTTTGGCCTGTCGGCGTCGCTCGGCGGGAATCGGGGTGCTGAGCTCGTCGAGCAGGAGCGCGCCCGAGCCGGCGTCCTCGATGCGCGCAAGCAGCTCCCGCAGCACACGAAAGCTCGACGGCACGACGCCGCTTGCCGTGCCCGAGTGCACGCCCTCGGTCAGCACGTCGACGCGCAGCCCCGCCACCAGGTTGCCGCGCAGGGAGGTCGTGCACCACAGCTGGTCATAGTTGCCACATTCTGCGTCGAGACACACGACCAGGCTCGGGGAGCCCAGCCTGTCGCCCAGCGCCGCAATGTGGTGCTCGAGGTCGTAGCTGCCACTCTCTTCACACGCTTCGATCAGGATGACGCAGTGCGCATGGGGGATGCCCTGCTGCGCGAGCGCACCGATGGCGGCGAGCGAAGCGAAGAGGGCATAGCCGTCGTCCGCTCCGCCTCGACCGTACAGTCGCCCGTCGCGCAGCACGGGGGTCCAGGGTGCAAGGCCTTCGGACCATCCAGTGAACTCTGGTTGCTTATCGAGGTGTCCGTAGAGCAGCACGGAATCGTCGAGCTGTCCCGGCACGTCGATCAGCAGCACCGGTGTGCGACCCGGCAACCGGTGCACGTCGACGCGCATGCCTGGAAGCGAATGCGCCTCCGCCCAACGGCGCATGAGCTGCACGGCCTGCTCCATGTGTCCGTGGGCCTCCCAGGCGGGGTCGAACGCCGGGGACTTGTTCGGGATACGGATGTAGTCCATCAGTGTCGCCACGATGGATTCGTCCCAGCTGCCATCGACCAGAGCCGAGGTCTTTACTATGTTCATAGTATTTTGAATAACAATAGGTTACGCGATAATCCTAAGTAATTGCTGAGAGCATGCCGTCGCCGGTAGTAGCGTACTGGAAACCAAAGAATTCGAGAGCATTACGCGTGGTGGCATTCGCAACCGCGGCCGGAGACTCGTCTCGCGAGGCGGCCACCGCGGCCAGTACATGCGGCAGAAAGCGGGGTTCGTTGCGCCGATTGCGTGGCTTCGGGTTCAAGTCGCGCGGCAACAAATACGGCGCATCGGATTCGAGCAGCAGGCGATCGGCAGGTATGCGCCGCACGAGGTCGCGCAAGTGTAGTCCGCGGCGCTCGTCGCAGATCCAGCCGGTGATGCCGATGTAGAGCCCGAGCCCGAGGTAAGCATCGAGCTCTGCTTCGTCGCCCGTGAAGCAATGCGCGACGCCACCCGCGAGCTTCGGCCGGTACTCGCGCAGGACTCCCACGAACGCCGCGTGCGCGTCGCGCTGATGCAGGAAGACGGGCTTGCCGCTGCCGACCGCGAGCTCGAGCTGGCTGCGGAACACGCGCTCCTGGTCGGCATGCGGGGAGAAGTTGCGAAAATAGTCCAGGCCGCATTCGCCGACCGCGCCAACCTCCGGTAGTGCCACAAGTGCGGCGAGCGCGGGTACATCGGCATCGTGAAACTCGCGGGCATGGTGCGGATGCACGCCCGCGGTCGCACGCAGAAACTTTGGCCGCGCCCGCACCAGCTCGATCGCGGCGCGGGAGCTCGCGAGTGTGCTGCCGGTGATCACGGCGAATCGAACGCCGGTGTTCCACGCGTCCGCCATCACACGATCGCGATCGCGATCGAAGCTGTCGTGTGCGAGGTTGAGGCCGATATCGGCGAGCACGAGGTCCATGGCGCTCGATCAGGCAGCGCGCAAGGCCTCGGTCACCGGCAGTCTCGCCGCACGCAGCGCCGGGAACAGCCCGCCGACCAGGCCGATGCCGAGTGCCCACTTAAGTCCGTTCCAGAGCAGCTCGGGCGAGACCTTGAACTGGAACATCACCTGGCTGAAGTTCGAGCCGAGAGTTGCAGCGGTGTAGCCGTTGAAGACGATCCAGGCGATCGCGCCGCCGATCACGCCGCCGAGCAGGGCGAGCAGCATGGTCTCGAGTATTACGGCCACCACGACCGGCAGACCACGGAAGCCGATCGCACGCATCGTCGCGATCTCTCTCGCGCGGCCGGCTACGGCTGCGTACATCGTGTTGAGCGCGCCGAAGACCGCGCCGATGGCCATGATGGTACCGATCACGATGCCCAGTATCTTCAGGAACTGAGTGAGGTTCTCGGACTGCCTGGAGTAGTAGTGCTCAGTGGTGTCGACATCCAGCTTGAGACGGGGATCGGCCGCCATCGCGGCCTTGAGCTGCGCGAATCCGTCCTTGCCGGCGAGCTTTGCCGTCACGGACTGTAACGCGGTAAGACGG
>Ga0207645_10002505_pt1 | contig 14409 bp, 11 predicted proteins | sample KBSM53metaG_FD_184331 | JGI IMG/M metagenome (GOLD analysis project Ga0207645, IMG submission 184331) | Miscanthus rhizosphere microbial communities from Kellogg Biological Station, Michigan, USA - KBS M5-3 metaG (SPAdes) (version 2) | ecosystem: Host-associated > Plants > Roots > Rhizosphere >...
GATCCAGTGCTTGCGGCGCGCGAAGTCCTCCAGCAGCTCGAGGTCTTCGAGGTCGCGCGTGAATGTATTGTCGGCGAATGCTTCCGCCTCGGTGAACGACTCCCGGTCGCGTCCGATGCCGCTGCCGGAGAAATCGAATGTCAGCGCAGTCAGTCGCGCCTGCGTCAGCCTTTGCGCGAGATAGGGAAAGAACGCCCAGTGCGCGAAACCCTTGAAGCCGTGGCAGATGACGACCGTCCCGAGCGGTGATTCGGCGAGATAAGCGTCACCTCGTATGGTGAGCCCGTCCTTACACGGAATCTCGAAATATTCTGGCGCTATCGGTTGAGTCACTGCTCAGTCGCGCGTGACGGCGGTGCTCAATCGACGACCTCGCCGCCGATTTCCGCCCACCCCTGAAACCCGCGCGCCATCGACGACACGTTCTCGTAGCCCATCTGCTTCATGGTGAGCGCGGCCAGCGCCGACCGATTCCCGCGCGCGCAATAGATGACGACCTTTTTGCCGCGATCGATGAGCGCCTCGACTTTCGTCTCCAGGTTTCCGCGCGGCAGATGAACGGCGTGAGGAATCCTGCCGAGGTTCCACTCGTTCGGCTCCCTGACATCGAGATACACTACCTGCTCGTTCCGCTCCTGCATCTGCTGCACCTGCTCAGGAGTGACTTCCTCGATCTGATGTTTCGCTTCTTCGATCAGTTCCTGTCCCGTCTTGTATGCCATGGTCGGTCCATTCATGAGTCGTACGATGTGACGGTGAGCTTGCGCGCGCCGGTGTCCAGCGTTGCCGTCGCTCCGAGCGGTATCGTCCACTGTTCGCTGATATGTCCCACAGGAACTCCCGCCAGACAGGGCACGCCCAGCTCTTCCGCGATCTCGCCGAGGATCTCATCGAATGGTCGACCGCCGCCTCCGGCATCGTCCGGACACTTCACACATTCACCGAAGACGATCGCCCTGCAGCCGTTCATTACGCCGGAGAGCATGAGCTGCTGCAGCATTCTGTCGACGCGATAGACCGGCTCGTTGATGTCTTCCAGGATGAGAATGCAGTCGGTGAGATCGGGCATGAACGCAGTGCCGCAGAGTGAGGCGAGCACGGCCAGGTTGCCACCGGCGAGTCTCCCTTCGGCTTTGCCGTGACTGATTTCTCGCGCATTAGGCGCGACGCCACAGGAATCCGTTTGATCGACGACTGCTCGCACCAGCGAGTCGCGAGAAAACCCGGTCATCGGCTCGCGCGCGGTTGGTCCGTGGTAGGTAATCAGCCTGCATCTTCTCTGCACCGCGGCGTGAAAAGCCGTGATGTCGGAGTATCCGATGATCGACTTCGGCGCGCGATCGAGAGCATCGAAATCGATACCCGGCAGAATGCGCAGCATCCCGTAGCCGCCTCGCAAACACCAGATACCGTCTATGCGCGCATCTCTGATCGCGTGATTGATGTCGTCGAGACGGTCGCGGTCCTGGCCGGCGAGATATCCGAGCCGATCGTTCGCATGAGTTGCGACAATCGTTTCCCAGCCGAGTGAACGTGCATTTTCTTCGGCTCGAGGAAGTTCATCAGGTTTTTGGAGCGGCCCTGCAGGAGCAATGAGTGCGACGCGCGCTCCCGCGGCGAGTGGTTTTACACTACGAAAATGTCTGGCTGACACGAATTGCGATTAGTGGCGCGAATTACGCAGTGGAATTGGTCGGCGTTGCATGTTCCTAATATGGCACATGCATTGCTTTTCACGCGCCTGTGACAACCAACTCTGGAGGGTAACAGAATGCCTGGTACGGAAGAGAACTTTGGTGCCAAGGGAGGCGGCGGCCAAGGCGGTGGTGGTAAAGGCCAAGGCGGCGGCGGTGGCGGCATGGGCGGTGGTGGTTCTTCCGGCGGTGGCGGCCAGGGTGGTGGTGGCGGCGGCGGACGCCCAGGTGGTGGTGGCGGCGGACAAGGCGGTGGTGGACAAGGCGGCGGTGGTGGTGGACGCCCAGGTGGCGGTGGTGGTGGACAAGGTGGTGGAGGACAAGGCGGTGGCGGCGGAGGTGGTCGCCCCGGTGGAGGTGGAGGACAAGGTGGTGGCGGTGGTGGTCGTCCCGGCGGTGGCGGGGGCGGGCAAGGTGGTGGAGGCGGCGGCGGTCGTCCAGGCGGTGGTGGTGGTGGCCAGGGCGGCGGTGGCCAGGGCGGTGGTGGCGGCGGTGGACGCCCGGGTGGCGGAGGCGGCGGAGGAAACCGCTAGCTCCACTTATTACAAGAGATACTTATTGCAAGGGGCGCCGTCATGACGGCGCCCCTTTTTATTTGACAGATGTCAGCGCGCGCACTCGCAAAGAAATTTTATCGGCCATCTTCATCCACGTGAACGACGTCGTCACCGCACTCTTGTGGTCCACACCCTGGATCGCGCCGCCGCTCATCACGTATTTCCGGCTGAGAAACTCGCGCTCGATCGCCGACGAAAGTGATTCGCCCGCGACTGCTCCACCGCTAGTCACAGTCATCATTCCGGCGCGCAACGAGTCGCACAACATTGCCCGCTGCGTGACGTCGATTCTTTCGACGACGTATCCGGCGCTCGAGCTGATTGTGGTCGATGATGTCTCGACCGATGGCACCGCCGAAGTCGCGCACGACGCAGCGCAGGGCGACCAGCGCGCGCGGATCGTGCGAAACACGCCGCTGCCCGAAGGCTGGTTCGGCAAGCAATGGGCATGCACGACCGGCGCGCGTCTCGCCAGCGGCGAGATCCTGCAATTCACCGATGCCGACACCGTCCACGCGCCGGATCTCGTCGCGCGCTCCGTCAACGCAATGCAATCAACAGGAGCAGATCTGCTTTCGATCGCCGGCAGGCAGGAGCTCGGCGGCTTCTGGGAGAAGGTCATCCAGCCGCAGATCTTCACGGTCCTCTCGATGCGCTACGGTGGAACCGAGTCGATCGGCAACTCTACCCGCGTCAGCGACAAGATCGCCAACGGACAGTGCTTCTTCGTCAGACGTGACAGCTACGACGGTCTCGGCGGCCACGCCAGCGTTCGAACGTCCGTCGCCGAGGATCTGATGCTCGCGCAGCGATTTTTTGCTGCGCGCAAGCGCGTGGTGGTGAGACTCGGCGTCGATCAGCTGTCCACGCGCATGTACGGCTCGCTGCGCGAGATCATAGCCGGCTGGCGAAAGAACGTTTTTGCGGGCGGGCTGGACGCAGTGCCGTTCGGAAAGGTCGGTCAGAGTCTTTTCCCGCTCGCGCTGCTGACACCGCCCATGCTTCAGCTGCTGCCGCCACTCGCGCTCGCACTGGCTCTGATCGGATTCGCCACCGGCCCCGTCGTCCTGCTGTGGGCAGCGATTTCCACCGCGGTAACTCTGGTATGGTGGATCGTCGTCTACGCCACCGTCCGGGAAAACCCGCTCTATGCCCTGGCTTATCCTCTCGGCGCACTCGTGCTACTCTACATTTTCTTCACCGCCGTCCTCCGCGGCAGGCGCGTGACATGGAAAGGTCGCACGTACATCTCACAATGAACCGGTGCGCATGAGAAGATTCGCAGTACTGTGCTGCCTCACATTCCTCGCCAGAATCGGCAGCGCGCAGAGCACCGCTCCCGATCGCTGCTTCGCCGACTCGGCCCGCTCACTCCGACAACGACTGCCAGCTCTGATGGATAGCGCGATGATTCCAGGCATCGCGATGGCGGTGATTGATGCAGGTAACGTCGTCTGGAGCGGCGGATTCGGCTCGCCCGATTCACAGGGACGCGTGAGCGCGACTCGGACCGTCTTCGAGGCTGCGTCGCTTACCAAGCCGGTCATCGCTTATGCCGCGCTCAAGCTCGTCGACGCCGGACAGCTCGCTCTCGATCGCCCGCTCATCAACTACGCCTCTTATCCCGAGCTCGGCGGCGATTCGCTGGCGGGTCTCGTCACTGCAAAGATCGTCCTCGCTCATACCAGTGGCTTGCAGAACGAGCGAACTGGCGGAGACTCGCTGCGCTTCTCGTTCACACCGGGATCGCGATTCCAGTATTCCGGCGAAGGCTACGCATTACTTGGGAAGGCGATCGAAGCGATCACCCATCAGACTCTCGCCGACGCAGTCAGGACGCTCGTCTTCCAGCCGCTCGGCATGACGCGAAGCAGTCTGGTGTGGGAGTCCCGATTTGACGATGACGCCGCCCTCGGTCACGGCAGATTCGGCGAAGCCCGCACACCTACGCGCGCAAAGGTCGCCCGCGCGCCCTCGAGTCTGGTGACGACGGCGGCCGACTACGCGCGATTCCTGCAGGCTATACTCAATGGAGCTGGTCTCGAGCCGGCGACGTCGCGGTTGGTGCAGACGCCCGCGGTCGACATCGCTCCGGGTGTGGGCTGGGGACTGGGCTGGGCGATTGAAACAGATTCGACTGGCAGGAGGCTCGCGCATCACGGCGATAATTCGGATTCAGGCTTCACTTCGTTCACGATGCTGGATCCGCTGCGCCAGTGCGGTGTCGTCTACTTCGCCAACAGCAACAACGGCCTCAGCATCGTCAAGGAAGTTGCGCAGCTCCTCCCCGGCAGGCATCCCGGTCTCGCTCTTCTGAACTACGAGACCTACGATTCCCCCGCTTTTGGTTCGCGCGGACGTCTTGCGCGCAAGCTGCGCAGCGGCGGTATCGATGCGGCGTTGGCGGAGTACCGCACGATTCAGGAGCAGAACCCGGAAGCAGCGCCCGAAAAATTGCTCAACGATTTTGGGTACTTTCTGCTCGCGCAAAAGCGCTTCAAGGACGCGATCAGAGCGTTCCGGCAGAACATCATGGCGTACCCGCAGTCGCCCAACGTCTACGACAGCATGGGCGATGCGTACCTCGCCGATGGTCATCCCACCGCGGCGCGCGACGCTTATCGGAGGGCCACCGAGCTGGATTCGACCAATTCCCACGCAAAGGTGCTCTTCGACAGCCTCAATGCGCGGCTTCGGCATTGACCGGGAGCCTTGGAACTCGGCCTCACCCCCATCCGTAGTGCAGCCTGCCCCTAACGAGGAAGAGTTTCGTGCCCGGTGATCTCGGAGCCATAATCGCGCTCATAGGCGTTACTTCCGGTGTGTTGGTTCTCGCCGGCGCCTTCGTGGGTGCCTACTTCTTCGGTAAGAGCCGCGGCCAGCGCGAAGCGCTGACGACCACCCGCGATCCGGAGATGCTCGCCCGCATTAATCGTGTCGAGGAGATCGTCGAGGCAACCGCCATCGAGATCGAGCGCATCAGCGAAGGACAGCGCTTCACGACGCGCCTTCTCTCCGAGAAGAAAGAAGTAGAGTCGTAGCGACAATTCGCGACGAATAGCCGATAAACGATGCAGATCGTCGAGGCAGTTACCGCTAGCCTCGGCGTGTGCAGACGCTCGACCGCGCCGCGTCTCTGCTCCGCGGCGCACTCACAATCGATGGCACGGCACGTTTGCTGGCCGAGCTTGGCTTCGCACGCGAGTTATTACTTCTCGATGCGACTGCAGTCGCCGAGCTTGGACTTCCCGGCGAGATTACGAGCGCCAGAGTAACCCGGAGCAGCGGTGCCCTTCGCGCTCTGGTCCTCGAACTGGAACCTGCGTGCAGCACTCGCGAGTGTTTGACGCGAACGGCCGACGCCTTGGCAAGAACGTCGTCGGAGCTGCTCTGGCTCGTCGTCGCCATTCAGCAAGCAACGCGATCGATAACGATCATCTGCTGGCGCCACACCGGGCATCGGGTTCGCATTGTCTCCCTCGCCTGCGATCCTGCTCATGTCGCTCTCAGCGATGCCGAAACGCTGTGCTCGCTGGCAGCGGTGCGTGATGAATCAGATTTGCTCACGCACGCGCGCTGGCTCGACGTCCTCGGCCGCGAAGCAATCACCAGTCGCTTCTTTCGCGCGCTCGAACAGACGGTTGATCAGCTTGCCGGATCACTGGCGCGGGAAATCGGGCGCGATGCACGGCGAGAGCTGGCTCTCCTGTACGTCTCTCGTCTCATCTTCCTTTCGTTCCTGCAGAGCAAAGGATGGCTGAACGGTGATTTCTCGTTCCTTGCCAACGGTTTCACCCGCTGCGTGGAGCAGGGCGGCCATTACCAGCGTCGTTTGCTGGAGCCTCTTTTCTTCGGCACGCTGAACACGCGAGTTCGAGCACGCTCCGCCCGAGCGCGCGAGTTTGGACGCGTCCCGTTTCTCAACGGCGGACTCTTCGCGCGATCCCGCCTCGAGAAGCGATACCGGTCGACCAGGTTCTCGGACGAAGCATTCGGGAACGCCTACGCGGCGCTCTTCTCTCACTACCATTTCAGCGGACGTGAGGACACAGCCGACTGGTCGGAAGCTTCGATCGATCCCGAGATGCTCGGGAAAGCGTTCGAAGCCTTGATGCGATCGAGCGATCGCAAGTCGAGCGGCGCGTTCTACACGCCCCAGGATCTGGTCGAAAACCTCACACGACGTGCCCTCGACTCGGTGGTCGACAACCTCCGCTCGGATCCGCGCCTCCTCGAGTTCGTTCAGGGTCTCAAGGTGCTCGATCCCGCTTGTGGATCTGGCGCATTTCTGGTTCACATGCTGGAGCGCCTGTCGCTCATGCGCCGGGAGCTGGGTGAATCGGGAACGATCGCCGAGATCCGTCGGCGGGTCCTGACGACTTCCATCTTCGGCGTCGATCTCAATCCGACGGCGGTCTGGCTGTGTGAGCTCCGCCTGTGGCTCTCCATCGTCATCGAGAGCGATGAAGTCGATCCAATGCGGGTCGTGCCGCTTCCAAACCTCGATCGCCACATACGCGTAGGTGATTCGCTGGCGGGCGGAGCTTTTGCCGATGATCAGAGTCGCGGGACTGGCCGCAATCTGGACGCGCTTCGGCAGCGCTATACCCGGGCGAGCGGCAGCAGGAAAACCGCTCTCGCCCGATCACTCGACCGTGCCGAGCGCAGCGCCGCAATCGATGTTCTCAACCGGCGCAGGATTCGTCTGACTTCCGAGCGGAAGGAGCGGCTCATTGCTCTCCGAACGCGCGATCTGTTTGGTTCCCGCCAATCGCCGGATCGACAGCTTGGAGTCCGCCTGCTCAGGCTTCGAGAGCAGTTTCGCGAGGCTTCCGCGAAAATGAGCGGCCTGCGCGACGGTGCCGCGCTTCCCTTTTCCTTTGGCGCGCACTTTTCGGACATCGCCGACGCCGGCGGCTTCGACATCGTCATTGGCAATCCGCCGTGGGTCCGGGTCCATCGGATTGCAGAGGCGTCGCGCATGCGGCTTCGCTACGATTTCGCCGTCTATCGCCGCGCAGCGTGGCAGGCAGGCGCCGAGAATGCCGGCGCCGGTCGCGGCTTCGCCGCTCAGATAGATCTCGCTGCGCTTTTCGTCGAGCGCGGATGCGACCTGCTCAAATGCGGTGGCACGCTCGCCTATCTGCTTCCGTCCAAGCTGTGGCAGTCGCTCTCCGGCGGAGGCGTTCGGGAGATGCTGCTCGAGCGCACCGATATTCGAGTGCTGGAAGATTTGTCCAGGTCACCCTCTCAGTTCGATGCGGCCGTCTATCCGTCGCTGCTCGTCAGCCAACGCAACGCTGATTCCGATTCACCCGGCGAAATCCCAGAGGACCGGATACAGGCAACCTCCACCTCGGTGGTCATTCACTCGCGGCAAGGAAAGCGGATCTGGCAGTGCGCACAGGACCGGCTGCCGATGGATCCTACGCCAGGCAGCCCCTGGTTACTGGTGCCGGAATCGGTGCGCGCGGCATTCGACTACGTCTCGCACGCAGCCGTTCCGCTCCACATCTCGAGGTTCGGGCGTCCAATGCTGGGCGTGAAAACCGGTTGCAACGACGCGTTCATCGTCCGCGTTGAATCCTTCGAGGGCGCGATTGCGCGTATCGTGTCGGGCGAACGACGCGGCGAAATCGAGCGCGAGCTGCTGCGGCCAGTGATTCGCGGCGAGGCTGTTCAGCCATGGATACCCGCCGCGCCCACGGAGTACATCGTGTGGACGCTGTGTGACGACGGCACTACGCGTCGGGACTTGCCACCGCTCGCGCGTCGCTGGCTCGCGCCGTATCGCGAAGCGCTCGTCCGACGCACTGATTTGCATCACAAGCGAACGTGGTGGTCGCTCTTTCGCACCGAGAGTGCTGACTGCGAGCGGCATCGCGTGATCTGGGCTGATTTCGGTCTGACGCCTCGGGCCACGGTCGTTGCCGCGGGTGAACCGTTCGTGGCGCTCAACACCTGTTACGTCGCGCGTTGCAAAACTATCGCGAGCGCCTACGGACTTGCTGCGATTTTGAATTCGCCGCTTGCGGCTGCCTGGTTGAACATCCTCGCCGAGCCCGCGCGCGGCGGCTATCACCGGTACCTCGGCTGGACCGTCGCACAGATGCCGATTCCAACCAACTGGAAGCGGGCCAGAGAGCGTCTCGCACCGCTCGGCGAAAGAGCGATGGACAACGACGTACCGAATGAGGGCGCGCTCCTTGCCGCGTGCCTGGATGCATACCAGCTCGTGCGCGACGACGTGCAGCCACTGTTGTCATGGAGCGCCGGCTGCGATTAGAGGGCAACATTCGTTGGCGCGTAAGATCAGCGGGCGAGGTGCGGTCCCGGATAGCGCGCGTACTTCTGCAGTCCGCAGCCTCGGACGTCCGGATCGGATCGATAACGCTTCACCCACATCAACGCTCGGCTGCCGAGCGTCTCGAAGTTGCGATCGATCAGTTCGGTGGTGCGCTGCTCTGTGACGACGTCGGGATGGGTAAAACTTACGTTGCGCTTGCAGTGGCGAGGCGGTTTGCGAATCCACTCATTGTCGCGCCGGCGGCGCTCGTGGACATGTGGGAAGGAGCCTTGCTGACGACCGGAACCGACGCGGATATGATCAGCTTCGAGACACTCAGCCGGCTGGATATTGACGAGCGCGTGCGTCGGACCCGTAAGCAACGTTCGTTCGCCGGTCACGATTTCGTCGTTGTCGACGAAGCGCACCATGTTCGGAACGCTCACACGAACAGGTATATCGCTCTCGAATCGGTCGTAAGCGGCGCGAAGGTCCTGCTGATGTCCGCAACGCCGATTCACAATCGTCGCGACGATCTCGTTTCGCTGCTTGCGCTTTTCCTCGGCTCCCGTGCGCGCAAAATGACTTCATCGGAACTGTCACTGTGTCTCGTCCGCCGCGAACACAAACACGTTGAGATGTCTGTTCGTATTCCACTCGTTCTTCCGGCGGTTCACCATTCGTTGTCCGACGACCCCGAGATCGTGAGACGGCTGGTGTCTCTGCCCGAGCCGGTGCCGGCGCGCGATGGCGGAGTTGCACGCGCATTGATCGGCCGGGGACTCGTGCATCAATGGGCATCCAGCGAGGCCGCCCTCCAGTCGGCTTTGCGAAAGAGAATCGCCCGCGCCACCGCGCTTTGTATTTCCCTGGAGGCCGGCACCTATCCAACTCAGAAGGAGCTGGAGACGTGGATCTACGGCGACGGAGCCCTTCAGCTCGGCTTCGCCGAGCTTCTGGCTGCGCCGGTGCGGGACAACGAGGAGCTGTTGTTGGGGATCCGCAGGCACCTAATGGCTCTGGAGCAGATTCGGGATGGATGGTCAACGCACGGTGGTACACATGAGACTGGCCGGACAACGCCAGGCGATATCGACATCGCCCGCGCGGGGATTATCACTGCGATCCGGAAAACCGAGCCGTCCGCGAGGATCGTCGCCTTCGCGCAATACTCGGAGACGGTTGCCATGCTTTTTCGTAGACTCAGTCACCAGGGAAAAACGGCAATGCTGACATCGCACGGCGCGCGTGTCGCTGGAGGCTCGCTGAGTCGACGGGAGGCAATCAGACGGTTTGCGCCACATGCGAGCGGTTGCGACCCACCGCCACAGTCAGAAGAAATCAACCTGCTGCTGACGACGGATCTCCTCAGTGAGGGCGTCAACCTGCAGGACGCTGACACAGTGGTTCATCTCGACGTGCCCTGGACTGCGGCGAGAATGGATCAACGAGTTGGGCGAGTCGCGCGGCTCGGCTCCTCGCACGCAACTGTAAAAGTGCACGTGCTGCGGCCACCGCCGAGTGCAGAGAAAGTTTTGGCCGGAGAAACAATCGTCAGCCGCAAATGGCTCCTCGGTCGAAGCAGCGTCGGAACTAGCTCTCTCGACCCCGCTTTCGCGGCAGAAGAATCCAGAACCTCGGCGCTACCGGATAGCGTGCCTGCTCTGTCTGAACGACTGAGATCAATCCTTATGTCATGGTTTCGCGGAGACCTCGGGCATTCGACAGAGAACGGGGCGCCGGCGTCGTCACATCAGCGCATCATCGAGGTCGCGACCGTGGCGGGACGAGACGGTTTCCTCGCCGCCGTTTTCTGCGGAGGATCCGCGCAGCTATTGGCAGGCGATGCCGATGGAGTCACTACTGATATCGCGACCCAGCTCGCCATGTGCGTGAACTCCGAAGGCTCGGAACGGTCGACAGACTCCGCGGCAGTCGAACACGCGCTTCGGAGTATACACGCGTGGTTTGAGAACTCGCGGGCGGCGGCGACTGCGGGCGTCGCGACCTCGCGAGCCAGCAATCGCAGACGGATTGTTGAGCGAATCGATCGGCTGATTGAAGAGGCGCCGCCGCATCATCGCGCTGCATTGTTTCCCATCGCTGCGCGTGCCCGCCAGTTGGCTGTCGCTCCTCAATGCGGAGCTGTGGAGCGCGAGCTCGAATCGCTTCTCAGGTCAGAGTTGCCGGCAAAAGAATGGCTCGCCGCCGTCGCAAATCTCGACGGTCGGCAAGCCATCAATGAATTCCTCGACCAGAATCTCGTGGTTCACGCGATCCTGATCGCTCGTGCTACACCGCGTCGATCTCGGTCGCCGTGCGCTCCAGGATCTCTTTGATCTTCCTGATCTGCTCCGGCGTGCGGGAGCCCTTCGATGCGTAGACGGCGCGGCCGACGTTCTTCATGCCGCGGTGGACTTCCATCATCGGCTCGCCGAAAAGACTTTGCGCGAATTCGGCGATCTTCGAGAAGATGTCGTCGATGAGCGGCTGGTTCTCTGAGAGATGCTTTCGCCCCTCGTCGGTGATCTCGTAGATCTTCTTGCCGTTCTCTTCCGGCATCGCCCGCGCGTAGCCGAGGTCCTCGAGCATGGTCAGAGTCGGATAGACAGTGCCGGGGCTGGGTGAGTACATCCCGCCAAACCGCTCCTCGATCTCCTTGATGATCTCGTAGCCATGACGAGGCTTCTCGTCGAGCAGGCGGAGAATCACGAACTTGAGATGACCCTGATCGAACATCCTGCCACCGCCAAAGGGACCGCCCCGCGACTTTCCGCGTCCGCCCCAGAACGTCCCGGCGTCGAATCCGAAGTTCTCCGGCCTCGCCCCGAACGCCCACGCGAACCCGGGCCCACAGTTCCCACCGTTCATCGCTCACCCCTCCAAACAAGACCTATCGCGCCAGCGAGCCGCCAGTCGGCGACTCTGATAGTACTGGCGATATATCTTACTCACTACGATATATCGTAAGACATATCTTGTCAACTGGGCCTCGAGTCGGTTCCTGGATCAGTCGATTCAATCCCCACAGGCAACTGAACAGGGTGCGGGGTGCCGGAGTCAGGTTGCGGGCTCCCGGTTTGGGTTGACCGGTTACCAGCAACCAGCAACGGGAAACTCGCACCCTGTTCAGTTGCAGTTGCGCCCTAGCCGACGGCTCGCTTCATAAAACTGCGCATGCCCAACATCCAGAAAATCGCCGTGATCACCACCAGAGCGGCGACAACCACCGCGAGCGGCATGTGCGGCGAGGCCGGAGTCAGCGCCGCCCTCATCCCCTCCGCGACGTAAACCAGCGGGTTGATGAGCACGGCGTATTTCATCACGGGCACCATGCTCAGTCCCTGCCACGGATAGTAGGCGCAGCCAAAGAAAATCATTGGCGCCAGAATCACTCCGAACATCAGGCCGATCTGCTGCGGCTGAATCGCGGTTCCGAGAAACAAACCCAGCGACGAGAACGCGGCCGCGCCGAGTATGGTGATGAGCAGGACGTCGCCGAAGTGTGCGAAAGTGAGATTGGGAATCGGACCCATGATGAGTCGCGCCACCGGCAGCACGAACAACGCCGACACGATTCCCTGCAGCACCCCCGCGACGATCTTCTCCGCAGCAACGAGCGAGATTGGAATCGGAGCGAGAAGGCGATCCTCGATTTCCTTCGTCCAGCCGAAATCCTGGACCATCGGCAGCGCGACCGATTGGATGCTCGAGAACGTAAGACTGATCGCCAGCACACCGGGGAGCAGCGCCGTCGTGTAGCCGCGACCCATGAAACCCATCCGCGGCAGCAGATATCCGAACACGATCACGAACATCAATGGCTGCAGCGTAGTGCGCAGCAGGAAAAACGGCAGCTCGCGCCGGGCGACGCGCATGTCGCGTCGCAACAGCGCAATGAAGATGGAAGACGCGCGCACTTCGGCGCGCGGTGCTGACATAGCGCTCACTGTCACCTTTTACTTACGCCTCCCGACCCCGCATCCCTTCCCCCTTCCGCCTTCCCCTTTCCCCCTTCCGCCTCATCCGAGCTTCCGACCTGTGAGCGATACGAACAGCGTCTCCAGCGATGGCTGGAGCAGATGAATGTCGGTCACTGTCCGTCCGGATGACTCCGCCGCTTCAATAAGCGCGGGCAGAGTCTGACCGCCTCGACTGCTGTGCACCCGGAGCAGACCATTCGCCGCTTCCACCCGACTGATTCCGGCAATCGTCTCGGCGATGACTCCGGCCGGCGCGGAATCGCCGTCGAGCACGAGCTCGATCAGTGTTCCCCCGGGTGCTTTGGATTTCAGAGTGCGGGGAGTGTCGAGGGCGAGCAGCTTGCCGCGATCGACGATCGCCAGACGGTCGCAAAGACGATCGGCCTCGTCCATGTAGTGAGTGGTCATGACGATGGTTCTGCCGCGCTTGTGCAGGTCGCGCAGGATCTCCCACAAGTCCAGCCTCGCCTGCGGGTCGAGTCCAACCGTCGGCTCGTCGAGAAAGATGATGTCGGGCTCGTGCATCAGCGCGCGCACGATCATCAATCGCTGCTGCTGCCCTCCGGACATTTCGGACATCTTCGAGCCCGCCTTGTCCGCCAGACCGAGCCGCTCGAGCAGCTCGTAGGCGCGCTTTGTTGCGACGTCGAACGAAATGCCGAAGTAGGCGGCGTGGAACTGGAGATTCTCGAGCACATTGAGACTCAGATCCGCATTCGGTCGCTGTGGCACGACACCGATGGTCTGTCTCACCCGCGCCGAGTCTTCGACGACATCCGCGCCCGCCACAGTCGCTTTTCCGGAGGTGGGAAGAATGCGCGTTGTGAGAATCCCGATCGCGGTAGTCTTACCGGCTCCGTTCGGACCCAGGAGACCAAAGAACTCGCCAGCCCGGATGTCGAGATCCAGCGAATCGAGCGCTACGACATCGTTGACCGGCGGCGAGCCTGCACCCGGTGGCGCCCATCGCGCGCTGTGTGTCGATCCGCCGCGCTTCGCTTTTCCGGTGCCTTTATAAACCTTGCGCAGCGCGCGCATTTCGATCGCGTTCACTAAGCTCCGATAGGATGCCAGGTCGTCTTGAACTCGATGAAGTCGCGGATCTCGTACACGCTCTGCGACTTCTCACCGGCCCAATCGATGGCGTCGTCGCGCTTTCGGGTGCGGACTCTCTTGATGCTTTCTGCGGCACCGAGCTGGAGCTGCTTTTTCTCCTCCTGATCGACCACCGCGCTCAATCCGCGAATGTGCGTGTGCGTAGCGAACGTCGGCACGAGCTCCTTTCTGAAACCGGTCAGAATGTTCACTACTCCACCGGGGAGATCCGATACAGCCAGCAGCTCGCCAAGAACGATAGCCGGATACGGATACTCCTCTGAGGCGAGGCATACGCACGTATTCCCGGCGATGATCACGGGGGCGATCTGGCTGAGCAACCCGAGCAAAGGCGCTTCATCGTCGGCGATGATACCGATGATCCCCATCGGCTCGGCGACAGTAAAGTTGAAGAACGGTCCGGCGACAGGATTTGTATTGCCGAGTACCTGCTCGTATTTGTCCGACCAGCCCGCGTAGTAGATCAGCCGGTCCACACTCGCGGCAACTTCCTTTGCTGCAGCGGCCTTGGTCGATGCACCCGAAACCACAAGCGAATCGGCCATCTCCGCACTCCGCGACTCGAGCATCTCGGCAAGTCGATAAAGAATCTGCCCACGGTTGTACGGCGTGCGCTTCGCCCAATCCGGCCCCGCCTTAGCCGCCGCCTCCACCGCATTGCGCAGATCCTTGCGCGTACACTGCGGAATATTCCCGAGCAGCCCCCCTTCCGCCTTCCCCCTTCCACCTTCCCCCTTTCCCCTTCCCGCCTCTCTCACCGGAAAGACACGCCC
>Ga0207645_10002507_pt1 | contig 14402 bp, 22 predicted proteins | sample KBSM53metaG_FD_184331 | JGI IMG/M metagenome (GOLD analysis project Ga0207645, IMG submission 184331) | Miscanthus rhizosphere microbial communities from Kellogg Biological Station, Michigan, USA - KBS M5-3 metaG (SPAdes) (version 2) | ecosystem: Host-associated > Plants > Roots > Rhizosphere >...
GTAGTTACCTGCCGGCGGGTAATAATCACCCTCCCCCCCCTGGCTTTGTACCAATGGTGCTGTGCGTCGCGCGGCAATCCTTGTACATCGCAACCCCAATCGAACGAGCCATCATACCCTTGTGCCCTGCCGCCCTTCTCGCGATGCCGCACCGCATCACATCGCGCACACAGCGTGCGAAGGTTGCTTGCCACCAAGGCCAGGTGCGGCGCCTGCTTCATCGGCACGATGTGATCGACCCTGGTCTCGCCCTTGCCCAAGGGTACGTGGCACACGGTACAGCAGTAGCCATCCCTTGCCACGACATGCCGCCGCAGCGTGCGCCAAGCAGCGCTATCGTAGAACGGATGTTGGCGCTTCTGGGTGCGGTTCATGGCATGGGCGAACAACTATCTGGCCGGGATTATCAAGACGCCGGGATGCCGAAGGCATAGCTGCATTCGCCATGAGAATCCTTATCCTATCGGCGGCCATTGCCGCCATTCCGTTTGCAGCCCATGCCGACGAATGGAGCAAGTTACAACGCGATATTGTGGCCGGAACCGCGCCGGAATGTGCGAAGCCGATTGCGCAACTCAGCCCGATCGAGATCGGTCATTGCGTGGAATTGCAACGCAGTGTACGGGAAGCGATGGCGCATTTCAGGACGGTTACGAATAAGCTTCCAGCAAAATAGATGCGCCTCCATGAGAACCATGATCCTTACGGCGACGCTGATCGCCCTCTCGCCTGCGGCCTATGCCGGCCGCCTGAACGATGTACCGACCACGACCCAAACGACCAGTGGAACTCGCTGCTGGAACACTTGGCGCGGCATCAACTGTGAATCCCAAACCGTCTCGCCCTACGCGACGACCACGACCCAGTGCATGTTCCGCGAACGCGGCGGCTCGGGCTGTGCAACCGAACGCGCCGAGAAGCCGCAACCGAAACCGCCGGAGCCACCACACCCGGTGAAGGCGCCAACAACCGACATCGGCCTCGGCGGCGTGCGGATCATGCGCGGGATGCCCCAATAAAAAACCCGCCGAGAGCCGGGAAGCTCTGCAAGCGGGAAGGAGGGAGTATCTCGGTCAGGATCGCGACGCAAATCCCGACCATGACGAATCCGGGTAGATTATTTGACACACTGTGTCAATAGGGAATTATTCGAAAGTCGCTCAAGATTTGAAATGGTGGCGCAGAATCGTCAAAACGGCGAGCAGAATGCCCTTGGCGACATGGCCGCTGACCGCCCGGCCGTTCCAGCCCTCCCGTGCGGCCCACTCTCGCAAACTCAACTGCTCCCCAAGGATAAACCATGCCGCGCTCGCTGCGGCGCTCCCGTGACCGCCTAGTGCGGTTAGCGCCCTGTGGCACTCCTCCCTAGCCGCAATCCCGTTTAGCTCACCAGTGACCGGCGCATGGCAACTGCGGGCCATGTCAGAGGCACGGAGACATCCGAAGTTCGCCCGCGCGAACAATTCCTGAAATTTCTCCCCGGCCATCCTCTCCGCCGGGCCGATGTCGCCGTGCCGCTCGAGCCGCGCCAGAAGCCCCTCGACGCGCCAGGGCCGCGCGATGCCACCCTCGCTGTCGGCGGTCGTGCCGCTGTCACGCGTGAGCCGATCGTGCTGGAGCCGCTCGGGCGGGAACGGGGTGTCGGTCACGGCATCAGCCCTCATGCCGCTTCCGTCGGTAAAAATCCGTCGCCAGCACCAACAGGCCAGCGAACGCAAGATCGGCCTCGGCGCGCGGCACGCCTACCTGCATACCGAGGCCGGCGATGGTCATCGCCAATGCCCCGATCACGTCGTGGATCGGCTGGTCGTCGATCGCGGACGCGATCTTACCCGCGATGCGGTCGGCGTTGTCGCCATCGACGGCCTCCTGCACGGCACGCGCGAAGTCGGCGATCTCCTGCTCTGCATCGGTCAACGCCGGCGCCTCCCGGCTGCGCACGGGGATCGGGATGTCGGTCATGGCACCGGCCTCATGCCGGCGATCAATTCGGCAACGATCTCGCCGATCAAGCGCAAGCCTGTGCTTTCCTGCCTGCTACCCAGCCTGCCACCCCCGTCGGAGACTGTTCTCTCTCCCCCCTTTAAGGGGGGGAGAGAACAGAGGGGGGGTGAGCACAGGGGGTGGGCAGGGGGTGGGCAGGGGGTGGGAAGGTTCATGTCAGCACCAACCTCGTATGCTCGTTAGACGGTGGTCCGTAGCTTTCGATTTTCACGGCGCCGCAATGCTTTAGTCGATGGAACGCGCCGTCAAACGCCTGCTTGCCGATCCCGTCGCGATCAGGACGCTTTGCGAATACCGTTGGCGCATAATTTCGCGACGATGGGTTCGGGCTTGTCCAAATACCTTCGGCATAGGTTGCGGCGAGCAACGCACGAAAGACGCGATCGGCCTTGGCGCCGAGTGCTGCCTTGTCGATGCCGCTCGGCTCCTCCAGGGACACGAACCCGCCGCGTTGCCATCGCAGCCGCAGGATGTCGCCGCTGCCGGCATAGTTGGCTTTCAGCCGCGTGAGCGTGCGCTCATCCGGGTCCGCGTCGTCGCCTGTGGTGCGTGCAAGGTACAGCCGCGACCGGACGGCGTTGTGCCAGTGCGTCGATCCTGACAGGCCGGAACCTGTAGCAATGCCGGCGGCGCTCGGATGGCCCAATAGGACCACGGCGCCATCCATTTTGATGGCAAGTCGCCGCAACAAACCGATAAAACTATTAACCTGCCGTCGTTTGATCTCGTCTGCGCCAAACAGGTTCGTTACTGCGTCGAGGATCAGCAATCTTGCGCCCGATCCCATCACCTCTCGTTCGATCCGGCGGAAATACGCAGTTGGCCTGATATCGCCGCTACGTTCGTCGGCTTCGATCATCTCCGCATCGTCCGAGATGACGGAGCGCCAGTACATGTCGCGCAGATCCGATGGAGCCGCGCCAGTAAGTTCAACAATGCCGCACAACCGCCGGTGCAGTTCGTCTTGTTCCTCCTCCGCGTAAAATCCAAGTGAGCGACAGGGATCGACAGCGAGGCCAAGCCAGGGCATTCCTGTTGATGCCGCCGCTTGAAGTTGCATAGCGATTTGCGATTTCCCGCCGCCGCCTTCGCCGGTCAACAGCGTGACTTGCCGGCGTGGTATCCAATCCTGCACCGTCCAGGGACGGGCTGGCGGCGGCTGAGCGGCCAGATCGCTGGCGCATGTCATCGTCAAAGACGGCATTGCGCTGCACGGCATTCGAGCGAGCGCCCACGGTTCGATCACCGCAAGCGGCATGTCGGGATTAGTTGCCGCGTCCTTAAGATCGTGGGCAAACAGCATCATCGCACGGCGCTGCGCGAGATCGGTGATGCGGCGTCCGTAGTGGGCTGCGTTACTCGGCGCGCCGGCGGCAAGCATGAGCCGGGCGACGAAATTTGCCGAACCGCCGAGCGGGACGAGGGTCGGCTGCTCGCCGAGCCGATCTTTAACGAGCATCGGGTCAGGCTTCGCACCCTCGCCTATTAGTTCACCGATCGCCCCGTAAACGAGACCGTGTATCGCATTGCTGAAATGGTCAGCCGACAGAAAGCCGGAGACCCGTTCATAGGCCGCGCCGTTGACGAGCATCGCGCCCAAAAGCGCCTGTTCGACCTCAAGATCGGCAGGCGGCGCAGGGTCGCCATCAGCCGCGCTCATGGCACCTACGCTTGCAAAATCGAGCATGGTTCGGACCTCGTGGTTGACGCGCAACCACGCCTGAAGCGGCTCGGGCCGGGCACACCTGCCCTGTGGCAAGACGACGCTTGCAAAAGACGGCGGAATCGGGAAATCTCTGGATTGCGACACCCATGGAATTCCCGGCTCGCGCCGGTGTGCTCAGCCCCGCCCTCCCCGGCGGGGTTGTTCATTTCAGACACCAAATCGTAGGCACAAAAGCGCCGCGCCTGCAACTCAGGATGCGTGCCCATCACGGCCGTTGCTCGGTCACCGTGACGACAGCCGCCTCGGCCTGCCGCTGCAACGCGCTGTAGACCGCGCGCTCCTTGGCCTGCTCCGGGCTGTCGGCCTCGGTGACGACCAGCTCATCGATCGGCGGCGCGGTAATCTCAACCTGGTAGATCATTGTGCCACCAGCTCCTTAGCCCGCGCCGCGATCGCCTGGGTGATCGCCCGGTAGGTCTCGGGTTCCTCCTCGCGCAGCCGCCGCAGGTGCAGGTTTTTCGCAATCTCAAGCGCCTGCAAATCGGCCGCTGTTGCCTGGCCGATCATGTATTGCAGCGCCTCGGCGTACGTCCGCCAATCGACCGCGTCATCGTCGCCGGTCGGCTTCGGAGCCATCGCGGCAAATTCGGCGAGCCAAAGCGCGTCCGGCCGGTCTGCCGCCTCGCCTGGTGCCCCGACCGGCGCCGCCGCGGCTGCCACTGTGGGCGCCGCCATCGCGGGGGGGATGCCGGCCGGGGATTCGGTGGATCGGGCGTCGGCCTGACGTGCCAGCATCAACAGCGGGCCGGGCGTTGTTGGGGAGCCGATCGCGGTGCCAAGCTCGTCGCGCTGCCTCTGTGTCAGCTCGCGGAACAACTCGCGCAGCGGCTCGGTGCCTTTGGCGGCGGTCTCGCGTGCAAGCGCCTCCAGCGCTTCGCCGTGCACCAGTACCTCGCCGGTCTCCGGGTCAACGGTCTCAGGCACCTCGGCGACGCCGGCAAAACTATCGAGTTGTGCTTTTGTGTCGGCCGGCGCGGCACGCTCGTGCGGCGCGATGCTATCCAATTCGCTCTCGTCGAGGAAACCTAATCCCGATATCGATAACGTTACCCTTCTTTTACCTTTAGTTATTGCCTTCATGGTCGCATTCGCGAGCGCTTCGCCCGTCAGACCTTTGATGCTTACCGCGCCAAAATCCTCATCCACCCGGCCGGTCTTGTCCTGTGCTCGAACATGGACCGTAAGGATTCCGTCGCTCACGTCACGCGCGACGACCTCCAGGCTGATACCGTTCAAGCGACGTAGCTGGTCGGTTGCCTCGCGCCGCGCGTAAAGCACAAGCTTGCCGCTAAGTGATATATACTCAAACGGCCGTGTGAATGGGTTCAGGCCGACCGATCTGCAAACCTCAGCGTAGTATTTCGTCTTTTCCTGAGGCGTCAGCCGGGCCAAATCACCCTTTGTAATAACGGCCTCGATCACGTTGCCGGTATCACGTCGAACGGCTATATCACTCAACGGAAGTCTCCTTTATCCTGAGCGACCGCACCCATGTCTCAGGCACGGTATATGCTTTCCGCAGCTGCCGACGAAACGACACGGACCAGCCCGGCAACCACGCTGTTGATGCCATTCCTATCCGATTTTTAAGGTCGTATTCCGTCTTGCCAAGCTGTTGGACTAGCGTACTGATACGCGCCTTTAGATCGCGTCTCTGTTCCAGCAAGAGACGAACTTCCTCATTGCCGCTCCAGTCGAGATGCTCGCCCGTATCGAGCATCGCCTCCAGTTCCTCCACCGGCGCCGGCGCGGCGATCTCGCCTGTGTCGTGCGCCTGCCAGAACTGCGCGACGGCATCAAGGATGCGCTGTTCGGCAGCCGGGTGGCGCGACACGTCGAACTCATATAGCGTGTAGGTGCGGCCGTTTGTGACAAAACACGCGAGAACGCCGCGGGTGCGTCCTGTAACCAACATGCAGGTCAGCACTTGAAGGATGTAGGCGGTCGGCGCGACCCCGTGCCACTTGTGCCATTGCTCAGGCGAGACGGACTTGCACTCCAGTATGCCGTCATCATCGATCCAGTAGTCCGGGCTGGCGCCAATCCTGTGCTCGGGCAACCAATGGTAGCTGTCGGCTTTGACCAGCCGTGCCTCGGGATGCTCCTCGCTGTAGGCGGCGGCGGCCGCTGGCTCCATTACACGCCCGCGCTTCATGGCAGCGGTATCGCCTTTGACGCTGGCGCCGCGCAGGTCGGCGGCAAGCTGTTCCATATTCATGAAGGGCGAGACGCCAAACACCGCCCCGATCCGGCTTGCCGTGACCGCACCGCGCCTGCGCTCCAGCCACTCGCCGCGGCTGGTTATCGACCATTGCTCCCGGCGCAGCCCGTCGGCACCCGATGGGTGCCGGTCCGGCTTCAGGCCGGACACGAGCGCGCCGCGCTCGGTCATGCGGCGCGCCGCAGCCCGGCAAAACCGATCAGCGCAGCGCCGAGCAGCGCGAGCGACCACGGCTCGGGCACAGCGGCTGCGCTTTTGATGATCGTCTGGCCGCGGTTCAAGATCTCCCCGCCCGCCACGAGCGATCCCGTCGCATCGAGCGCCATGCTGAACAGCGCGCCGTCGCTGACCGCGCCGCTGCCATTGTGCGAGAAGCTATCGGCAACGCCGCTCGCGATGTCGCTGAACGTATCGACCGCGCTGCCGGGCGTATCGCCGGCAAAGTTCGCGCCCTGCGTGTTCGCCGGGTCGTCCCACCACGTCAAGGTAACGGTCGATCCGCCGGCGTTCTGCCATGTCCCCGACCCGGCGGAGTTGAACTGCGTCACCGGCCCGACGAAATTATTGTCCGCGACGGTGACATCGTATGTCACGGCAGCGGTGCCGTTGTTTATGACCGACAGCGAACTGGTGTTGAGCGTCGGCGTCCCCGGCGTCAGCAGCGTGCCGGTCGATGTCTGGATGCTGCCGTTGACCTGCACCGTGCCGATCGTAACGTCGGCGAGTTGGATCGTACCGATCAGTGCGCTCTGATCGCAGCCGGTGCCGTCGTTGTCGGCACAAAAGAACGTGGCCCCGCCAAAATCCGCGGCGATTTGGAGCGTTGCCCAAGCGCACGGCGCGCTCGCACACAGGGCCACCACCGCCACCGCACCCACCAGTTTGTTTGTCATGCCGTCTTCTCCCTTTCACTCAGCGCGAGTTCGGCGTAGCCGATGATGTCGATCCAGTGATCCTCGCAGTCCGCATCGCCCGACAGGATCCGCGCGAGCTTGAGGGCGATGCAGTCGATCACCTCACGCTTGACGATCGACAGCCGCTCCCATCCCAGCTCGTGCCGGAACACGTCGCGCAATGTCTGCGCCACCCAGGCGGTCGAGGCGAAGGAGCCGTGTGTCGTTTGCCGCTCGGCGATCAGGGCGTCGATCGCGAGATTGCCGTGCGCCCAGCCCGTGCGTTGCGCGGCGTCGTGCGCCGCCCGCTCTGCTGGGGACAGCGCGTCGTATGCCGCCTGCGCCCGCGCCACGAGCGCCCACAATTCGGTTTCGCTCATGCGACATCCCCGATCGCAAGCTCTAATTGTGGACGCCAGCTTGCCCAAGCACGCGAGACTGCGCCCGAGCCTGGGAACAGATCGACCAGGTCGTCGCCACGTTCGGCGCCGACAATCTCAAATGCCCAATGACAAACCGCTTCCGGTTTGGCGCCGACCAATCCGCGGCGCAGTGTTATCGGGCACGATATCCAATCGCGTTGAACGAGCCTGTTGCCGGTGTAGTCTTCCCTCATCCGGCGGGCCGGCTTGAATATGACCGGCTCCCAGGCGTAAGCTGGCCTAACGCCCTTTTTGAATGCCGCAAACGATTTGACCCAAGCGGCCCACCGAGCCGTTGAAGGCACAAGCGATGCAATAAGCGGGATTGCCGGCGAACTCGTGTGCAGCACCCAACCATTGAACTCGCGTTCAAGCCGGCTAATCAATTCGGCATGATCGACCTCGCCCGCATAGTCGGGATGATCGCGGTACAAATGCGCACAGCCGGGATAGGGCGGGTCTGCGTAGCCGATTTTCACCAAAGCCCCTCCAAGCTGCACTCGACATCGGCCCAGTCGTAGGCGACCACGTAGCGGACGCCGACACGCTCGCATCGCTCGCGGAACTCCTTCTGCTCGGGCGACAGGCGGCCTTTCGGGCGGCGCATGAACAGGTCGCGGGACGCCGGGCGTTTAAGCTCGATCATCAGGCAGCCCTTAGCGGACGCCACGACCAGGTCCGGCGCGCCAGGCAGCATCATGCCGTCCGTCTTCATGCGGTTGACGACGCGGGCGACAAGGACACGCTCGGCCTCGTTGCGGGCCGGCAAGTAAATGCCGTTCGCGGACGGCACCGCCACGACCGGGTAGCGGTTCAGCCGGTACATGATCTCGGTCTGCAACGAGCGTTCGAGCTGGGTCATTCAGGCGGCAGCAGCAAACCGGCTTGACGGACGTACTCAAGCGCCACTTGACGTACGGTATTCCGCGTCAATCCAGATATGTCGCCGAGCAAACCGTGATCTCTCACATATTCGATTGCCGCCTGGAGCTGTGAATATCGGTTCCTGCGGTACTCACGAAGGTATTCCGGGTGTTCTAAGATCCATCTCCGAGTGCTTTCCAGGCCTCTCTCCCTGTTTACGACACGCCATTGCCGGGACCGTTCTCGCGCTTCGCCCCGATGAGTTTCGCGCGATCGTAGTGCCATTTCTTTAACTTTATCCGGGTTTTCTGCCCGCCACCGCGTCGCATATTCGCGAGCGCGTTCCGGGTTCTGCTCCCGAAACCGTCGTTTCCAGTTACGCTGATATTCCCGGTCATGCTCTTTGCGTGCTTCACTGGTCATGGGTGGCGGCTGCAAATGCAGCCGCTCCTGATTTTTCTCCCGCCAGTGCGCGTAGTACCCAGGCTGCCGCAACTCGCGCTTACGCGCAGTCTCCATTTCGCGTCTGCGTGCCTTCCGTTCTTCCTCGGTCATCATCGAGCCGCCTTCTCCCCGATGAGCCGATGCGTTCTGGCAATCGCTTGCAGCTCGGTTTCGGTCAGGTGTGCGCGCACCGTCTCGGACCGGGTGATCCGCTTCCCGAGTTCAGCGAAGAAGCTGCCGTAGCGCCGACTGAGCCGGGTGCATTCCGCGCCTGTGCAATCGCCAAGCTGCTTGCCGTAGGGCGTCGCGTATTCGAGCAGCCGAATAGTCACCTCGACCTCGATCCGTTGCTCGTCGGCCTTTGCCATCGTCTCGATAAGCTGCTGTTTCAGCGCGACCCGTTCGGCGCGGGCCACATCCCGTTCGCTTTGCGATTTCTCGTCCGTGATTGTTCGCGCAAGCGCTCTATCGACAAGCCACAGCGTGAACGTGCGCGCCGCGATGTCCTCAAACTCGGTATTCTCGACAACGTATTGCCGCGCAATCTCGCGCAGCTCTGCCGCAGTAGCATCGGGGTTACGCTCGCGGAAGGATGCAAGAATTGCCTCGGGCTTCGGAACGCTGGTTCGTTGCCGCCGGCTCTGCCGTTTCTCTGTGTTGGTTTCTACGGATGGAGTCATAGCGCCGTCTTTCCTCTTTTGTGAGACATAAGGTGCTTACGCTGCCTCGGCTGGTGCGTCGGGAGGAAACCGTTCATTCCACCATGCCTGAAGCGCGTCTGCGTGGCGCAGCTTCGCACGCCCTTCGGAGCGGAGCCGCGCTATATTGTACTTGACATCTTCCTCCGTCATGTCGTCGCGACGTACATAAACGGGTTCTTCCAGATCGGCCGAGTGGGCCATTGGATATCTGGCCTGAAGCGTGACTAGGTCGCCGGCCGCCAACGCATCGCGGTCCCGCTTTTTCTTGTCCGCGGGATCGTAAGCACGCGCGAGCATGGCCCGTGCAATCTGTCGCAAGTGAAGGTGACAGCCGGCATAGACCTGGGGAACGCTCGTCTTGTCTGGGTCGAGTGCTTCCATGCACTCGTTGGCAATGGCGATCGGGCTGATGTGTATTACGAACTTGCGACTATCCACCGTCTCGGAGACAAGAGCGGTAAGATCGGTTTCATAGGACATCGGGTTCACCTATCCTTTTGAGCCAAGAAGCAACGCGCGGCGCGAGACGGTGAATATCGTCAAGCATCTTGTCGGTCATGGTCAGCAACACGTCCGCCGGGTCTTTTTTGAGCAACCCATCCTGCTCGAAATCGCGAAGGCGGCCCCAGAGCCAGAGCGCTTCGTTGCTTACAGGCACTTGTTCCGGGGATGGAGGTATGGCATCGCGAATGATGCCGGCTGTTGTGGGTTTTTTGTCGGGGTCGGTCAGTGCCGCCTCGAACGCATCTTCCGGCACGTCGTCCAGCTTGCGCCAGTCGTGCATCTGCCGCTTTGAAATACCCAGTTCGGCCAGGGTTGGTGCATCGCTCCGTGGTTCCGGCGTGGAACCACGGAGTAGTTGCCCCCTCGCCTTCTCGCGCTGCTTATCGAGTTCGCCCGCCTTGCGCTCAGCCCGTAGCCTGATCTCGCAGGCACGCCGCTCGGCCTCGATGTTCTTGGCTTGTCGGGCGTACACCTCGAACGCGATAGCCTTGTCGCGGATGCTCTTTACCTCATCGACCTGATAGGCAGCGTCGATCGCGCGGCACATCGCGTCGTAATGGACAGGAAGGTCGCTCATCACCCCTCCCCGCCCAGCGCCGTGCCGCTCGGCAGCACCGTCGCCGGCTGATCGACGCGCCCCGGCCGCGGCCGCACGCGCACCTCGTATGGCGCATAGCACTGGCCCGAGAGCCGCTCGCCGGGATCGGTGATGACAGGCCAGCCCGGCAGATAGCGCGGCAGGCCGGCGGCGGCGGACAGGCTCCGCCCCTCGCGCTCGCAGCGGCTGCGGCAGTATCGGCGCCGGTGGTAGTTGTTGGGGGATTCGCCCTCGCGGCGATCGACGGGATGCCCGCAGATCGGGCACGGCGGATGCGGCTTGCGCGCGGTCACGCGCGGTGCTCCCCGGCGCACAGCAGCGCCAGGGCCTCGTCCAGCGATAGGTATGCCGCGATCGGCGCGAGCGGCTCATCGACCGCCCATGCCTCGAAGTGACCATCGGCAAGCGCGGTGATCTCGACGGCGCTAAGGGCGTCCAGCCGCACGACCGGCGCATCGTCCGGCCTTGAGTGGATGCTGCACGCGACGCCGCGATCGTGCAGCCTCAGCCACAATCCGAAGGTGTGGGCGATCTGGTTTGTCTCCGCCGGCGTCCTCACGGCGAGCAGTCCCGGCCGGGCGGATCGCCGGGCGCCAGCCCCCCGGTGCACGGTCCACCCGATCCGCCCGGCCGGGGCACTGTGGAGGGCCGCGGCACCTCGGGAGGCCACTCGAGGCCCGCGGGCCAGTTCTGGTCGAACCAGATCCAGGCGCGCTCCAGCGTGTCGCTGTGGCAGCCTTTGCCCTCGGCGATCCGGCGGAACAAGCCGTCATTGCCGCAGGCGCGGCGGCCAACCGTGGCGAGCGAGCGATGGGACGCGGCGGCGTAGGCTTCCGCAAGGGTCAGGAGGCTGCGCGCGTTCATTCTGCGATGATGTCGTTTATTTACGATAAATCAATCGTAAATTTACGACGTAGCGCAAAAACCCGCCCGACGGATCGACGTGCGAACCGTCTAAAATTTTAGCGTATTTTTGGCCCCTGTACCGTATAGTCAGGGCCGATGATTGGGTCTCGGTAGAGCTATGGGCAAACGCGGTGACGCGCAGCCGCCCCGGCTATGGGATGATGCGGCCTTTCTGCGCCGCGTCAGCGATATTGCCGTGTCGCGCAACCGCTCCTTGCGCGAGATCTCGATCGCGGCCGGCATGGCCCATGACTACCTAAGTCGCCCTGCGCCGCGCAGCGGGCGCAGTATTGAGCCGTTGCTGCGGGTCGCAGCGGAGCTGGACGTGCCGGTGTGCGAATTGCTTGGCATTAAGCATGAGCAGTTCCGACAACCGCTGTCGCTTGATACCGAGACGCTGAGTCGCCTGGGCTTTGCCGCCGACGTTGCCGCGCACCTCTATGTATCGATGTCGGACCGCGGCGAGATGCCTAACGAGGCCGCAGCGATGGAGATCGTCGAGACGATCGTCAAGATGATCAAAAGACAGCCGCCCCTACAGAGCGGGAATAATTCCCCAGAACAGGGGAAGTAAAGGAAAACCGCTCAGCGTTCCCCACGCCTCGCCGTCGTAGCGACCGACGCTCAGGGCGCAGTTATAGCCTGGCATCAGAACGCAGGGACCGAACTCTCGGCCCGGCGATATTGGCGCGGTATCAATCGGATTTAATTCTATCGGTGGCGGCACCTTAAAACTCGCCATCTGTTCTTAACCCGTAATCCATCTGCCGACTGCCGTGGATTATAGCTGGCTCGTATGCCGGGGAAAACGCGCAATTTTATTCGAATTGATCATGAATGACTCTCATATTGAGTCTACCTGTTTCACGTGAAACAGGCCCGGAGATATGCGCGCATTATGCGTGTACAGGGCGAAGCGAGCTTCGCCCGATGTCGCATAAGGTTCTATTAGGGAAAATCGGGAATCCGGCCTTATCAAGGGCCTGGAAAATCGCCGGCACATCGGCAACGGCCGATCGGGGCGCGATCAATATCTCGTGTAACAGCGGCAGGGTTACGGCCCCGCCGAACGCTGCACATCCTCACGCATCGCGTCGAGTTGGCGCTGTTCCAACTCCTCGACGCCGATAACCACGTTGCGCGCCTGCGCGTTGACCCGGATCAGTTCATCGAGCTTGAGGTGAAGAGCGGCCGTGTCGCGGCTCTGGGTAGCCTGGATCAGGAACACCATCAGGAATGTAACGATCGTCGTCCCGGTATTTATCACGAGCTGCCAGGTGTCGCTGAACCCGAACAGCGGCCCGCTAGCGGCCCACACGAGGATCGTCAGCCCGGCCAGCGCGAAGGCCCACACGGTGCCCGCCAGGCGTTCGACGCTTCGGGCGAAGCGATCGAACACGTCAGCGCCTCGGCGGCCGCGGCGTGCCAACCGGCGGCCCCGCCGGATCGTCCCGCTGGATCGGCGGATCTGTAGGCGGCCGGGCCGGCGGCGCCTGCCCCTCGCCACGATCGATCTCCGCCTCGGCCTCCCGCCAGAACCGGCCGTTTTGCCCCTCCGGCTCGCCGGCCTCTTGCCAGAGTTGATGCGCCCGCCGGCGTATCCGGGCCTCGCGCTCGGTGATGTCTTTATTATCGGGCATGTCAAATCTCCCCGGTTACACGTAACCCAGCAACAGCAGGATCAGCAGCACGATCAGGAGCAGCCCCAGCAGCCCCGATGGCCCGTAGCCGTAACCGCGGGAGTAAGGCCAGGCGGGCAGCGCGCCGAGCGCCAGGACCACCAGGATGACGATTAACAACACGGTAATCGTGGCAGCCTCCCGTGTTAGTCAGCGGGCGATAGTTTCAACCGCACCCGCTCGCAGCTCTCCTGCAACGAGATGTATTTACCGTCAGTTGTAAATACGAGGCACTGTGTACCGGCGGCGAAATGACCCTGTTCGATGCCCCGCGGGCGACGGATATTGATGACCTGCTCCGGGTTAATGAGAATCACCTGCCCGCCCGGCCCCTGCAACTCGACGAAAGCGGCGACCAGCAGGACGGCAATCAGCGCGCCGCCCCCGTCAGCATGTCCTCGAGCGCGGCGACCCGCGCCGCCAGCTCCTTAATCGCATTGACCAACGCATACGTCAGCGCGCTGCTGTCGATCGTTTTGATCTCGGTGTCCGGCAGTTTTGGTAGATCGCCGTCCCGCATCTGGTCGAATGTGACCATCATAGAGCTGACCAATTCCGGCATCACCAGTTCAGTATGGTCGGCATCGAGGCCGGTGTAGGAAATGCCCTCCGGCAGTCCGCCCTTGCCGTTGTACTGATAGGTTATCGGTTGCAGCGCGAGCACTTGCGTCAGACCGCTCTTGTACTCGGTGATGTCGCGTTTCAGGCGGGCATCACTCGGCGCGGTCCAACTGCCGCCGCCGGGTTTTATCGCGTTGGGGCCAGACAACGTCAGATCGGAGAATATGTTGGAGCCAGCCGCGTCAAATGCGGCCCGCGCGCCATAGGTGCCCGCCGACACCGAGTTGACGTACACGGTCGCCGCCTCCGTCCCCGGACTACCGTTGGTGAGGTATGCCTGGAGACCGGCAAGCGATACGGTGGTGCTGCTGGAGTTTTTCCCACGAAGCCGCAGGCTTGCACCGATACCGACCGCGACCGCCCTGGGGTCATCAACAGTTAACGGGTCGGCAGTGATCAAGGCGCCAGTCATCGTGCCGCCCGACAGCGCCAACACCGCCAGGTTCGTCGCTGCCGCTGCCGCTGTTGTGCCTCCCGTCCCGCCCTGCGCGATCGTCGCGGTGCCGCTCAGGTTGGAGAATCCGACCTGGGTACGCGTAACGCCGCCCGTATTATCCACGCCGGTCAGAAAGAAAGATGCCGAGGCAGCTTGTGCCCGCACACCCCCGAGACCTGTCGTGGTCGGCGGCTGGAGTCCGGGTACGAAGTTAAGGGTCGTCCCGTCCGCGTTGGCAATAAATGTCCCCGACGAGCCGCTGAACAAACTTGTCGATTGTAGCCCAGCCATCGTGAGGCCGGTGTTGTTGGTAATGGCGCAGCTTGTACTAGCCGTGACACTGACTTGCAGCGTCTTGCCGGGCGTAAAGATGCCGGCGGGCA
>Ga0207645_10002511_pt1 | contig 14376 bp, 12 predicted proteins | sample KBSM53metaG_FD_184331 | JGI IMG/M metagenome (GOLD analysis project Ga0207645, IMG submission 184331) | Miscanthus rhizosphere microbial communities from Kellogg Biological Station, Michigan, USA - KBS M5-3 metaG (SPAdes) (version 2) | ecosystem: Host-associated > Plants > Roots > Rhizosphere >...
TTCGGCGCGGCGCGCCGGAGCCAGTGCCGAACGTCCCCCGGTCGCCAGGCCGCAGACCGGGCCGGAAGAAATCAGGATGCCGGGCTCAACGGCGCCGAAGAAGGAGAAAGCGCGTCCGCCGCTGGCGATCGATTACCTCGACGCCGCGGAACTGCTGATCGCGGGAAAGAAGGACGAGGCAACCTCGCGCCTCAAGGACATCGTGCAGAAGCACCGCAAGGGCGAGTGGATGGATCCGGCATACATCGCCGCGGAAGCCGACTACGCGCGGGTTTACAAGCCGCCCCGCAAGAAGAAAAAGTGAGGAGGTCGGAGGTCGGGGGTCGGAGGTCGGGTTACTTCGGTGCGCCGTTCACCCCTTCGCAGCCTGGCCTGGCGCGCCCGCGTCCGGGTTGAGGGACTGATTTCTCGACGAGGCGGCGGAGTTCCTTGATCGGCTCCGGATTGTCGTCGACCTGCAGGCGCAACACGACGTCGTTGTGCAGCCAGACGCCGCAATCCTTCTTCACGATCAGCAGCGCCGCCGACTGCTGGCCGCGCGTGTCGCCGCCGCCGGCCTGTCCCCCTTCGAGCGCGGCGACCAGGCGGATCGAGAGCGGGCCGGTCGTCTCCTCGAAGTTCTTGACCATGTTGTTGACGACGGCCTCGCCGGCCAGGATGTTCCCCTGCGCGGTGCAGAACTTGCCGCCCTTGTTGCCCGCCCACGTCGACGCCTGCGGCCCCGTGTAGGCGGCGTAGGCGCCTTTCGGATCCATCACGGCGAACTGCCGGCCGGCCTTCGGCCACGCCTGGCCCGCGTAACCGGGATCCGGATCGCTGTCGAGGATCGCCTTGACGATCGCGTCCGGCGTCATGCCGGCGCGCAGGAGCGCGAGCGCCTTCGGGCCGTAGCTGACGTCGACGATCGCCTGCGTCGCGGCGATGCCGACGTTGGCCTCACCCCACAGCACGCCGTTGCCGACGGAGAAGACGCGCGACTGCACGGCCGCGCCGAGCTCGCCGGTCGCGGGGTCGTAGCCGAGGATGGAAAAGGTGCCGGTCCCGAGGGGATCGGGCGCCTGCGCGTGCGGATGCGGAGAAAGAACGGCGACGCTGAGAATGGCGGCTAGCGCCAGGGCACCAGTTTTTCTATCCATTGAATGCGCATCAAGTCGTTGTAGATGACCGTGACCATGAGCATCAGCAGGAGGACGAAACCGGCGAGGAGCATCTTCTCCTTCACCCGCATGCTGAAGTCGCGGCGGGCGAGGCCCTCGAGCGCGAGAATGAAAATGTGGCCGCCGTCAAGGACCGGGATCGGCATCAGGTTCAGCAGCCCGAGGTTCAGGCTGATCATCGCCATCAGGCTGAAGAGCGGAATCCACCCGGCCTGCGCGGCGCTGCCCGAGAGATCGGCGATCGCCACCGGCCCCATCAACTGCTTCACCGAGGTCTCGCGGGTGATCAGGCCGGCCAGGGTCTCGACAATCATCCGGGTCCATTCCCAGTTCTTGTCGAGACTCAGCTTCACCGCCTCGAGCGGGCCGGGTTCGATGGTCCGCGTCTCGTAGGGCAGCAGGTGCGCGCCCATGATGACCGTGCCGCCGGTCTTGCGCGGCGTCACCGTGACGGTCTGCTCGCCGTTGTCACGGCGGATGAGGAACTGGATCGGCTTGTCTTCGTTCCCCTTGATCGTGGCGATCATCTTGTCGTACGAGATGTTGCGCTCGCCGTTGATGCCGATGACCGCGTCACCCTTGCGCAGGCCGGCCTGCGCGGCCGGCTGCCCGGGGCTGACATCGACGACTTCGGGATGCACGATCGGCTGGATGCCGATGTCGCCCATCTCGTACTTGCCCTGGCCGTCGGGCACGAGGATCAGCTCGTTGGCGCGCCCCTCGCGCACGTAGCCGATGGTCACGTTGCGCTTGGCCTTGCCGCCGATCACGTAGAGATACTGTTCCCAGTTCTCGATCGGCTTGGCGTCGATCGTGACGATGCGATCGCCGGGCTGGAGCCCGGCCTTCTGTCCCACCGAGTTGTCGGCGAAGGTCCCGATGACCACCGGCTGCTGCTCGTAGGCCGGAACCGGCGCCCCCTGGTAGAGCACGACCGCCATCACGACGATCGCCAGGATCAGGTTCATGATCGGCCCCATGACGAGGACCTGGAACCGCTGCCACTTGCCCTTGGACAGGAATTCGTCGGGCGCGCCGGTGCGCGTGTCTTCGGGGTTCTCCCCCGCCATCTTCACGTAGCCGCCCAGCGGGATCGCGCTGATGCAGTACTCGGTGTCACCGCGCTTGACGTTGATCAGTTTCGGGCCGAAGCCGAGCGAGAACGTGAGCACGCGTACGCCGATGCGCCGGGCCATCAGGAAGTGGCCGAGCTCGTGCACGAAGATGAGGACGCCCAGAACGAATAAAAAGGCCAGTACAGTCAATATTTCACCTGGAGGCCCGGGAACCGGGAAGTCAAGGGATCGATTGTACTCCAGCCGTCGCCCGGGCCGCGAACGCCCGGGCCCAGCCGTCGATTTCCCGGACGTCTGCAAGACCGCTGACGCGCGCGGCGCCGTCGAGTTCGTAGGCGTCCATGGTGTGCCGGATCACGTCGGCGATGCCGGTGAACGCCAGCCGCGCCTCGAGAAACGCCGAGACCGCCACTTCGTTGGCCGCGTTCAACACGATCGAGAGCCCTTCGGCCCCGCGCAGCGCCCTGAACGCCAGCGCCAGGCAGGGAAACCGTTCCGTGTCGGGACGCTCGAAATCGAGGCGTCCGGCCCGTGCCAGGTCGAGCGACGGCAACGGAGCCGACCAGCGATCGGGATACGAAAACGCATACTGGATGGGAAGACGCATATCGGTCACGCCGAGTTGCGCGATCACAGATCCGTCGACCAATTCCACCATCGAGTGCACGATCGACTGCGGGTGCACCAGCACGTCGATGCGGTCGGCGGGCACGTCGAACAGCCAGCGCGCCTCGATAACTTCGAGCCCTTTGTTCATCAGGGTCGCCGAGTCGATGGTGATCTTGGGGCCCATGCGCCAGGTGGGGTGTTGCAAGGCGTCTGCCGCCGTGACGCGTCCGAGTTCGTCGGCGGCCATGTTCCGGAATGGACCGCCGGAAGCGGTGAGAATCAGGCGCTGGATCTCGGCGCGTGTGCGCCCGTGCACACACTGGTGGATCGCGTTGTGTTCGCTGTCCACCGGCAGCACCGCGACGCCGCGCCGCGCCGCCGCCGCCATCACCACCGATCCCGCCATCACGAGGATCTCTTTGTTGGCGAGCGCGATGGTCTTGCCCGCGTCGATCGCCGCCAGCACCGCGTCGAGCGCCGCCGTGCCGGACGAGGCGAACAGCACGACGTCGGCGTCGGGATGCGTCGCGATCTCGATCAGGCACTCGGGGCCGTGCTCCGCGGCGAGCGCCGATCGCGACGGCTTGTACTTCGCCACCTGCTCCGCCAGCCTCGACGCGTTGTTCCCCGCCGCGAGCGCGACGACGCGCAGCTTGTCGGGATGCGTGTCGACCACCGCCAGCGCGCTCTGGCCGATCGAGCCGGTGCAGCCGAGGATGGCGACGCCCTTCATGTCAGGTGCCGGTCAGCGGTGGCCAGCTTGCCCCGCGGTAGCCTTGGCGAAGGCGGGTTGCCGGTTGCCGGTTGCCCGTTGCCGGTGCTGGTCATGCCATGAAGCGTACGAACACGTAGTACACGGGCGCGGCGAAGAGCCAGCTGTCGATGCGATCGAGCACGCCGCCGTGGCCGGGGATCAAGTGCGAAGAGTCTTTCACGCCCGCGCTGCGTTTGAGCAGCGATTCGAACAGGTCCCCGATCATCCCGAGCAGCGAGATGACGAGGCCGACGAGGATGAGGATCCAGATCGGAGAACCGAAGACGTAGAGCCCGCCCGCCACCATCGCCGCGGTTCCGAACACCGCGCCGCCGATGGCGCCTTCAATGGTTTTCTTGGGGCTGATGGTCGGCGCGAGCGGACGACGGCCGAAGGCCCGGCCGCAGTAGTACTGCGCAGAATCGGAGATGACGATGACGACGAGCAGCAGCAGGACGGCGAGGCGCGGATCCCATTGGTGTGCCGAACCGTCGGAGATCCGCGGCTCGCGGATCCAGGCCAGAGCTCCGAGCGGCAGGCCGATGTAGATCGGCGCGACCATGGTTGCGGCCGCGTCGCTCAGCACACTCGCCGCCGGACGCCCGCGCGCGACCGAGGCGGCGCCCACCACCAGAAACGCCGACATCAATACGAGCGGCACGGTGTTCGGCTGGAACACGTCCGCGACGACTGCGGTGGAGTCTCCGCTGGCCCCCCAGCTCGAATGCACGTAGCGATCGCCACTCCACACCGCGTAGCAGGCGAGCGCGACTGCGACGGCGCCAATCCCGCCAGAGACCGCGACGCCGAGCGCGGCGGCAATCGTCCGATACTCGTGAAAGGCCAGAACCGCGGCGATGAGCGCCAGCACCAGTGTGCCGATCGGCGGCAGAAACCAGATCGTCCCGATGACGACCGGCAGAAGCACGAGTGCCGAGAGCACCCGCGTCACTGTGCTCTATCTCGCGGCCAAGCCGGCCACTGGCAACCGGTAACGGGCCACCGGCAACTGGGAACCGTCACCGGCCCGCCACGGCCGGCTGCTTGATGCCGCCGTAGCGGCGGTCCCGCTTCTGGTAGGCGACGATCGCCTCGAGCAGGTGCGGCATGCGGAAGTCCGGCCACAGCGTATCGGTCACCCAGATCTCCGCGTACGCGATCTGCCAGAGCAGGAAATTGCTGACGCGCATCTCGCCGCTGGTGCGGATCAACAGATCGGGATCCGGCTGCCCCGCGGTGTAGAGATACGACGCGAAGCGCGCCTCGTCGATCTGATCGGCCGGCACACCCTCGGCCACGATGCGCTTCGCCGCTTCCACGATCTCGGCGCGGCCGCCGTAGTTCAGCGCGATGTTGAACAGCATGCCGCCGTTCGACGCCGTCTTCGCCTCCGCGTCGCGCAGCTCGCCCTGGACGTCGCGCGGCAGTTCCTCGGCGCGTCCCACCACCTTGAAGCGGATGTTGTTCTTGAGCAGCGTGTTCAGCTCGAGGCGCAGGTAGCGCTTGAGCAGCATCATCAGCGTCGAGACTTCCGTCGGCGGCCGCTTCCAGTTCTCCACCGAGAAGGCGTAGAGCGTCAGCACCTTGATGCCCAGCCGCGCCGAGCCCTCGACGACCGCGCGCACCGACTCGATGCCGGCGCGATGCCCTTCGACGCGCGGCAGGTGCCGCTGCGCCGCCCAGCGGCCGTTGCCGTCCATGATCACCGCGATGTGCGAAGGCAGCCGGTCGAATGCCACCTGACGGGCGAGCGCCTCTTCGGGCGATCCGGGTGTCAGGGAAGCGAGGACGTCTTCGAGACTCATTGATGCAGCCGGGGCTGAGCAATCATCATAACAATTCAGTACTCGACCTTCATCAGGAACAGCCCCCGCGGCGGCGCCGTCCGGCCCGCGGCCGAGCGGTCGGGCTGGATCAGCAGCCGCGCGATGTCCTCCGGCGGGCGCCGCCGCCAGCCAATCTCGACCAGCGTGCCGACCAGGCTCCGGACCATGTAGCGCAGGAAGCCGTTCCCCGCGATCTCGAACACCAGCAGATCGCCGTCGCCGCGCCGCCACGCCGCGCGGCCGATCTCGCGCACCGTCGAGTGGTTGACGCTCTGCGCGTTGCGGAAGGCGGCGAAATCGTGCGCGCCCAGCGTGGCGTCGGCCGCCTGCTGCATCAGCGCGACGTCGAGGGGAAACGAGCGATGCCAGGTGTAGAGGCGCAGGAACGGCGGCAGCACCGGCCCGTTCCAGATGCGGTACTCGTAGGTCTTGCCGCGCGCGCTGAACCGGGCATGGAAGTCGTCGGGGACGGTGGCGAGATGAACGACGCGAATCGTCTCCGGCAGGTGCGCGTTCAGCGCGCGCGCGAGCCTGGTGTCGGCGAGCGGCGTGTGCAGCCGCGCGCTCGCCACCTGGCCGAGCGCGTGAACGCCGGCATCGGTGCGCCCGGCGCCGTGCAGCGTGACCGCGCGCCCTTCGATGCGGCTCAGCGCCTCTTCGAGGCAGCCCTGGATCGACGGGCCCGTGTCCTGCCGCTGCCAGCCGACGTACTCGGTGCCGTCGTAGGCAATCGTGAGCCTCACCGTCCTCACGTCACGCGCGGCTCCCGGGCTTGACGACCGGCATCCCCTTCTTGCACAGCGGACACGATTCCGGCGGATACGCCGGCACGTCCATGCGCACCAGCGCCTGCAGCGGAATGTTGAGGCGCGTGGCATCCGCGCCCCGATCGATGATCGCCCCGGCCGCCGACACCTGCGCTCCCGTGGCCTCGGCCACGGCAATCGTCTCCCGCGTCGATCCGCCCGTCGTAATCACGTCCTCGATCACGACGACGCGGTCCGAGCGCGCCAGCGTGAACCCGCGCCGCAGCGCCATCGCGCCTTCGGTCCGCTCGGCGAACATCGCGCGCACCTGCAGCGCCCGTCCCACTTCCTGGCCGATGATGATGCCGCCCATGGCCGGCGAGAGCACCACCGTCGGCTGCAGGTGCTCGAGCCGCGCCGCCAGGGCGCGCCCGAGTTGCTCGGCGAAATCGGGATGCTGCAGCACCAGCGCGCTCTGCAGGTAGCGATCGCTGTGCAGTCCCGACGACAAGCGGAAATGGCCTTCGAGCAGCGCCCCCGACTGGCGGAAGAGATCGAGAACCTCGGCCTCGGTCATGATGGCGACAGTCTACAACCGCTCATCGCGTCGATCCGAAGGTGATCGCCGGGTAGCGCTGCAACAGGCCCGGCTCGGCCATCACTTTCTCGATCGCCGCCATGTCGCGCGGCACCCAGTCGGACAGGATCTTCGCGCCCGTCGCGGTGATGACGATCATGTCCTCGCTGCGGATGTAGACGTTCTGTTCGGGCACCGTCAGCGCCGGCTCGATGGTGAAGACCAGGCCGGGCGTCAGCGTCCCGGTGCCGCCGCCCAGATCGTGCGTGGACATGCCGACCGCGTGCCCGAGCGATCCGCCGCGCGGCCCCGCCACCGATTGCCGGAACCGGTCGACGAACGCCTCCGCCCCCTTGCGGTACTCCGGCCTGGAGAACTGCGTCGAGGCCAGCAGCGCGTCCATCTTGACGATCGCCGCCTCCAGCACCGACTTCGCCGTCACGTTCGGCTTGATGCCGTAGAGGATCGCCTCGTAGGACGCGTTGTAGAACCCGTACAGCTCGCGCTGCCACGCGTTGAAGCGGCCGTTGACCGGCCACGTGCGCGTCACGTCGCAGCGGTAGTAGCTGACGTCGGGACAGTAGTCCATCACCACCAGCTCGCCGTCGGGCAGCACGCGCTCGGATGCCCGGTGGTGCTGGTTCATCGCGCTCGGGCCGCTCGCCACGATGGCGCGATACGCCTCTCCCTGCGCGCCGTTCCTGACGAAGACGAAGCGGGCCAGCGCGTCGATCTCGGCCTCGCGGACACCCGGCTCGGTACTGCGCATCGCCTCGACGATGGCGTCGCCGCCGATCTTCGTCGCGCGGTCGATCACGGCCAGCTCCTGCGCGCTCTTGATCGCGCGCATCTCGTCGAGCGTCGGCGACAGATCCTTGACCTCGACGCCCGGCACGCGCGCCTTGATCGACTCGACGAAGCGCTCCTCGCGGCTCTGGCGGCCGTCCCACGGATCGGCCTTCGCGTCGGCGTTCTTCCGCCGCGCGCCGTCACGGCTCTCGGCGTCCCCTTCAGCCGGCTGGAACGGCGCGTAGATCGCCGCCGGCGCCGGCGACATCTGCTTCAGGTCGCCCTCGAGGCGCTCGATCGGCTTCACCGCCTCGATGCCGGTCAGCGTGATCACCGCCTCGGCATCGTCGGCCGTCAGCAGATCCCCTTCGGTGGTGGCGCGGCGCTCGTCACGAGGCGGCAGGTAGAGCGTGCTGCGGCGCGACGCGCCGTCGACCAGCAGGTAGGCCTGCGGCACGGTGACGCCGGTCACGTAGAAGAATTCGTTCGACTGCCGGAAGATCGCCGACGAGTGGACCGACGGCGCGCCCTGGACGAGCGCGACGGCGCGCGGACCGATCGCGGCGGCGATGCGCGCGCGGCGTCCGGCAAACTCCTCGCGGCTGAACATGGTGGAGAACTGCGGCCGGCCGGCCTGCGTCCGGACCTCGGACGGCGCAATCCCGGCGAGCAGCGCGAGCCCGAGTCCGCACGCGGCGAGTGAACGGATCATGACGCTTCCTCCAGAGCGGGCTCAGTGTACCTCACCGAGCACGTCGAGCAGCGAGAGCGGATCGACGCGCGCGCCGTTGACCCTGACGGTCCAGTGCAGATGCGGCCCGGTGACGCGTCCGGTCGCGCCGACCTTGCCGACGAGGTCGCCGGCGGCCACGGTGTCGCCGGCCTTGACGTCGATCTCGGACAGGTGCGCGAACAGCGAGAAGATGCCGAGGCCGTGATCGACGATCACCGTCTTGCCGGTGAAGTAGCGCGCGCCGGCGAGGACGATCCGCCCGGCATTGGGCGCCTTGACCGGCCGTCCCTCGGGGCTCAGGAAGTCGGCGCCGCTGTGCGGCGATCGCGCTTCCCCGTTGTAGACGCTGCGCGTGCCGAACGCGCTGTTCGCTTCGTCGGGCACCGGCCGGACGAACGGCCCCGACCAGAGGCGTTGCGGCTCACCGTGCGCCCAGATCTCGCTCAGTTCGCGGGCTTCGGCGTCGATCCGCTCCAACGCGTCGGGCGGCGGGTTGACGAGATCGGGATTGACCGTGAGATGCCGCGTGCGGAACGCACGCGCCCGGACGACGAGCGGGTACGAAGTGCGATCCTCACCCGCGGCGATCTCGGCGTGATAGGTCGCCGGCCTGGTGTCGAGGTCGATGCCGACCGGCGCGCGCCACCGGCGCGCGCTGCCGTCCTCGTAGGCGGGCCAGTCGCGGCCGAACGCACGCACGGTCACCTGGGAGACCGGCTGCGCCGCGAGGATCGTGAAAAGGATCAGTTCACCGGGCTGGACGGCGCGGGCGCGCGTGGTGACGGTGAGTGCGGGAGGCGTCGCGGCAGCCGACGCCGCGATCGCCATCACGACGATCGAGAGATATGCCCGTGCCCGTCCCACGACGCACCCCGTCCTTGTCGCGGCCACCGCTACGGCGTCGTCACCGCCTTGCCGTTCTTCGACTGTCCGCGGAGGTTCTCCTCGAACAGCTTCAGGATCCGCTTGTACTCGTCCGCCCAGCTCGAGGCGCGTTCGAAGCCGTGGTTCTCGACCGGGTACGGCGCGAACTCCCAGTTCTCCTTGCGCAGCTCGATCAATCGCTGCGCCAGCCGGACCGAGTCCTGGAAGAGCACGTTGGTGTCCACCATGCCGTGGCAGATCAGCAGCGCCCCCTTGAGCCCGTCGGCGAAGTAGATCGGCGAGCTCTTGCGATAGGCCTCGGCGTCCTGCTGCGGCACGTTCAGGATGTTCGACGTGTAGCCGTGGTTGTAGTGCGCCCAGTCGGTCACCGGGCGCAGCGCCGCGCCCGCGGCGAACACGTCGGGCGTCGTGAACATCGCCATCAGGGTGATGAAGCCGCCGTAGCTGCCGCCGTAGACGCCGATGTGCCTGGGATTGACCTGCTCCTTCGCGGCGATGTACTTCGCGCCGTCGACGATGTCCTCGAGGTCCTTGCCGCCCATGTGGCGGTAGATCGCCGTGCGCCAGTCGCGGCCGTAGCCCGAGCTGGCGCGATAGTCGACGTCGAGCACGACGTAGCCGCGCGAGGCGAGCAGGTTGTGGAACATGTACTCGCGGAAGTAGCTGGCCCAGTACTTGTGCGCGTTCTGCGCGTAGCCGGCGCCGTGCACGAAGACGACCCCCGGGTGCGCCGGGTCGCGCCGCGCGCCGATCATCTCCGGCGTGAACAGCCGCGCGTAGACGTCGACGCCGTCGCGCGCCTTGAACGTGATCACCTTCGGGTCGATCCAGTTGAACGATCGCCACTCTGCGGTCGGCGTCGTGGTGATCTGCGTTGCCGCGCCGCCGGGCGTGTTCGGCATGACGTAGAGCTCGGGCGGCTTGTTGCTGTAGGAGTAGACCAGCCCGATCGTGGATTCGTCGGGCGAGACCTCCGCCTGGTTCGAGCCGGTCATCGACGTCAGCTTCGTGCGCGTGCCTCCGTCGATCGGCACCGTGTAGAGATGGCGCTCGCCGGGGTGCACCTCGGTGCTGGTGACGAACACCTTCCGGCCGTCGCGCGCGAGCGTGGCGCTGGTGATCTCCCATTTGCCGGACGTGAGCTGCTTCGCCTTCGCCGACGGGTCGCTGACATCGAGCGTGTAGAGATGCATCCAGCCGTCGCGCTCCGAGAGGAACCAGACGCGCTTGTTGTCGGGCAGGAACTCGACTCCCGAGGAGCCGAAGCCGCCCCCCGCCTCGCGAATCCACGCCTCGTCATGCAGCGTGTCCACGACGCGGGTCTTGCCGCTCTCGGGATCGACCGCGACGTACCAGCGGTCCTTGTTGTCGGCGGACCGCGCCCCGGCCACAGCCAGCTTCCCATCGTCAGACACGTCCGGCATCGACCAGCGGATCTCACGGTCCGCTCGCTTCTCCTTCGTATCCTTCGCCTCCTTCGTATCCTTTATTTCCTCGGCGAAGCTGCCGTCGGCCCACGCCGTCTTCCCCGTCTTGAGGTTCAGGACGGCCAGCATGGTGCGGTTCTGCGTGTCGCCGACCGCCGTGCGGCCGGGAATGTCCTCGGTGTAGCCGGTCTCGTTGACGTAGTTGGGCACGACCACGTTGCGCGCCCCGGCCGGCCGCTCGGCGACGAGGACGAAGACGTGCGTGTCGTCGGGCGACAGCATCAGGTCGGCGGCGCTCTGGCGATCCTGCAGCTCGAAGGCCGGCAGTTTGTCCTGCTTGTCCTTTTCCTCCGTCTTCTTCTTGCGTTCCTTCTGTTCCTTCACCGCCTCGAGCAGCTTCTCCTCTTCCTGGCGGATGAACTTCTGGCTGTCGGTCAGACGCGGATCGATCTTCTTCGGGGCGACATCGGTCAGCTGCTGCACCCCGGGATCGTCGAGCGGGGCGATGAACAGGTTTCCCTCGCGGACGTAGGTGACGGCGGTGTCGTTGCGCGCCCAGCGCGGGCTGCTCTCGCCGGCGGTGGTGCGCGTAATCCAGCGGCGGGTGCCGTTGGCCTCGAGCAGGATGACGTCCCCCTTGTCCACGAACAGGACGCGCTTGTGCGCCTTGTCCCAGCGGCCATTCGCCGGGGGCGCAGTCTTCTTCTGGTCATCGGTCAACTTGGTGGGCGTCCCGCCGTCGCGCGCCACCCAGTAGGTGGACGCTTCTTCTTCGCCCGGCTTCCGCCAGTCGAAGTAGAGCCGCTGCGAATCGGCCGACCAGCGCAGGTTGTCGGGCGCATAGCCCACGAGGTCGGGGCCGCGCATGATGCTGTCGACCGTGAGAGGGAGTTTCTCGGCCGCGGCGGCCGGCAGCTGGCCGCGATTCTGCGCCTGCAGCGCCGGGACGGCCAGGAACAATAAAAGGAGAAGGACCGGGCGGTTCAGGGTGCGCATGGGCAGAAATTAGCACACCGCTGCGAACCGTCCGGGCCTCCCGGCCGTCCAACCTGAGGCTGGGGGGGCGGTTTTTGCTATTTCCCCGGCGACAGCCTTTCGATCTCACATTTGGGAGAGCACAGTAATGCGTTTGCACCAGCATTTCCGGCCCTCGATCGCGCACGTGGCGGTGGCGGGGACCACCGCGGTCATGTTCGCTTTCGGTATGCCGCTGTCCGCTTTCGGACAGACGACCCAGGCTCAGCAGGCCAGCAGTAATCCGTCCGTCCGGCCGGTCGCCCAGGCGCCGCAGCCGGCGTCGGTCGTCAACGGGACGCCGGTGTCGATGGAAGACGCGGTCCGGATGGCGCTCGAGAACAACCTCGGCATCCAGGGGCAGCGCCTCGATCCTGAGATCCAGAGCTACGCGGTCGCGCGTGCCTACGCGGTGTATGCACCCGCGCTGGTGTCATCGTTCTCGCGCAGCAATAGCACGGCGCCGCCGCAGGACTTTCTGTCGTCCACCGCAAACGTGGTCACGAACGGGAACCTGTTCACCCAGGCCGGTGTGCAGCAGGCGCTGCGCTGGGGCGGCGGCAGCTACCAGGTCACCTTCGACGGCTCGCGCGGCACGACCGACGCGCCCAACACGAGTTTCCCGACGAGCCTGCAGTCGCACATGAACGGCCTCTTCATTCAGCCCCTGCTGCGCAATTTCAAGATCGACACGAACCGCGCGACGCTGGTTCAGGCGCGCAACAACCAGACGATCGCGGATCTGCAGCTGCAGCAGCGCATCACGCAGACAGGACGGAACGTTCGCGCCGCCTACTATGGCCTGCTCGGCGCCATTCAAGGCCTGACGGTCGCGCAGGAATCGCTGGACGTCGCCCGCACCACGCTGAAGAACAACCAGACGCGCGTCGAGGTCGGGACGATGGCGGCGATCGACATCACGCAGGCGGAAGCCGAGGTGGCGAACAACGAGGAAGCGGTCATCATCGCGGAGTCGCAGATCCAGACCGCGCAGGATCAGCTGCGGGCGCTGGTGCTGAATCCCTCCCAGCCCAATTTCTGGAGCACCACGTTCCAGCCGAGCGACGTGGCGACGCTGACGCCGCACGCGATCGACGTCGAGGCGGCGGTGAAGAACGCGCTCGAGAACCGCACCGACCTCCAGCAGTTCCGCAAGCAGATGTCGAACACGGACGTCTCGGTGAAACTCGCGCAGAACCAGCGGCTGCCCGACGTCAACCTGCAGGGCCGGTACGGTGTGAGCGGCATTGGCGGTACCAGGAACCTGTACGAGCAGAACGACACGGGCTTGCCGGTCTTCGTCGGCCAGTCGGCCGTCGGCTTCGGCTCGGTGCTGCGCGACGTGTTCGGCAACGACTTCAAGACGTGGAGCCTCGCGTTCAACGTCTCGTACCCGATCGGCCAGAGTGTGGCGGACGCGGCGCTGGCGCAGGCTCGGCTGCAGCAGAAGCAGGAGACGGTCAACCTCACGGAGCTCGAGCTGGGAATCACGAACCAGGTCCGCGACGCCGCCCGCCGCGTGTCGACGAACCTGAAGCGAGTCGAAGCCACGACCAAGGCGCGCGAGTTCGCCCAGAAGCGGCTCGACGCCGAGAACAAGCGCTTCAACGTCGGCCTCTCGACGACGTTCGAGCTGACGCAGGCGCAGCGCGACCTGTCGCGCGCGCGCTCCTCGGAGCTGTCGGCGATCATCGACTACAACCAGTCGCTGGTCGACTTCGAAGCCGTACAGATCGCGCCGATTCGATAGCGCTCGCGCCAGTTCCTGGCGCTCGCGCGCGTCGGGCCAAAGAATTAGGGCCTAGGGATAGGGCTTGGGAGAGGGCAGAGGACGCTGCCCTTCCAAGCCCTTTTTCTTTGCCCGATATAGACTCCCCCTGTGGCGAAGCTGACCGTCACGGTCATTACGCGCGACGAGGCGGCGCACGTCGAAGCGGCGCTGGCGTCGGTGGCGTGGGCTGACGAGGTCGTCGTCGTCGACTCCGGAAGCACGGACGGCACGGCGGAGCTCGCGCGGCGCCACGGTGCGCGCGTCGAGGTCAGGGGGTGGCCGGGTTACAGCGCGCAGAAGAACTACGCGGCGTCGATCGCGTCGCACGACTGGATCCTGTCGCTCGACGCCGACGAGCGCGTCTCGCCGGAGCTGGCCGCGGAGATCAAGGGACTGCTGGCTGCGGAGCCGGCCGCGCGCGGCTATCGCGTCCCGCGCGTCAGCTTCTACCTGGGCCGCTGGATCCGCGGCACCGACTGGTACCCGGACTACCAGCTTCGCCTCTACGACCGCCGCGCCGGCGAGTGGAACGGCCGCCGCGTCCACGAGTCGGTCGCGCTGAAGGGTGAGCCGGGCGAGCTGAAGCACGACCTGCAGCACTTCCCCTATCGCGACATCAGCCACCACCTGCAGACGATCGATCGCTACACCACGCTCGCCGCCGAGCAGATGCGCGCCGACGGACGCACCGTCTCGCTCGCAGGGCTGATCCTTCACCCGCCGTTCGCGTTCCTGCGCAACTACGTCCTGCGCGGCGGCTTCCTGCTGGGAGGGGTCGGCTTCGTCGTCTCCGCACTGAACTCGTATTACGTCTTTCTGAAGCTCGCAAAGGCCTTCGTCGAAACGCGAATCCTTCAGTCCGATTCTGAGAGTCCGCGCCTCGCGCCTCGCACCCTTGGCCTGCCGAAGCCGCGCAGCGGCGAAGGCGGCTCGCACCCCGCGTCGCGCGACTGATGTTCTCGCTCCACATCGACACCGCCCGCAGCTGGCGCGGCGGGCAGAACCAGGTGCT
>Ga0207645_10002512_pt1 | contig 14365 bp, 11 predicted proteins | sample KBSM53metaG_FD_184331 | JGI IMG/M metagenome (GOLD analysis project Ga0207645, IMG submission 184331) | Miscanthus rhizosphere microbial communities from Kellogg Biological Station, Michigan, USA - KBS M5-3 metaG (SPAdes) (version 2) | ecosystem: Host-associated > Plants > Roots > Rhizosphere >...
AGTCGAGCAGCGGCACCGCCACGGTGGCGCCAATGCCGCGCAGCACCGTGCGGCGGGACAGATGCTTTTTGGTGATGAACATCGCGAGAACTCCTGGGCTCAGTCCGCTGTCGCCGACGACGCCGCGGCCTTGGTACGCATCTGGAACTGCGACGTTTTGACGACGCCGAGAACGAGCGACGAGAACGTGTAGCGGCCGGGCGCGGCACCCCGCGTGATGGCGCGCACCGACGGCATGTCCTGCGGCCGCAGCGCGCGGCCAAGTGCGTAGGTCAGCATCTTCTCGGCCGCCACCCCGGCAAAAAGCTCGGGCTTGGCCACCAGCGCGCGGCGCAGCGATTCGGCGCCGTCGAGCCGCGTGCCGTCCACCATCACGCCGGTGGCGTCGATCGGCGTCTGCCCGTCCACCGCCCGCCACTTGCCCGCGTGATCGAAGTTCTCGAGCGCGAAGCCGATCGGGTCCATGATGCGGTGGCACGACGCGCAGGCGGCATTGGCGCGGTGCTGCTCCATCCGCTGCCGCAGCGACACCGCCTTGACCTTCGAGGCGTCGCCGTCGATGTTCGTCTCCACGCCGGGCGGCGGTTGCGGAGGCGGCGCGCCGAGCACGTTCTCGAGTACCCATTTGCCGCGCTGCACCGGCGAGGTGCGGTTGGCGGCGGACGTCACCGTGAGGATGCTGCCCTGCCCCAGCAGGCCGCGCCGGGGGCTGCCCGGCGGCAGCGCCACGCGCCGCATCCGCGACCCGCGGATGCCGGGGATGCCGTAGTGACGCGCCAGGCGCTCGTCGACGAACGTGAAGTCGGCGTCGAGGAGATCGACGATGCCGCGGTCCTCCCGCATGACGGTGCGGAAGAGGAGCTCCGTCTCGCGCTGGAACGACTGGCGCAGGTTGCCGTCGAACTCCGGCGTGTCGGGCCTGGCGTTCTGCAGCTCGCGCAGGTAGAGCCACTGCGCGGCGAAGTTCGTGACGAGCGCGTCGGCCTTGGGGTCGGCCAGCATGCGCCGCACTTGTCGTTCGAGCGTCGCCGGTGCGCTCAGCGCGCCCTTGGCCGCCACGGCGAGCAGCTCGTCGTCCGGCACGCTGCTCCAGAGGAAGAACGACAGCCGCGACGCCAGCTCGAGATCGCTCACGCGGAACGCGGCGCCAGGTGCAACCCGGGCGGGTTCGCGCTCGAACCGGAACAGGAACTGCGGATCGACGAGAATGCGCGCGACAGCGCGCTCGATGCCGAACTCAAAGTTCTGCTTCCGGCCGTCGCGATAGAACTGCAGCGGCGTGTCGAGGTCCGGACTCGACGGCGCGACCGGCCGCCGGAACGCACGCGTGGCGAACGTCGACAGGATCGTGCGCGCGCACGTGAGTTCGTCGGCCGCGGAGGCTGGCGTGCAAACGAGCAGCTTGCGCCGGCTCGGCGTGTCGCCAGGACCGGTGGGATTGAACGGCCCCGCGACCGTGACCTGCGTGATGCCCGGCGTCCGTGTTTCGACGTGAAAGACGCCGTCGGCGCCGCCCGCATGGCTGCGCACGACGCTGGCCGCCGCGATGGTGTGCGGGCCGGCCGCGACTTTGAGACGCGTGGCACCCCGCCCCTGCACCGCGACGCGCGTGCCGTCGAGCGTCACGTAAAGATCGTCGCTGCGCGGTCCCGCCGCGGGCGGACCACCGAGCCGTGCGCCACCCGCCTGTCCCACCTGCAGGTCGTACTCGGCATCGAGCGGGAACGTGTGGGTGACCACGAAGCCGCCGCGCGTGCCGAGCGGCAGGCCGTCGACGTGCGCCTCCTGCGACACGTCGCCCGGCATGCGGTAGGTCGTGCGATCGAGACCGATCGTCGGGCTGCCGATCGCGCGCCGGCTGATGCTGGCCGCGGCCGCAGCGTAGCCCTCGATGAGCGCCGGCGAGACGCCCAGGACGTCGGCGATGTTGTCGAAGCCGGCCGCGGAGTCGTCCGGCGGCAGAAGCGCCGTCACGTCGACGTCGAGCGCCAGCAGGTCGCGGACGGCGTTGGCGTACTCGACGCGATTGAGACGATGGAGCGCCGGTGTGCCCGGATCCGGCCGGCGGGTGGCCGCGCGATCGAGCGATGCCTCGAGCGCGCCGGTGAAGGCCGCGCGCGCCGCTGCCGGCGGCTTCGGCACACCTTCGGGCGGCATCATGCCGGTGCGCAGCTTGCGGACGACCTTTTCCCACACGTCGGCGTGCCCCTCGACCGCCGCCACGTCGAGGCTCGCGAGCGTCAGCGCACCAGCCTTCACGCGATCGTTGTGGCAGGTGACGCAGTACTGCTTCAGGAACGCCGCGTCGGGCACCGGCGCGGCCTGGGGGACGGCGGGCCCCTGCCCGCCAGCGCCTGCCGCGATCATCGTGGTGAACGCGAACAGGGCCGCCGCCGTGGACAGGAGCGCCTTCATTTCTTCGTCAGCGTGTCGAGCAGCGCCATCGTGGACGGCTTGGCGATGGGCGAGTTGGTGGCCAGGAATACGCCTTCGGCCCACGCCCGCGGCGTGCGCCCTTCCTTGTCGGGCACGTCGAGGCGGGCGCCGCGTTTCGCCAGCAGCGCGATCACGTCGTCCGAACCGCGATTGGCGGCGCCGTGCACGGCGGCAAGCCCCATCTGGTTGACGGCGTTGACGTCGAAGCCGAGGTCGAGACAGAGCTGCACGGCCTCGAGCCAGCGGCTGCCGTAGGTCTGACCGATCACCCAGTTCACGCCGGCCGCCATCATCAGCGCGTTCGTGCCGTTGAAGGTCGCGATCTTCGGGTCGGCGCCCTTTGCCAGCAGCAGCCGCATCGCCTCGAGATCCGCCGACTGCGCGGCGCGCGTGAACGCGGTCTGGCCGGTGATGTCCACCCACTCGAGCGAGCCGAGCGGCAGCATGTAGCGCCGCGCCGGCGGGAACTCCTTGACGCGGGCGTTCACGTCGACACCCTTGTCGAGGAGCGCCGCGATGAGCCGCAGCGCCGCCTCGCGATCGACACCGTTGTCGGTGGCGGCGCTGCGCAGATCGAGATTGCGGATCTCCACGGCCGCCCAGAGCGGCGTGCGCCCATACCAGTCGGCGGCCCGGGGATCGGCGCCGCGTTCGAGGAGGAACGTCGCGACCGGCAGCTGGCCGTTGGTGATCGCCATCATGAGCGGCGTGATGCCGTTCGGATCCGGCCGGTTCGCGTCCGCGCCGGCCTCGAGCAGGATCTTCGCGGCGTCGAGCAGCCCGTCGCGCGCCGCGAACAGGAGGGGCGTCATGCCGCCCGGGGCCGGCAGCTGCTCGCCCTGCGACGGCACGCCGCTGCGGACGATGCCGACGCCGTGCGATCCGCCGCCTGCGCCCGGCGGCCGCGCCGCGGGCTTTGGTCCGACGCGCGTCGCCGCGTCGACGGTGGCGCCGGCGGACAGCAGCGCGCGCATCATCTCGGGGTTGTTGAGCCGCGCCGCCCAGCTGAGCGCGGTCTGCGCCACGTCGGGATCGGCCGCGTTCACCTTGGCGCCGCGCTCGAGGAGGAGCCGCACGGCTTCGGGGCTCTCGGCCCGCACGGCCGCCATGAGCAGGGTGTCGCCGGCGGCATCCGTGGTGTTGACGTCGGCCTTGGCGTCGAGCAGCCGCGCAAGCATGGCCGCGTTGCCGTTCTGCGCGGCCACGTACACGGGCTGAACCCCGAGCGCATTGGCCACGGTGACGCGCGCGCCGGCGCGAATCAGCGCGTCAACGGTGGCGAGGTCGTCGGCGCGCACCGCCCAGTGCAGCGCGGTGGCGCCGTCCGGGCCGGCGGCGTTGACGTCGTGCCCCTGCTTGATCAGCGCGCGGATCGCGGCCGCATCTCCCGCGGCTGCGGCGCGCACCAGCGGGTCGTCGGCCGCCGCCGCCAACGCCGGCAGCAGCAGGAGCCCGCAGAGAAGCCCGATCGTCGGTCGCACGGGGCCATTGTCCCGCCGGACGGCCACGGACGGCGCGAAAAAAATGAGTCAAATCAGGGGTAATCGAGGCAGAGTTGGCCCATGGCACATCGTGAGTGGCATCGCAGTGAGCGAATCGGGTGGCTCCGGGCGGCCGTGCTCGGCGCCAACGACGGCATCGTTTCCACGGCCAGCCTCGTGGTGGGCGTCGCAGCGGCGAATGCCGCGCGCCACGACGTGCTGATCGCCGGCGTGGCCGGTCTCTTCGCCGGCGCACTGTCGATGGCGGCGGGGGAGTACGTCTCCGTCAGCTCACAGGCGGATACCGAACAGGCCGATCTCGCACGCGAGCGCCATGAACTGGCGACACAGCCCGAGGCCGAGGAGGACGAGCTCGCGGGGATCTACCAGGGCCGCGGGCTTGACCCGGAGCTGGCCCGTGCTGTGGCCCGGCAGCTGATGGCCAAGGACGCCCTCGCGGCGCACGCCCGCGACGAGCTCGGACTCACCGAAGAGCTCACGTCACGTCCACTCCAGGCAGCGCTGGCCTCTGCGGCAAGCTTCGCGGTCGGCGCCGGCGTGCCGGTGCTGACGGTCCTTGTCTCCCCCTCCGGAGCGCTCGTACCAGTGATCGGCGTCGTGACGCTCGCGTGCCTGCTCTCGCTCGGTGCGCTTGCCGCACGGGCCGGCGGCGCCTCGATGGTCGTGGGCGCGGCCCGCGTCTCGCTGTGGGGCGCGGTGGCGATGATCGTGACCGCCGTGGTAGGACGGCTGACCGGCGCGGTCACGGGATGAGGGCGCCTCGTCGGGCCACGTTCCCTTTTTCCAATACGCCCGGCGGCGGGCGCCCGTAGGCTGAGGGCCATGACACTCGACTCACAGACCGCCGTCGTCACCGGGGGCACCAAGGGCGTTGGGCGTGGCGCGGTACTGGCGCTCGCGCAGGCAGGCGCACGTGTCTTCGTCACCGGCCGCACCGCAGACGAATCCGCCGACCAGGCCGGCTCCATCACCGCCGTTCGGTGCGATCACCGCCAGGATTCGCAGGTGGACGCCGCGTTTGCCCGCGTCCTGCGCGAGGCCGGCACCATCGACATCCTGGTGAACAACGTGTGGGGCGGCTACGACAACATGATGGAGAATGGCCAGTTCACGTGGCCGAAACCGTTCTGGGAGCAGCCGTTGTGGCGCTGGGACGAGATGTTCCACGCGGGGGTGCGCGCGCACTATCGCGCCGGCCAGCTGGCCGCGCCGTCCATGATCGCCCGGCGCCGCGGGCTCATCGTGAACATCTCGCACTGGGCGGCGCAGAAGCATCTCGGCAACGTGGCCTACGGGGTCTCGAAAGCGGCCACCGACAAGCTGACGTCGGACATGGCGGTGGAGCTGAAGCCGCACGGCGTGGCCGTGGTGTCGCTGTACCCGGGCATGGTGCGGACCGAGAAGGTGATGGAAGCGGCGCAATGGCTCGACTTGAGCAACTCAGAGTCGCCCGAGTTCGTCGGACGGGCCATTGCGGCGCTGGCAGGCGACCCGGACGTGCTGCGCCACACCGGTCAAGTGCTCGTCGCGGCCGCGGTCGCGAGAGACTACGGGTTCACCGACGTGGACGGCAAGAGTCCGCGTCCGCTCACGATTGCTGATGTCTGACCCGTTCGAACTCGGGGTGCTCTACACCGACTTCCCGGCGCTCGCGGCGGGGACGCCGCTGGCATCGCTCTGGTCGTACGAGTCGTCTGTACGTAGTCGCGGGTCTTTAGACCCGCCTCACCAGTACTGGCTCCATCGTTCTGATCCACTGCTGAACACGATGCTGCCCGGCACGCACGTGTCGGTGGTCGTCAACTTCGGCGATCCGTGGGCCACCGGCCGGTCGTTGCCGTCGACATCGCAGCTGCCCGCGATCTCGGTGATCGGTCCGTTCACGTGGCCGCAGTTCCTCCGCGTCGGACGGAGCGTCCGCGCCATCGGTGCGGTGTTTCCCTCGGTCTTCTCACCTGACGTGATCGGCGTCCCGGCACCCGAACTGGTCAACCAGATCGTCGCGCTCGAGGACGTCTGGCCGCGCGAGGACGTCGAACGGCTGGGCGGCGCGCTCGCGAACCGTTCGCTGCCAGACGGACTTCGGGTGCTGAAAGACGCGCTGCTCGCGCGACTCGACGTCGCGGCGCCCGGCGACACGCTGGAACACGCGGCGGTGCGGCTGTTGTCGGCACAGCGGGGCGGCGTGTCGATCGAACGAATCGCACGGCACTACGGCCTCAGCCGACAGCGCTTCGCGCAGCGCTTCCACGACGTGGCCGGACTGCCGCCCAAGCAGTTCGGCCGGATCGTGCGCTTTCAAGGGTTGGTGCATGCGCTGCTGTCGAGCGACGTCGCGCAGTGGGCGTCGGTGGCGTCCGCCGCGGGCTTCTACGACCAGGCCCACATGATCAACGAGTTCCGCGGCTTCGCCGGCGCACCGCCGACGACCTTCTTCCGGCCGCACGACGACACCATCGCCCCCTCGCGCATTCAGGTCCGCGGCCGCCCCAGCGAGTGGCTGCGGTGAAACGCACCGTCCTCATCGTCATCGCTCTCGGCGCGGTACTGGCGGGCTATCTGTATTGGGCGAGCGACGAGCGTCAGATCCGCCGGCTGCTCGACGGCGTGGCCGACGCCGTCAGCCAGGAGGAGGGCGCCGGCGGCGTCGTGGGGCTGGCGGAGGTCGCGGGGTTGACGCGCTACCTGGCGCCCGACGTCACGTTCGAACCGGGCGCGCCGTTCCGGGCCATCACCGGCGCGCAGGAGATCGTCTCGACCGTCGGGCGGCTCCGCGCCGTGATGACGGCCGTCGACCTCACGTTCTCCGACCCTCAGATTGCCGTCGACGGCCGTACGGCGTCGGTCCGCACCACGGCGACACTGACCCTGCGGGATCGCGACGGCGCCCAGAGCGTGGACACGCGAGAAACGCTGATCGCGCTCGAGGAGCGTGACGCCGGCTGGGTCATTGCTACCGCGCGCGCGATTCGCGTACCCTAGCCCCGGCGTTCACAGGACGCCTCCAGTCCGCGGGAAGGGCGGCGCCCACCTGTCACACGGTCCGGTACGCGAGTCATACCGACCTTTCTTCAGCCCCTGTGCGGACGCGGGCATGCAATGAAGGAGGTCGTCCGTGTCCAATCTCGAACAACAGCACAAGCTCGCCAAGGATCTGCTGCGCGCCGCGCGCGAAGGCGACGCGAGCGCGCTCGCACGCATCCAGGCCGTCCGCTCCGATAGCGGCACCCCGTCGCGCCCACTGCAGCTCGCCGACGCGCAGCTCGCCGTGGCCCGCGAAGGCGGCTTCGAGTCGTGGCCCAAACTCGTCGCCGATTTTCACGAACGCGACTTCACTGTCTTTGCCAAGGCCGTGCAGGATGGCGACACGGCTCGCGTGCGACAACAACTGGCGTTGGAGCACGTCCGGGCGCGCGTCAACGATGCGGCGTTCACGTTCGGCCAGCGGGCGGCGCACATCGCCGCGAAGAACGAGGCCGTGCTGGCGGCGCTGCTGGACGCCGGTGCCGACGTCAACTTGAAGAGCGAATGGGAGAAGGGTCCCTACACCGTCCTCGACAACGCGGACGAGCCGACGGCGCGATTCCTGATCGCGCGGGGCGCCACGCTGACAGCGTGCGTCGCGGCCCGGCTCGGCTGGTTCGACGACCTCAAACGGATGGTCGCGGCCGACCCGTCTGTGGTGCACGAGCGCGGCGGCGACGGGCAGCAGCCGCTGCACCAGGCCAAGACGGTCGAGATCGCCGACTACCTGCTCGATCGCGGCGCGGGGATCGACGTGCCTTGCATCGATCACAAGACGATGCCGGCGCAGTACGCACTGGTCGAACGACCCGAGGTCTGCCGCCGGCTGCTCGAGCGCGGAGCGGCGCCCGACATCTACATGGCCGCACGCCTGGGCGACGTCGCGCTCGCGACACGCCTCGTCGACGCCGACCCCGCGTGCGTGTCGGCCCGCATCCACGAGCCGGGCTACGCGCCGGTGCCGCCGCTGCACATCTACTGCTGGACGCTCGGCTTCGGCCGCTCGCCGCACGACATCGCGACGCGCTACGGCCACCAAGAAGTTCGTGAATTGCTGACGGCGCGAAGCCCGCAGCGCGTCCGCTTTCTGAACGCGCTGATGGCGGGAGACGAATCAACGGCCCGCGCGGCGCTGGATGCCGACTCGTCGATCATGACGTCGCTCACACGCGAAGATCACGGCCGGCTGGCGATCTCGATCTTCTTCGAGCATTTCGTCGCGGCCGAGCTGATGCTGACGCTTGGATTCGATCCGGCGGCGCCGGGCATCGACGGCGGTACGGCGCTCCATGCCGCGTGCTGGATCGGCAACGTACGGATGGTCGGGCGGCTGCTCGAGCGCGGCGGCATGGGACTGGACGCGCGCGACTCCACTCACGGAAGCACGCCGCTCGGCTGGACTGCGTTTGGATCGGTGCACCGCCGCGCGCAGGGCGCCGACTACCCGGCCGTGGCGGAGCGGCTGGTGACGGCCGGCGCGGACATCACGGCGGTCGGCAACAAGGGGGGCCTGTCGCTGCTGGAAATGGCGCAAGGCAACAAGGCGATGCAGGATGCGCTGCGCCGCCTCGGCGCTACGTAGAAGGCCGCCTGAAGGCGGCCCCCACGTACTCACTTCTTGTTTTTGTCCTTGTCCTTGTCGCTGCCGGGCGTCACGGCGTCCTTGACGCCGACCCCGAGCTTCTTGGCGCCGCCCGCGGTCTTCTTGGCCCCGCCCGCCGTCGCCTTCGCGCCCTTCTTGGTGGTGCTGCCGGTCGCCTTGGCGACCTCCTTGCTCTTCTCGCCGGTGGCCTTCGCGACTTCAGTGCTCTTCTTGCCCGTGGCCTTGGCACCGTCGGCAGTAGCCTTGCCAGTCGCCTTGGCCGCCGTGGTCACGGCGCCGTCATCCTTCTTCTTGTCCTTGGTGGTACCGCTCTGCGCGGCGACGGCAACTCCGGCCGCACAGATCAATGCGACCGCGATCGACACGAACTTGGAACGCGCCATCGAACAATCCTCCTCGCCCCCGCGCGGATTCTAGCGTGGCAGAGCGAATGCGACGTACGCGCCTTCGGGAGGGGGCGGGAGCGTGGGAAAGCGCGCGGGGTTCCAGCCGTGGCCTGCCGCCACCGGCACCACGATGAACTGCCGCCCGTTCACCTCGTAGGCCGCGGGCACGCCGTCCGATGCCGCGGGCAGCGCGTGGGTCCAGACGACGCGCCCGGTCTTGCGGTCGTAGGCGCGCAGCGTCTTGTCCGATCCTGACGCCGCGAACAGCAGTCCGCCTCCTGTGGCCAGCAGGCCGCCACGCGGCCAGTGCGCGCCGCTGTCCGCCGGAATGCCGAGCCCGGCGGGCGCCGTGACGCTCCCATGCGGCACGCGCCACTTGATGTCGCCGGTGTTGAGGTCGTAGGCGGTGATCTCGGACCACGGCGGCCCGATCGGCGAGAGGTACGTGCTCGAGAACATGAAGTCGTACGGCGACGTGAGCCGCAGCGGCCCGGTGGTCAGCACCTCGTTCGCGAGGCGCGTGAGCCGCGCGGACTCCTCGGCCGGGATGATAGTGGCCGGGCCGGTGCGCGAGCTGCCTGGCGCGCTGCCGCCCGGCAGGAACAGCCGCAGCATCGCCGGCAGCGCCATGGAGCGGACGTAGATTTCACCACGCTCGGGATCGACGGCCACGCCGCCCCAGTTGGTGCCGCCGCTGTGTCCCGGCATCTCGATCGACCCGCGGAAGCTCGGAGGCGTGAACAGCCCCTCGTTGCGATAGCTGCGGAGCCGCTCGCCGATCGCGCGCCGCTCATCGGCCGGGAGGTACGGGTTGATGTCCTTCTCGGTGAACGACTGCCTCGCAAACGGTGCCGGCTTCGTCGGGAACGGCTGCGTCGGCGAGGTGTGTTCGCCGGGCACGTCGGACTGCGGCACCGGCCGCTCTTCGATCGGCCAGATCGGCTCGCCCGTCACGCGATCGAACACGAACAGGAATCCCTGCTTGGTAGCCTGTGCCACCACGTCGCGCCGCCGTCCATTCTGCCGGATGGTCAAGAGCTTGGGCGCGACGGGCAGGTCGTAGTCCCACACGTCGTGATGGACGATCTGGTAGTGCCACAGGCGCCGGCCCGTGCGCGCGTCGAGCGCCACCAGGCTGTTGGCGAACAGGTTCTGCCCCGGCCGATCGCCGCCGTAGAAATCGAACCGGCCGGTGCCGAACGGCACGTAGGCGATGCCGCGAGCCTCGTCGATCGTCAGCTCGCTCCAGTTGTGCACGCCGCCGTGCGTGGCGCGCGCGCCCTTCGGCCACGTGTCGGCGCCGATCTCGCCATCGGCCGGGAACGAGTGAAACACCCAGCGACGCGCGCCGGTGCGAACGTCGTAGGCGTGCACGTCACCGGGATTGGAGTCGTAGCCCGCCGCCTGCGCCGGGAGGCTCACGATCACCAGATCCTCGAACACCCGGCCCGGATTGCTGGTCTGGAGCGGGTTGAGCCCGTCGATCGATCGCCCCGTCGCGGCCAGACCGGCGCGCAGATCCACCTGCCCCTTCTGCCCGAACGACTCGACGGCCTGTCCGGTGCGCGCATCCACCGCGGTCAGGAATCCGCCGGCGATATAGAGCAGACGCCGATCGCGGCCGTCGCGGCTGCGCCAGTAGTTGAGGCCGCGGGTGCCGACCGCGCCCGGATGCGGGCGGCTCCAGACCTTGGCGCCGGTCGCGGCGTCGAGCGCTACCAGGTCGTTGGCCCCCGCGAGCACGAAGACCAGTCCGTCGGCCATCAGGGGACCGAACATGAACGAGCGCTGGCCGGCCGGGAAGCTCCACGCCACCTCGAGCCGCGACACGTTGGACAGGTTGATCTGCTCGAGCGGCGTGAACTGCGACGAATGCGCACCGCCCAGGTACGCGCTCCACGTCGCCGACGGACGCACGGCCCCCGAGACCGCCGCGAAGGCACACAACAGACTGCTGGCGAGGAAGAATCGACGCACGGCGGCGACTCTATCGCGCGATCCGGGCGAATCTCCATACCCCGATTGCGTTGTCGGGCATAATGGCCCCCCGCATGGGTACCGTTCGCGACGCCGTCATCGGCCTGCTCCGCGAGGCCGGGATGACCACCATCTTCGGCAATCCCGGGTCCACCGAGCTGCCGCTGTTCAAGAACTTCCCGGACGACTTCCGCTACGTGCTCGGGCTGCAGGAGTCCGTGGTGGTCGGGATGGCGGACGGCTTCGCGCAGGCCACCGGCAACGCCGCGGTGGTGAACCTGCACTCGGCGGCCGGCGTCGGCCACGCGATGGGCAACATCTTCACCGCCTACCGGAACCGGACGCCACTTGTCATCACCGCCGGCCAGCAGGCGCGATCCATCCTGCCCTACGAAGCCTTCCTGTCGGCCACCGACGCCACGACGCTGCCGCAGCCCTACGTGAAGTGGAGCTGCGAACCCGCGCGGGCCGAAGACGTCCCCGCGGCCATTGCGCGCGCCTACGACGTGGCGATGCAGCAGCCGTGCGGCCCCACGTTCGTCTCGATTCCCGTGGACGACTGGGAACGTTCGTGCGAGCCGGTGAACGCCCGCACGGTGAGCCGGCTGCGGTTCCCTGATCCGACTTTCATCGACACCTTTGCCGCCCGGCTCAATCGCAGCGAGCGGCCGGTGTTCGTCGTCGGACCAGCCGTCGATCGCAACGGCGCGTGGGACGCGGTGGTCGCGCTCGCGGAACGGCACCAGGCGCTGGTGTGGGTCAGCCCCATGGCGCCGCGCTGCAGCTTCCCCGAGCGGCATCCGCTCTTCGCGGGATTCCTGCCGGCGATCCGCGAGCGCATCGTCGAGCGCCTCACCGGGCACGACCTGGTACTCGCGCTCGGCGCGCCGGTGTTCACGTACCACATCGAAGGGTTCGGCCCGCACGTGCCGCCCGGGGCCGAGCTGCTGCAGATGGTGGACGATCCCGACGTGGCGGCCCGGACACCAGGCGGCACGGCCCTGGTGTGCGACGTGCGTCTGGGCACCGAAGCGCTGCTGCAGCGCCCGGCGCCGCCGTCGCGTCCGCTGCCTCGTGGGCGATGCGCACCGCCTCGCGTCGAGGCGGCCGAGGGGATCACGCCGGCCTTCCTGATGCAGACGCTCGCCGACGTGCGCCCGCCCGACAGCATCCTGGTCGAGGAGTCGCCCTCGACCCGCGCGACGATGCAGGCGCATCTGCCGATCGAACGGCCGCGCAGCTTCTTCACCTGCGCGAGCGGCGGCCTGGGGCACAGCCTGCCGGCGGGCGTGGGCGTGGCGCTCGCCACCGGATCGGCGCGGAAGGTGATCGGCCTCTTCGGCGACGGCTCGTCGATGTACTCGATCCAGGCGCTGTGGTCGGCGGCCGATCTGAAGCTGCCGATCACGTTCATCGTCGTGAACAACGGCGGGTATGCGGCGCTGAGCGAATTCCTGTCGCACTTCAACCTGAAGGAGCCGATCGGCACCGAAGTGCGCGGCATCGACTTCGTCGGCCTGGCGAAGTCACTCGGCTGCGCGGGCGTCCGGGTGCAGAAGCCCGCGGAGCTCGCGGCCACCCTGCGCGACGCCATCCAATCGCCTGTCCCGATCCTGGTCGACGTCGTCGTTGCCTGAGAGGTCCTGATGGCCGCGGTCAGCATGTCCAACCGGCGGATGCTGGTGTCGTGCTTCCTGGGCACGACGATCGAGTGGTACGACTTCCTGGTCTACGGCTTCCTGGCGCCGCTCGCGCTCAACCGCCTGTTCTTTCCGTCGCTGAGCCCGCTGGCGGGTACGATCGCCGGGTTCGGCGTATTCGCCGTGGGGTTTGCCGCCCGCCCGCTCGGCGGCGTGGTGTTCGCCCACTACGGCGACCGCATCGGGCGCAAGTCGATCATGGTCACCACGCTGGTCATGATGGGCGCCTCCACCACCGCGATCGGCCTGACGCCAACCTACGCCAGCATCGGCATCGCGGCGCCCATCATCCTGACGTGCCTGCGCTTCCTCCAGGGCTTCTCGCTCGGCGCCGAATCGGCCGGCGGACCGCTGCTGGCGATGGAAAGCGCACAGGGCAACACGCGCGGGCTCTTCGCAGCCCTGGTGTCGAGCGGCGCCGCCGCGGGCACCGTGCTCGGCACGCTGGCCGCGCTGGCCGTGGGCCTGCTGCCGCAGGAGCAGCTGCTGCTGTGGGGATGGCGCCTGCCGTTCCTGGCGAGCGCGCTCATCTTCGCCGTGAGCTTCTATGTCCGGATGAAGGTGGAGGAATCGCCGGCGTTCCAGCGCGCGATCGCCCGCCAGGCGCCCGAGCGCGTGCCGCTGCTGGCGGTGCTGCGGAGCCACAAGGTAGCGACGCTGCAGGTGCTGTTCTGCGCGATGGCCGAGTCGTCGACGTTCTACTTCACGTCGATCTTCGGCCTGTCGTACGGCCTGCAGACGCTGCACTTGAGCAACGGACTGCTGGTGGCGGGCGTGGCCATCGGCAACACGATCGGCATCGTCATGAACCCGGCCTTCGGCGCGCTGTCCGACCGCGTCGGCCGGCGGCCGCTGCTGGGCCTGTCGTATCTGAGTTCGGCTCTGTTCGTCGTGATCCTGTTCTTCCCGCTCCTCCGGATGGCGGAGCCGTGGGCGGTGATCTTCGCGATGGCCTTTCCGGGCGCGATTCTGCAGCCGATGTCGCTGGCGGTGAGCGGCAGCTTCTACCCCGAGCGCTTCAGCGATCCGCGCTTGCGGTTCTCGGGGGTGTCACTGGGCCGTCAGCTCGGCACCATCCTCGGCGGCGGCATCATGCCGTTCGTGGCGGCGTCGCTGGTCCGATCGGCGGGCGGGTCGCTGACCTGGGCGCTCGCCTACTTTGCCGCGGTCTGTGTGCTGGCACTCGGCGCGGTGATCTCGTCGCGCGAGACGGCGGGCGACTCGTGGGCCCAGGCGGAAACGTTGGTCCCTGGTCCTTAGTTCCTGGTTCCAGGTCCGTCCTCGGTCCTCAGTCCGTTCTTGGTCCTTTGTCCTTAGTCCAAATGGCTCAACTTCAAGGAGGCGGACCTAGGACCAGGGACCTAGCACGGACCAGGGACCTGGGACGGACTAAGAACTAAGAACCAAGGACGAAGGACCGCGTTCAGCTGGCACGCGCGGGGCGCAGGAGCGGCCGCAGGAGCGCCATGATCGCGAGCACGCCGCCGAACGTGCAGACGATCGTCGCGCCGGTCGGCAGATCCAGGTACAGCGACAGGTAGACGCCGAGCCCGGAGACGACCGTTCCCATCGTCCACCCCACCGCCAGACGGCGGCCGATCGTATCGGCGTAGAGCATCGCCCCCACCGACGGGACGATGAGATACGAGAACACCAGCAGCACGCCGGCAATGGACACCGACGACGTGACCACGAACCCGAACGACGCGTAGAAGAGGAAGTCCCACCAGCGCGTCC
>Ga0207645_10002514_pt1 | contig 14355 bp, 12 predicted proteins | sample KBSM53metaG_FD_184331 | JGI IMG/M metagenome (GOLD analysis project Ga0207645, IMG submission 184331) | Miscanthus rhizosphere microbial communities from Kellogg Biological Station, Michigan, USA - KBS M5-3 metaG (SPAdes) (version 2) | ecosystem: Host-associated > Plants > Roots > Rhizosphere >...
TTCCCGATCTTCTACAGCCGCGCGAAGATCGAATCGGTCGCCGAGTCGCGGCAGACGTTCGCGCCGCGGCCAGCTAGTACCGCGCCGCAAGCGGCGCGGCACTAGCTGGCGGGCAGGTAGGGCAGGTAGGGGGGTTCACGGGGCCGGTAGGGCACGTTTGAAGACAAGCGTTTTTCCCACCTGCCTTCCCTGCCCTGCCTGCCCCACCCGCCTACACGGCCCATCAGCCGCGCGCGCGTTCGCGCCGCGCAGCGAAGCCGCCGCGGCTCAGAAGCCCTCGTCGGCTGATGGGCCATAAATCGCCGGCACCGCGACGTCGTTCAGCCTCAGGTAGACGCTCAACTGCCCGCGGTGATGAATGATGTGATGCAGCACGAAGCTGCGGAAGGCCGCGGCGCGCGGCACCGAGAACATCTCCTGTCCCCCGCGGCGCAGCGACCACAGTGACGCGTACTCGGCGTCGCTCTTCTCCATGAACTCGCGCGTCTTCTTGCGCGTCTCGTCGAAGGCGGCGAGGATCTCGGCGCGGGAGGTCTTCTCGGCGACGTTCGGTCCCGCCGTCGCGAGGTCGAAGAACGGCTCGTTCAGGATCGTTCCGCCCCAGCTCGCGATGTGGCTCAAGTGCGTCGCCAGGCCGCCGAGCGACATCGATTTCGCATGCGGCTTCCAGGCCAGCTTGTCATCGGGCACACGCTCCAGCAGCCGCCGCGTCGTGCCCATCTCGTGATCGTAGTCAGCCAGCAGACCGTCTTTGATCGCCATCCGCAGAGTGTAGAACACTAGCGGCGGATGTCGCGCCTCTGCGCTCTCTGCGTGCTCTGCTCTCTCTGCAGTCTCTGCGCGTGCCGGCGCGGCGAACCGCCGCCGGCGCTGGTTGCACCTGTCACCGGCACGATTGAGGTCGCCGGCCTCTCCGCGCCGGTCCGCGTCGTCCGCGACCGCGCCGGCATCCCGCACATCTACGCCCGGAGCCAGGACGATCTGTTCTTCGCGCAGGGCTTCGTGCAGGCGCAGGACCGGCTGTTCCAGATGGATCTGTGGCGGCGCTCGGTGCAGGGGCGGCTCTCCGAAGTCCTCGGCGGCAACTTCGTCGAGCGCGACGCGATGACTCGACGGATTCAGTACCGCGGCGATCGCGGCGTCGAGTGGGCGAGTTACGGACCCGACGCGAGGACGATCGCCGACGCCTTCGTCCGCGGCGTCAACGCGTGGGTGGCGCTTGCCCGCGACAGGCCCCCCGAGGAGTTCGTGCTCGCCGGCTGGAAGCCCGAGCCGTGGGCGACCGACGATCTCCTCAATCGCACCGATGCCTTCGTCGCCAGCGGCGGCGCGCTCGACGAGATCTTTCGCGCGCGTCTCGTCGCGGCGGTCGGCGCGCGCCGCGCCGGCGCGATCCTCGGCGCGCCGCTTCAGGTGCCGGTGGGGCTCGACCCGGCGGCGATCAACCCGATCGTCGGCGAGGTTGTGCGCCGCGCAGGCACACCGCCGTTTTTCATGGGGCTGGCGGCACCCGTCGTGCCTGCGGCTCCAGGCGACGCGTCGCGCGGACGCGCGGCGGAGAGCGACGCGCGCGAAGTCGGACAGCCAGACCCCGCTTCGATCACCCGCCTAGATCACCCGTCGCGCCGCTACTTGATTCACCTCGTCGCACCCGGCTGGAACGTCGCCGGTCTTGCGGCGCCGTGGCTGCCGGGCGTCGTCGCCGGCCACAACGAGCGCATCGCCTGGGAGGCGGAGCCGTTCGACGCCGACGTGCAGGACCTGTTCGTCGAGCGCCTCAACCCCGCGAACCCCCACCAGGTGGGCGACCGCGGCGGGTGGGTCGACACACGCACCGTCACCGAGCCGATTGTGATTCGCGGCAACGCCAAGCCGTTCATGTTCGAGGCCGAGTACACGCCGCGCGGCATGCTGGTCGCGTCCGATCGCGCCCGCGGTGTCGCGTTCGTGGTGCGGTGGAGCGGCAGCGAGTCGGGTACCGCCGGTGAACTGGCGGCGCTGGCGATCGCGCGCGCCGGGTCGTGGGCCGAGTTTCGCGCCGCTGCCGCGCGATGGAAGTTGCCCGCGCGCCGGCTCACCTATGCCGACGTCGACGGCCACCGCGGGTTTCAGGTGGCGGCGCTGGTGCCGGTGAGGCGGGGCTGGGACGGAACGCTGCCGGCACCGGCCTGGTCGGGCGCAAACGACTGGATCGGCTGGCAGACGACCGACGATCTGCCGCATGCTCTCGATGCGCCCGCGGCCGGCGCGCCGCGCGAACGCGACGGGAGTGCTGCCGCCATCGGCAGGCTTGCGCGGAATCAGCCGGCTCGGGCCGAATCGATGCTCGAACAGATCGCCGCCGCAGGCGCGCTCAGCGTGCAGCGCGCGCTGGTCGTCGACGCGCTGGCGCAGGCGATGCGCGATACGACCACGTCAGGCACAGTCCTGTTCGCGCACCCGCTGGCGATCAGCGGCCCGAGCCGGCGCCGCTTCAACATCGGTCCGCTCAGTCGGCCGGAGGCAGCGACGCCGACGGTCTCACTGTCCTTCGATGTGTCGGACTGGGATCGATCGACGGCGATGAGCGCGCCCGGCCAGTCGGGTTCGCCCGCGAGTCCGTACTTTTCGAACCTGGCGCAGCGATGGGCAACAGGCGAGCGGGTAGTGTTTCCGTTTTCGGAGGCCGCGGTTCAGGCGAACGCGGCGTCGACGCTCACGCTGATACCAGGCGCTCGGTAGCGCGCAGGCGTCGCGCAGCGAAATCAGGAATTAAACGGAATTAGGAATGAGGAATTCGTACGGCGTACGGAGCGCTCTGCAAATGAAAAAGCCTGCGCTCGGGCCCGACCCTCAGCCCCAGCCCCGGACCAGCGAAGCCAGCCAGCCCCAAGCCCCCAGCCTCCAGCCCCTGACTCTGCTCGGATTTACATCACGTCGGCGGGATCCGCAGATGGAGCGACGGCGGCGCTGCGAACGGGGCTGGTGATGATGAACCCGCGCTCGGTATTCAACTCCAGCCGGAAGCCGACGTGGATGCTGCGGAGCTTGAGGAAGCTGCCGCCGAGCGAACTGCCGGCGAGCCGCGCCGGCATGAACACCGGAAAGAACGCGCCGCCGCGCACCAGCACGCTGCCGCTGGCCGGGCTGAGGACGACGATCTCGTAGGTGCTGTTGGCGGTGCGGATGACGAGGCGCTCGAGCGGCGGCAGGTCGGCGACGTGAATGCCGTCGCTCCAGTCGCGCGCGCTCCACGAGCTCAGGAGCCCGGACGCCGGCACCGACGGGTGGATACCTGATTCGACCGAGGACCGTGGCAGCTCGCGCGTCACTGAACCTGGTGGCAATGATAACAGCCCAGCGCGTGCTGCGTCCTGTTGTATTCGTACGGTCGTGTGAAATCGTAGGCGGGGCGGTGCAGCAGCCGCGCCATGCCGGGCATCACCACTTCGCGCATAAACGCGGCTTTCGCCTGATTATCGGATTCGGCCACGTAGCCGTAGATCGCGTTGCGCATCTGAGCGTCCATCCTCGTCGTGTAGGTCTCGAACCCCCTGTCGCGCACCACCGGCTCCGGCAGCGCGGCGACCGCCGGCATCTGCCACGCCCGGGCGCGCGCCTGCACGCCATGGCACGTCTCGCAGGTAATGCGGTCGGGCCCGCCCTTGATCCGCCCGAGCGTCACTCGGGCCCACGGCATGACTTCCGATTCCATGAAGCGCACGATTTCCGCATCGCTCCGCTTCTCCCCGTGCGGCCGGATCGCATCGTCGGCCGGATAGGCGATCGCCGCGGTCTTGCCGTGCAGGCCGATCACCACCGCGAAGATGACGGTGAGGATGGCGATGAAGCCGGCGAGCGCCTCGCGCAGCGCGAACGAGGGCCGGCGCGGCTCCCAGGCGAGCGCCGCGCGCACCGCCTCCGGATCGCGGGAGGCGCGCGGATCGCCGGCGAACAGTTCGAGCAGCGCGGCGAGCGGCGCGCCGCGGCGCACGCCGGCGAGGACGATTGGGGCGGCGGCGCGTTGTCTGGCGTGGACGATGACGGTGGACGTGCCGAGGATTCGATCCGCGCGCGATTCGACGCGGCGGATCTCGGCGACGTCGTCGAGCGCGATCTCCTGCCCGCCTGTGCGCGTCGCCCGCAGCAGGCGGAAGTCGGTGAGCAGATAGCGCTCGCCGGCGATCCACGGCGTCAGCCGCCATGGACGGCTGCTCCAGAGCAGCCGCTCCCACGGCAGCGGGTCGTTCATGATTTCCTGAAATCGACCTTGGGAACCTGCTTGGCTTCGGGCGGCACTTCGTAGAAGGGATATTCCTTGAAGCCGAACATCTTCGCCGTCAGGTTGGCGGGGAACTGGCGGCGGGCGGTGTTGTATTCCTGCACCCGCTCGTTGTAACGCATCCGCTCGGTCGCCAGCCGGTTCTCCGTCCCCGCGAGCTCGTCCATCAGGCGGTTGAACTGCTCGTTCGACTTCAGTTGGGGGTAGTTCTCGACCACGGCCAGCAGCCGGCCGAGCGCCGAGCTCTGCTGGTTGGCCGCGGCAATCGACTCCTCGGGTGATTTGGCCGCGAGCAGGCGCGATCGCGCGTCAGCGATGTCCTTGTAGATGCTCTCTTCGTGCTGCGCGAACCCCTTGGTTGTCTCGACGAGGTTGGGGATCAGGTCGTTGCGCCGCTGCAGCTGGTTCTCGACCTGCGCCCACTGCGCCTTCACCGCCTCTTCCTGCTTGACGAACGTGTTGTACGAACAACCGCTGAGCGGCAGCGCGCAGACCGCGAGCAGTGCCAGCTGAACGAGACGTCGTCGCGTGGTGGTCATACAGGCATTCTACCAACTGGCGCCGCCGCCGCCGCCGCCGCTGCGGCCGCCGCCGAACCCGCCGAAGCCGCCCCCGAAGCCGCCGCCACCGCCGCCAAAGCCGCCACCGCCGAAGCCGCCGCCGAATCCGCCGCCGAACGGGCCGACGCCGCTCGACCAGCCGCCGCGGCCTCCCCAGAATCGCCGGCGGCGGCGCCCGCCGCCGAGTCGGCTGATGATCAGGAAGGCGATGAAGAGCCAGAACAGCGTCGACATGCCGATCGGCGTCACATCGCGCGTCCGCTCGCGCAGCGGCGCGCGCACGCCGGTCAGCGTGATGCCGCGCGCCTCCGCGATGCGGCCGGCGATGCGCGTGGTGCCGGCGAGCAGCCCTTCACCGAAGCGGCCCTCGCGAAACGGCGGCGCCATGTCGTCGCGGCTCGTCTGACCGGCGAAGCCGTCGGTGATCCATTGCTCGAGGTCGTAGCCGACCTCGACCTCGACGCGGCGCTCTTTCATCGCCAGCAGGATGAGAACGCCGTTGTCCTTGCCCTTCTGTCCGATCCCGCGGCCATGGTTCTCGAACAGCTTGACCGCGTACTCCTTCACGGTGCCGAACGGTTCGACGGTGTCGACGGTCGCCACCGCGACGACGTCGCCGCTCTTCTCCTGGAGCTCGCGGATCAGCGTGTCCATCGCCGTCCTGCTGTCGGCGTCGATGACGTGGGCGAAATCGTTGACCGGTTCGGTGAGCTCCGGCAGCGACGATGCGGGGCTTTGTGCGTGGGCATGCCACCCGGTAGCCGTCAGCGCCAGCGCGAGCGTCGCCACGAACAGCGGGCGCTGCCAGCGCGCGCGCGAACCGGTCATCGAGCGCTCCAGCCATCGACGTGGCTGACGATCCGCTCGACAGCGGCGAAGTAGGGAGGAAACAGGCGCTCGGCCTCGCTCGAGCTGATTTCCTTCACGCCGACCAGCCTGGTGATGTCGGTCACCGCGCCGGGCAGGCCGACGATCCGCTCGACGTGCCGTGCCGCGGCCGCACGGTCGTCGCCGCTGAAGGCTTCCAGCCGCGCGATGCTGGTGATGAGAGCCGCGAAGGCGGGGGCCGACTCGACGACGAGGTCGGCGAGCGCATCGCTGCGCCCGCGTGTCTCGAGATAGCTCTCGCGCAGGTGGAGCAGGTGGCTGCGCGCCTGAACCTCGCAGGCTCGCCGCAGATCGGCTGCGTCGACCCGCAGTGACGCGAACGGGTTTGCGCCCGAGACGACCGCGTGGTCGGCGAGGATCGCGCCGAACTCGAGCGGGAAGGCGTCGAGCGATCGCTCGAACTCGCGCGCGGCAATCATCAGCGGCGTCGCCAGGCCGGCGTCGTGCCAGGCGCCGACGCGCGCCGCGGCGGCGCGCAGATCGTCGTGGGTCATCGATTCGACGACCGCGAGCGTCGTCGTCGGCGGATGATCGTGGCTGCCGTGGCCATGGTGGTCGTGATGATCGCCGGCGCGGGCGCGCTCGCCGTAGATCACCAGCGACTGCAGCCTGGCGCCGAAAATTCCACGGAGATCACGCTCGAGCATCTGCACCGCATTCGACGTCGCCATCGGTTCATTGTACGCACGCTCGCGTTGGTTCGGCTAAAGCCGGACACGACGATCGCCACTACAATGGAAGCGATGCGCATGCGCCAGCTGAACATCGGGTGCTTCGGCGGCGGCACCGGACTGCCGAGCCTGCTGGGCGGACTGAAGCACAACCCGTGGCTGCACCTGCACGCGGTGGTGACGATGTTCGACAGCGGCGGCAGCTCCGGTCAGCTGCGCGACGAGCTCGGCGTGCTGCCGCCGGGCGACATCCTCAAATGCGCGCTGGCGCTGTCGCGCAATGCGCGCGAGGCGCGGCGGGTGCTGCTGGCGCGGCTGCCGACGCTCGAGCACGCCAAGCTTGGCGGACATACCGGCGGTAACCTGCTGCTCTCGATGATGCAGCGCTACAGCGGCGACTTCCTCGATGCCATCGATGGCCTGCGCGCCCTGCTCGGCTGCCGCGGCCGCGTCTGGCCGGTCAGCGTGCAGTCGGCGTCGGTGTGCGCCGAATACAACGACGGCTCGGCGACGCGCGGTGAAGTGGAGGTCGATGCGGGGCAGACGTCCGGGCAGCTCGTCAAACGGATCTGGCTGGAGCCGCCGGTGTCCATCCATCCGACGGTGGCCAAGGCGATCAGCGAGTTCGACGCCGTGATCATCGGTCCCGGGAGCTTCTATACCAGCCTGATGCCGATCTTTCTCGTGCGCGGCGTCGCCGACGCCCTGGCGCGCATGAACGGGCCGGTGATTCTGATTGCCAACCTCCTCACCGAAGGGCGCGGCATGACCGGCTTCACCGCGGCCGATGCGGTCGCGCGCATCGAGGAAGCCTCCGGCCGGCGCGTCGACGTGGTCATCACCAACCAGAAGTGCCCCTCGCCCGAGGTGCTCGATCGCTACGCCCAGGAGCACAAGGAGCCGCTCGCCCACGGCATGCTGCCGGAACACTGCGAGGTCGTCGCCGGTGAGTTCTGGACCGGCGACATCGCGCGGCACGATCGCCGGCGGCTGGCTTACGCCGTGTGGACGGTGCTCTCACGGCGTCTGCTCGGCGAGCCGGTGACAATCGCCTGACGTAGCGCGGCTCGCGTAGCGCAGGCCTTTCAGGCCTGCCAACCGTCGCGCGGGCAGCCCTGAAGGGCTGCGCTACGAGCGATCTTGAAAACCCAGCTCATTTCTTGAGCAAGTCTGCGACCGTGTAGACGCGGCCGCCTTTCATCACCCGCTTCACGTCGCGCGCGGCCCGGATGTCGATCAGCGGATCGCCGGCGACGAACGCGAGGTCCGCCACTTTCCCCGGTTGGACGGTCCCGAGCTCGTCGCCGAGCCCCAGCGCCTGCGCCGCGTTCAGCGTCGCCGTCTGCAGCGCCTGGAACGGCGTCATCCCGGCGTGAACGTACGACTCCAGCTCGAAATGCAGGCCGAGCCCGTATGGGACGATCGGGGCATCGGTCCCGGCGACGATCCGGCCGCCGCCGGCGGCCACCGCTTTCAGCGTCGCCTCGTACGGTTTGACAGCGGCGTCGAGCGCGGGGTTCTGTGGCGCGCGCGCGAGGTCCGCGAGCATCGCCACGAGCGGCAGCGGGAAGAGCGCCAGCCGCGGATCGTAGAGCAGCGTCTTGTCGCCGGTCGCGCGCGCCTGGAAGCCGCCCTCCACACCGATGGTCGGCGTCAGCGTCGCCCCTGATTTCGCCAGCAACGCGACGACATCCTTGTACGCGCGGCCCAATCCGCTCGCCTTGGGCGAGTAGCCGCGGCGGCTGGTGCCGCGCAGGTGATCGACCGCGTCGGCGCCGGCGGCCAGCGCCGGATAGATCTCGTGCGAGGCGACCGGCCTGCCTTGCTCGTGCGCGTAGTCGATCACCCGCTTCTGGTATTTGTCGGGCAGGCGCACGGAGGTCTCGAAGAAGTCGGCGCCCAGCGCCATCGCGCGATCCAGTTCCTGATCGAGCTGCGGCTCGGAGCCGATCGACACGCCGCCGGGGTCGTAGATGCGGCGGCCGTCGAACGGATCGCCCGCGAAGAACACGCGCGGCCCGGGACGCCGCCCCGAATCAAAGGCCTCTCGCTGCTCGAGCGCGACATAGGGATTGATTGATGGCAGCCTCACGCTCGTGATTCCATACGCCAGCCAGATTCTGCCGAAGTCGCCGCCGTAGCCGTCGTCGAGATGCGCGTGCATGTCGACCAGCCCCGGCATCACCGTCTCTGTCCCGGCGTCAACGACAGTTCCGCTGTGGAGATCGGGGCGATGCCCCTGGATGCTGCGGATGATCCCGCGTTCGACGACGATGTCCGATTCGCCGTGCAGCGCTTCGAGCACGCCGTCGAGGACGTGCGCGGCATGGATGACGATGCGCTCGGGGAGCCGCGCGGGCTGCCACGTGAGATCGACTGCGATCGGATCCGGCGGGCTGCCATCGGCGACGATGCGCTGCAGCCCCTTCGGCGTCTGGTAGACGATGTGCCGTGAATCGCCCTCCCAGCTGGGCGACTCCGGTTGATCGTCGGCGATCGCGTCGGGCGGACCGAGCGGCGTCCCTTCGCCGTCGACTGCGACTATCCACAAGCGCCCTTCGGACACGAAGGCCATGTGCGTGCCGTTGGGCGACCACACCGGCCCGCCGCTCTCGCGGTTGCCGGCCGAGTGCTGCGGGAACGGCACCGACTGCGACCAGGAACTCGACTCAAACCCGAAGAGCAGCAGCCCGTTCAGCCCCTCGCGAAATCGATCCGAGTACGGAAACAGCGCGCCGACTGCCACCGACCGGCAGTTCGGGGACCACGTCGGCCGGCCGATCTCGCCGCCGGTTCCGGCGGTGCCGCCGCCGCGGCAGTCGCCTGGCTTCAGGCGAACGGTGCGGATTTCGTGGCGATCGCCGAGATAGGCGATGAGCGATCCGTCGCGCGACCACGCCGGCCCGGAGACCGCAGTGCGCTCATGCGTCGCCTGCACCGCTTTGCCCGACGCAAGATCGTGCACCCACAGCTCCATCCGCCCGCTGCGATCGCTGGCAAAAGCGATCGCGCGGCCGTCGGGCGACCATGCCGGGTCGACGTCGTACGCCGCGTCGTCGGTGAGCCGCACCGGCGCCCCGCCGGCCGGCAGCATCCAGAGATCGCCGAGCGCGGTGAACGCGATTGCCCGGCCGTCGGGCGAGACGGCCGGCTTGACGATGCCGGTGACGCGCTGCAATCCCGAGGGTTCGAGCGTCCGGTGCGCGATCTGGAACGTGCTGCGCTGCAGCGTGACGCTGGCCCTGAAGGGAACCGTTGACGGCGAGCTGCCGAGCCACTGGCGTTTGATCACGCCGTCCGCGGTGTAGAGGAATTCGTGATCGCCGATCCAGCCCGGCCTGAAGGGGAAGACATCTTCGTCGGCGCCGCTGACCTGCTGACCGTTGACCGCGAGGCGGCTGCTGGCGAGCGTGTAGGCGAGGTGCGTGCCTTCGAGATTCCACGCCGCTGCGGCCGGCATGCCGTTCTTCGCGGCGTCGACGACGAGGCGCCCGCCTGCCCTGAGCGACGTCGAAGGCCCGGCACTCACAGCCCACAACCCGGGCCTCCGTTCGCGGGCTCCTGCGGGGCCATCCTCTCCCCGGTCCTGCGAGACGAACGCGATCTCGTCGTCATTCGGCGACCACGCCGGCATCGCGCCGTCGCGGTCGCTGACGCGCCGCAGCGCGCCGGTGGCGAGCGTCAACTCCCAGATCGTCGAGATGCCGCCGTACCGATCGGAAGAGAAGGCGATTCGCGAGCCGTCGTGCGACCAGGCTGGCTCGCGATCATCGAATTCGCCGACGGTCAGCGCCTCGAGCCTGCCGCCGTCGCGGTGGACGACGTAGATGTGCCACGCGCCGTCGTCGTAACCCTGGAAGGCAATCGACTGGCTGTCGGCCGACCAGGCGGGCAACCGCGCCTCGAACAGTTCGGGAGTGATGCGGGTGGCGTCGCCGCCGTCGATCGGCAGCACCCACAGGCTGCCGAGCAGATCGATTGCGATTGACCGGCGGTCGGGCGACACCGCCGCCGACATCGACGTGCCTTCGGTGATGGTGAGCGTGATCTCGCGCGTGGTGAGCGACTGCGCCGCAACCGCGCCGCCCGCGACTGCCGCCGCCAGGACCAGACGACTGACGCGGAACCGGTGGGCCACCGGCGCTATCGCTTTTTGAGGGGCTTGCGAGCGCCTGTTTTCCGCGAGCCGGCCGGCGTACGTTGTCCGCGGGACGCCGCCGCCGCAACTCTTGCCGTTGTTCTCGGAGTCTTCGTTCGACGCTTTTCCGTGACTTTCGAGGCCGGTCTGGCCTTGGCGTCCTCTGTGTCCTCTGTGTCCTCTGTGTCCTCTGTTGCCTCTGTGTCCTCTGTGCGGCGCCCACGTTTCAAAAGCGCCGCGCGCTCGATGATCCGCGCCAGCATCGCGCCGGCGTCGCCGCCCTTCGCCGGCCGGTGCGACTGCCAGATGGCCGGCGTATCTTCAGCGAGGATGTCCTCGAAATCGCCGCCGCTCTTGACGCTGAGCGGCGCGAACTCGGTGATGTCGACCTCGCCGGACCAATCGTCCTTGTGCTTGATCAGCAGCCAGCTGCGATCGCCGCCGCCGCGCGCCCCGGCATAGCGGCCGCCGGTGCGCACGAGCACCCACGAGCCTTTCAACTTGAAACCGTTGAGCGTGAACTTCAGGTCGCCTTTCTTCAGCGCCGCGTCGACGTCGTCGACCTGCGGCGTCCAGGTGCCGCGATCCCAGAGCATGACGATGCCGGCTCCGTAGCCTTCGGGGATCACGCCCTCGAACTCGCCGTAGGCGACGGGGTGATCCTCGACCTTCATCGCCAGCCGCTTCGTTTTCGTGTCGAGCGCCGGTCCCTTCGGTACCGCCCACGAGAGCAGGACACCGTTGTGCTCGAGCCGGAAGTCGTAGTGGAGATGGCTGGCCAGGTGCTTCTGCACGCAGAAGAAGCGCTCCTCGTGCGCAGGCGCGACCTTGCCCTCGGGCTCCGGCGTCTTGTTGAAGTTGCGTTTGCGTTTGTATTCTTCGAGGGCCATGCCTAATTCACATCACCCATCAGCCGCTTGATCGGCGGTGTCAGCGCGAACATCACCAGCGCGCCGCCGATGCCGACCGCCGCAATCAAGCCGAACAGCTGATAGAGCGGCATCGATCCGTAAAGCGACGCCAGCCGGCCGCCGATGAAGTTGCCGCCGGAAATCGCCAGGTAAAACACCCCCATCATCAGGCCGGCGACGCGTCCAGGGGCCAGCTTCGTGAAGGCACTCATGCCGACCGGGCTGAGCGACAACTCGCCGAGCGTGTGCAGCAGGTAGGTTCCGACCAGCCACCATGGCGACACTTTGACGCCGTTCTCGGCGAGCTGGGCCGCGACGACCAGGATGCCGAAGCCGGCGGCCACGAACACCAGGCCGAGCGCGAACTTCGCGGGACTCGAGGGTTGACGCTTGCCGAGGCGGATCCAGATCCACGCAAACACCGGCGCGAGCGTGATGATGAACATCGGCTGCAGCGACTGGAAATAGCCGCTGGGAAATTCCCAACCGAAGATTGAGGTGCGGGTGTCGCGATCGGCGAACAGGTTCAGCGTCGAGCCCGCCTGCTCGAACTCGGACCAGAACAAGGTGGCGGCGAGAAACAGCGCCAGGATCGCGTAGAGGCGCTTCCGCTCGGCCGACGTCCACTCGCCGGACAGGAACAGCCACAGGAAAAAGGCGACGGTCAGTCCGACCAGCGACACACCGGCAGCGTCGGCGATCTGCTTCGCGGTGATGGGAATCGCGCCGGTGTACATACCGGCGGCGAACAAGACCAGCAGCGCGAAGGCGATGCCGCCCCACAGTTTCGTCCGCTGCCGCAGTTGCCGATCCGCGGCCGGCGACTTCGCCGGCGACGGATGCAGGCCCGCGTCGCCGAGATACCTGCCGCCGAGGACGTACTGCACCAGGCCCAGCACCATGCCGATGCCGGCCACCGTGAAGCCGAGATGCCAGTCGATCCGCTGTCCCAGGTAGCTCGTGACCAGCGGGGCGATGAAGGCTCCGAGGTTGATGCCCATGTAGAAGATCGAGAAGCCGGCGTCGCGGCGCGGATCGTCCGAGGAGTACAGCTGCCCCACGATCACGGCGACGTTGCCTTTCAGAAGACCGGTGCCGAAGACAATCAACGTCAGCCCGAGATAGAACGTCGCCACCGACGGGAACGCCATGCAGAAATGACCGCTCGCGATCAAAATGCCGCCGTACAGCACCGCGCGCCGCGGGCCGATCAGGCGATCGGCGATCCAGCCGCCCGGCAGGCTGGTCATGTAGACCATCGACGTGTAGAGCCCGTAAATGGCGCCGGCGACGCTGGTCTCGAATCCCAACCCGCCGGCGGCAACCGGCGCGGTCATGAACAGGATCAGCAGGACGCGCATGCCGTAATAGCTGAAGCGCTCCCACATCTCGGTGAAGAACAGCGTCGACAGGCCGCGCGGATGGCCGAAGAAGGCGCGATCGTGGAGGCGCGTGTCGGCGGCGGCCACAGCCATGCTGCTCGAAGAATACAATGATTGACGGGCATGATGCGCAGCCTCCTCATCAGCACGTACGAAATGGGGCGCCAGCCGTTCGGCGTGGCCTCGGCCGCCGCATGGCTGCGCGCGGCCGGCTGGGACGTCGACTGCGTCGACGTCGCGAAAGAGAAGCTGCCGCAAGAGCGCGTGGCTGCCGCGGACTTGATTGGCTTTCATCTGCCGATGCACACGGCGACGCGGCTCGCGGCGCCAATCATCGCGAGCGCGCGGCAGGCCAACCGCTCGGCGCGGATTTGCGCGTTCGGCCTCTATGCGCCGCTCAACGCCGAGTGGTTGCGGTCGCTTGGTGCGGATGCGATCTTCGGCGGGGAATTCGAGGCCGCGTTGGTCGCGTACGCGGCGTCGCAGAGCACGCAGAGCGAGCAGAGCACGCAGAGCACGCAGAGGGTGCCGCGCCTCCACTTCCTGGTGCCGGAGCGGGCCGGTCTGCCGCCGCTTTCGAAGTACGCCACGCTGCATGCCGCGGACGGCACGCGCCGCCTGGTCGGCTACACCGAGGCGAGCCGCGGGTGCCGGCATCTCTGCCGCCATTGCCCGATCGTCCCGATCTACGAAGGCCAGTTCCGCATCGTCCAGCCGGAGGTCGTTCTCGCTGATCTCGACAACCAGATTGCGGCGGGCGCCGGACACATCACCTTTGGCGATCCCGACTTCTTCAACGGCCCGACGCACGCGATGCGGATCGCGCGCGCCCTGCACGCGAAGCATCCGCAGGTCAGCTACGACGTCACGATCAAGGTCGAGCATCTGCTTCGCCATGCCGATCTGGTGCCGGAGCTCGCCGAGACCGGGTGCGCGTTTGTCACGAGCGCGGTCGAGTCGGTCGACGACAGCGTGCTCGCGCTCCTCGACAAGGGGCACACGCGCGCCGGCTTCATCGACGCGGTGGCCCTCTGCCGCCGCGCCGGCGTGACGCTGGCGCCCACCTTCGTTGCCTTCCACCCGTGGCTGACGCTGGCGTCGTACTGCGACCTCCTCGACACGATCGATGAGCTCGATCTCGTCGATCACGTCGCGCCAATCCAGCTCGCGATCCGGCTGCTCGTGCCCGAGGGATCGCGGCTGCTGACGCTGCCCGAGATGCGGACGCATCTCGGCTCGTTCGATCCGGCAACGCTGGCCCACAGCTGGACGCATCCGGATCCGCGCGTCGACGCCTTACAGCGTGAGGCCATTGCGATTGTCGGCAGGCGCCTCACGTCCGATCGGCAGGCGATCTTCGACGAGGTCAGCGCGCTGGCGCACGAGCGGGCCGGCGTTCCGGCGCGCGCGGTCAGCGCGCGGCCGGCGCGCGACCGTGCGACCGTGCCGTATTTGAACGAGCCTTGGTACTGTTGAGCGGAACCGAATCCGGAGCAGGTGGCTCTGGTGTGATCGTGATGGGGCCGGGGGCTGGGGATTGGCTG
>Ga0207645_10002519_pt1 | contig 14347 bp, 11 predicted proteins | sample KBSM53metaG_FD_184331 | JGI IMG/M metagenome (GOLD analysis project Ga0207645, IMG submission 184331) | Miscanthus rhizosphere microbial communities from Kellogg Biological Station, Michigan, USA - KBS M5-3 metaG (SPAdes) (version 2) | ecosystem: Host-associated > Plants > Roots > Rhizosphere >...
CGCTGAAGCGAATTCCCTTGAGTCCCGCGTCGTGATCAACAAGGTGGAGCTCGTCGACCGGCCCGAAGTCGAGCGCAAGTTCGCGGACTACTCCGCCGCCGGGTACCCAGTGCACTTTACCAGCGTGAAGCAACGTCTCGGCCTCGACGAGCTGCACGATGCCCTCGCCGGCAAGACGTCGGTGCTCACCGGCCCCTCGGGCGTGGGCAAGTCATCGCTGATGAACTCGATGTATCCGGGACTCGACCTGCGCGTCGGCGAGATCAGCGAGTCGGTCAACAAGGGACGGCACACCACCGTCGGTGCGCTTCTCCATCCCTTACCCGACAAGGGATACGTCGTCGACTCTCCGGGACTGCGCGAGGTAGGAATGTGGGGGCTCGAGTCGGCGCACCTCGACGAGTGCTTCCGCGAATTTCGTCCGCACATTCCCGAGTGCCGGTTCGGAAACTGCACCCATCGCGTCGAGCCCGGTTGCGCGGTACGCGCAGCTGTCGAGAGCGGGGCGATCAGTGCGGAGAGGTACGACAGCTACTCGAGGCTGAGAGAGGAGATGGAGGATTCGGAGAGAAAACGGTCGCCGAAGTCCCTCAAGAGGAAGGGCTGATTTCAACCGTCCAATCAATCTGTAAATCCGGGCGCAGGGTCTCCCTCACCGAGCAGTACTTGTTCGTCGACAGCTCGATCGCGCGCAGGACTTTCTCCTCCTCCAGGCCCTGCCCGCTCATGCGGAAATTCATCGTGACGTGCCTGTAGCGACGCGGGACCGTGTCGACCCGCTCTCCAATCACATCTATCTCGAGCGACGTTAGCGGCGTCCGCTGCTTGGCGAGAATATCGATCACATCATAGGACACGCATGTCGCCAACGCGCTGAGCAGTGTCTCCGGCGGACTCTGTCCGGTTACGCCTTCGCCGTCGATGCGGGCAGTCGGTCCATTGGGCCGGCCAGCTTCGAACATGTGCTCACCAACCCACTGCACGTGAATGCGTGATGGCTTGGCGGGCGTTCTTGTCGCTGTCGGAGCGGTCACTTCTCCGGCCCCTTCTCGATTGGTGCGCGGACGGCATTCCCCCACTCCGTCCAGCTGCCGTCGTAATTTCTGACGCGATCGTAGCCGAGGAGGTAGGTGAGAACGAACCAGGTATGGGAGGAACGCTCGCCGATGCGGCAGTAGGCGATTATGTCGTCGCTTTTCTTGAGACTCTTCTCTCCTTCGTAGATTGCGCGCAGCGAGCTGGCTTCCTTGAAGCTTCCATCCAGGTTCGCGGCGCGTGCCCAGGGCACACTGCGAGCTCCCTTGATGTGCCCTCCACGCAACGTCCCCTCCTGGGGATAGTCCGGCATGTGCGTGCGCTGGCCCGTGTATTCCTCCGGCGAGCGAACGTCGATCAGTGGCTTGCCGGCGTCGGAGTGCTCGCGCACTTCCCTGAAGAAAGCGCGGATCTTCTCGTCGTTGCGTCTGGGAGCCTTGTAGTTGGTGGGCGCCAGCTTCGGCACATCGGTGGTAAATGGACGATGCTCCTGCTCCCACTTTATGCGCCCGCCGTCGAGCAGCTTGGCGTTCGTGAAGCCGAAAAGCTGAAAAACCCAGAAGGCGTAAGCAGCCCACCAGTTGTTCTTGTCGCCGTAAAAAACGACGGTGGTGCTGTCGTCGATTCCTTTCTCTCGCAGAAGCTTCTCGAACTCTTCCGGCGACACGTAGTCTCGCAGCACCGGATCGTTGAGATCGAGATGCCAGTCCACCTTTTGCGCGCCGGGAATATGTCCGGTGTCATAGAGGAGTACGTCTTCATCGCTCTCGATGATTCTGAGATTAGGGTCGTCGAGATGCTCCGCCAGCCAGTAAGTGCTGACGAGAACCTCAGGGTGGACGTACCCCTTGCTGGCAATGACTGGATCGATGGCCGTCGCGCTGGTAGCGATGCTTGCCCCCATTGTCGGCTCCTGGAAGTGAAGAGCTACTGCATAATCAGACCGAACGCCGCGTCGTGCAAGTGGAGTGGACGCCGCCAGCTATCTTTGCAGCATGAGTGATCGATCCACGCCGCAAATGGAGCCTTACTCTCGCCATGTGCTCGTATGCACCGGAGAGTTCTGCTCGCCCAATCGTCGCGGACGCCAGATCTATTCGCTGCTCGCCGAGCTGCTGCAGCGCGAAGATCTGCTCTTCGGGCCGGAGCGTGTGAAACGCGGCGAGACACCATGCCTTGGTGTGTGCACAGACGGCCCGATCGTGGTCGTGTACCCCGACGGCATTTGGTATTCGAGGGTGACGCCCGAATTGCTGGAGCGCATCGTCGTCGAGCATCTCAAGAACGGCCGACCAGTCGAGGAAAGTATTTTCCATCGCCTGTAGTTGAGCCTGCACTCGATAGCGGCACGCCAAATGCTTTTTTTGCTTAGCTCATTCCCAGGGAGGAGCTGTGGCGAGAAAAAGAGAGCTCATCGAGCCCAACGAAGGTGACAAGCGTTATGTACGGCGAGATGCGCAAGGGAAATTCAACGAGTCCGACGATGTTGGCCGTTCGCTGAGTCAGGACAAAAAACGCAGCGCGCGCACGACATCGAAACCGGGAGAGGGCGATCGGGGCGACAGGGCGAGCAGCGCTCGTGGTCGCGGATCCAGCTCCGGAAGCAGCGGCAATCGCGGCAGTCGGAGTCGATAAAAAACCCTCGGCTCTTCCGCACGTCACGGGCATGCGCCATGCGTTTACTATGATTCCCATATAGACGGAGGTGTACCGTGGCGCAGGACAGCAACCAGAATCCGACCCAGAACCAGAACGAACAGGATCTGAACCGCAGCGGAAAGAACGCATCCGGCGCGAGCCAGGGTGGGAGCTCCGGTGGCGGTTTTGGCACCAGCTCGGGTAGCGGCGGCAGCAGCAGCGGCAGCTCGGGCAGCTCGGGCGGGTCAGGAGGAACTGGTGGCGGCTTCGGATCGTCGAGCGGTGGCTCCAGTGGCGGCTCGACCGGCGGAAGCGGCGGCATGAAAGGCGCCGGTTCTGGGAGTAGCGGCGGATCGACAGGCGGCACCGGCAGCAGCGGTGGCAGCTCGGGTGGATTCGGCAACTCCGGCAGCGGATCCGGATCGCAGGGCGGCAGCTCCGGCAGTTCGAGTGGAAGCCGCGGCAGTAGCGGGTCGGGCGGAAGCTCAAATATCTGACGCTCGGCAACTCAACCCAGACGGGGCGGAAGCAAACTGCTTTCGCCCCGTGTTGCATCGTGTGCACTGCCGGCGGATTAGCGCGCGCTCGTTATAATGCCTTAACTTTCACTACAACAGCATCCGCCGCAGTGACCCCGCCCAACCCGTTCAATCCACGCAGACTCGCGCTTGGCGCGGCGAAAAAACTGATCTTCGAGAACGAGGACCCGGAGACCGCTCTCGAGCGCCTTGCCGGCCTCTCCTCGATCGACAATCGCGGCGCATCGGGCCCGGAGAGCACAGAAATGTCACGCACGCGCACCACGATCCTGAACAACCTCGACGAGATGTATCGTGAAGCATTCGAGCGGGCGAAAGCCACTGGGGACCAGAACCAGATGGCGACCCTCGATTTTGCCTACCGGCGGGAACAGCTCTACTTCGAGATCCTTCTCGACGTTCGCGACGCGCTTGAGCGTCGCCAGTAGTCGCCGTCGCGGCCCCCGGAGTGTGAAGTGAACTCACTCTGGGGCTGGATCGGCTTCAACCTGGTAGTCCTCGCCATTCTTGCGCTCGACCTCGGCGTCCTGCACCGCCGGGAGCAGAAAGTTTCCGTCAAGGAAGCAGCGACCTGGAGCGCTGTCTGGATAGCGCTCTCGCTCTCTTTTGCGCTGGCCATCTACCTGACGATGGGGAAGGAGTCAGGCCTGGAGTTCCTGACCGGCTACCTCATCGAGTACGCCCTGTCCGTCGACAACATCTTCGTCTTCGTGCTGATCTTCTCCTACTTCGAGGTGCCCGAGAAGTACCAGCATCGCGTGCTCTTCTGGGGAATCATTGGCGCTCTGCTGTTGCGCGGGATGATGATCGTCGCCGGCTCGGCGCTCGTCACACGATTCTCGTGGACCCTCTACATCTTCGGCGCGTTCCTGCTCATCACGGGCATTCGAATGGCGCTTCAGAAGGACGAGGTGGCGTACAATCCGAACCGCGATCCAGTTCTGCGGCTCACCCGGCGGGTGATTCCAGTCACCAGCGAGTACCGCGGCGACAGTTTCTTCGTTCGCGAGACTGCAGCCGATGGCCGCACCAGAGTGCAGGCGACGCCGCTGTTCATCGTGATGATCATCGTGAACACGACGGACATCATCTTTGCCACAGACTCGATCCCCGCGATCTTCGCCATCACGCGCGATCCATTCATCGTTTATACGTCGAACATCTGCGCCGTGCTCGGCCTGCGGGCATTGTACTTTTTGCTCGCCGGAGTCGTCGACAAGTTCGTCTACCTCAAGCTCGGCCTCTCCATCGTCCTGATTTTCATCGGCCTCAAGATGTTGCTCGAGGCGTTCATTCACATACCGATTATGGCGTCCCTTGCCGCAGTCGGCGTCGTGCTCGGCACCTCGATCTGGGCATCCGTGCGATGGCCCGGAGAAGGGCATTGATAATGCCCTCGGTTACCCGCAGCGGAAAAAGAACGTCTTTGCTGTAACCCTCCGCTTCACAACACAAAAATCAGGATTCAGATGAACATTATTTCACGCACAGCCATCGGTGTCGTGCTCGCCGTTACTCCGCTTGGCGTTGCCGGCGCGCAGGGCGCGGAAAAGGCGCTTGCCATGGATTTCCGGACGACAATTTCGATTCAGGGCATTCCCGATACCGCGGTAATGACCGGACATGCGGTCGGCAGCGTGGATCGGATGCGCCTTGAAGTCAAAGGCTCGTCGTCGCACGTGATTCCTATGGCAGGCGACAGTGGTGTCAGCATGATTGTGACCGACAGCGGCAAAACAATCACCTACCTCGACCCGCGCGAAAAACAATACATGCGCGTGCGTCCGGCGGAGATGATCGCGAAGGCACAGGAAAAGGGCGACCTCAAGATGGAGGTCTCTGAAACCGAGGCAAAGGTAGACAGCCTTGGTGCGGGCCCGATGATTCTCGGGCATCCCACCACGCATTACCGCGTCGCAACCGGCATGACGATGAAAGTCGACGCGATGGGGCAGCAGGAGATCGTTAAGCTCTCCAGTACCACCGACAGCTATTACGCCAACGACATCAAGGGTGTGCTCAACCCGTTCGCAACTCTGAGCGGCAGCGATATGGCCAATATGTTCGGCAGCGGCAGCCCGGAATTCGCAAAAAAACTGAAGGCTGCCCAGGCGAAGCTTCCCAATCGGACTCCGTTGCGCGCCTCGAGCTCCGCAACAATTGTCGCGCACGGCGAGGCACGCGTTACCACCACGAAGGCTGAAGTCACGTCTATCCAGTGGGTCGATGCCGATCCGAAATCGTTCGACGTTCCCTCGGGATACACTGCTTCACAATTATCCAGTACTGCCAGCGCGCGGGCAGACGCCAATCAGAAGTAAGCGGCGGCGCCAGGATGTAAAAAAGGGCGGCTCTGTCGAGCCGCCCTTTTTTGACGCTTGGGCAAAGACACGCCTTAATCCCAAGAAAGCACACACTAGTCCGAGGAATCTAAGACTTCGAATTCTGATGAGGGGCGAGCCTCGCGATACTCAACCTTGAGTGGAGGACCAGGCATCGTCACTATGTGCCGATCACTTGTATCCTGTCCAAAAGCAAACGCCATCAAGAGTCGATAACGACCATTAGTAAGCCTGGGATCAGCCTGCGGAAAAGTTTGAGGTTTCAGTGACGCCAAAACGGTGAAAGGGATTGTAATCGATCCGCCTGCCACGATCGATTGCCAGGCTGGGCAGCCCATACAGTTAGCGATCCAGACCGTCTGCCAGACAGAATCAATCAGACGCTGCGCTGCGATGTCGTAGACCCCTACAAATAGAGTGCGCCGAGTATCGTTCCGTACGATGGCGTGTACATCGAGTGAAATAAATTCCGAACTGCGATGGAACGAGACTGAATCTTCGACGACACGAAAGCTGACGTTGTTCAGCTCCGCCCGGTCAGTGTGAGAAACGCTAACGCAGGAGCTAAGGATCGCGATAATTAGCGACCCTGCCGCCGCTCGTACGAGAAGTTTCGAAGCTCCAGAACTCAGAATCTCGCGATCTCTTCGTAGGCCCGCTTGAAATCGTCGACTTGCGGAAGAATCGCATCCTCGAGTCGCGGAGCGTACCCGACGAAGGTATCTGTCGAAGCAATGCGCTTGACCGGCGCATCGAGCCAGGCGAAACACTCATCAGCGATAGCCGCCGCGATCTCGGCGCCGAATCCCCACGAGAGGGAATCCTCGTATCCCACGATGACGCGTGATGTCTTCTTCACCGACTCGAATACGGTCTCGCGATCCCAGGGGCTCAGAGTGCGCAAATCGATTACCTCAACCGAGATGCCATTTTCGGCGACCGCGTTGGCCGCCGTCAGCGCGCGCTGGACCGTCGCTCCGTAAGTAACGAGCGTCACATCAGTCCCTTCGCGAACGACTCTCGCCTTGCCGAACGGGATCATGAAGTTTGGCCCCGGATACGCCGATTTGTTGTAGATCTGGCGATAGAGGTGTTTGTGCTCGAGGAAAATCACCGGATCGTCGCAGCGGATCGCCGTGCGGAGAAGTCCGTTGGCATCGAGCGCGGTCGCCGGACAAACGACGCGAAGACCGGGGCAGTGCGTGAACAGCGTCGCACCGGTCTGGGAGTGATAGATGGCGCCGCGGATGTACCCGCCGTATGTCGTTCTCACGACGACGGGGGCCGAAAAATTGTTGTTTGAGCGCCACCGCATGGTAGCGAGCTCGTCACGCAGCTGCATGTAAGCGGTCCAGATGTAATCGAAGAACTGGACCTCCACGACCGGCTTGAATCCGCGTACAGCCAGTCCGATCGCGCGCCCCACAATATTGGCCTCGGCGAGCGGGGAGTTATAAACGCGTGAGCTGCCGAATTCCTTCTGCAGTCCCCAGGTGACCTTGAAGACGCCGCCTTTGCCTTTGACCTTCCCGAGATACTCTTCGCGTGAGACATCGGCGACATCCTGCCCGAACACAAGGATCTTCTGATCACGCCGCATCTCATCCTTCATGCAGGCATTGAGCAGATCGACCATCGTCGTCGGCTCACCTGAGAATTGCGGATCATCCTCGGTGTCGAACTGCTCGCTGGTCGGATCGACATCGGGCGAGTACACACCGTAATGGACGGTTTCCGGACCCGGCTGTGGCTGTGCCAGCGCGTCGTCAGTCGCGGCCAGTACCGCGGAGTCGACTTCCTTCTGGATCTGCTTGATCTCGTCTTCGGTCGCGTGGCCTTCGCTCACCAGCCATTTCGGGAACTGCGTTACGGGGTCGCGCGCCGCATCCGCCTCGCGCTCAGCCGGTGGGCGGTAGAGTTTTTCGTCGTCCGAAAGCGAATGTGAGTACGGCCTGATTACGTGCGCGTGCACAAGCGCGGGCCCTTTTCTTTGCCTGGCGTAATCGACTGCGCGCTGCAGCGTGTCGTAGCTCGCTAACAGATCGCAACCGTTCACTTCCTCGACGAAGAGGTTCGGAAACGAGCGAACGAGCTTTGAGATGCTGCCACCAGCGGTGTTGACTTCCACCGGAACGGAGATGGCGTAGCCGTTGTCCTCGACCAGATAAACGGCGGGGAGCTTGAGATTACAGGCGGTGTTCAGAGACTCCCAGAATTCGCCCTCACTGGTTTGTCCCTCACCAGTCGAGATGAAGACGACTTCGTCTTTCTCGAATCCTTCCGTTATGCTCAGCGCGCCGGCGCGAAGCGATGCTTCAGCCGATCCAACGCCCTGCAGGAACTGGGTTCCCGTCGGCGATGATGCGGACACGAGGTTGTATGCTTTGTGGCCCCAGTGGCTGGGCATCTGACGTCCACCAGATGCAGGATCGATCGCCGCACCAACCGCCTCGTACAGCATTTCAGCGGGCGTAACCCCGAGCATCAGGCAGAGCGCCCGGTCGCGGTAGTATGTGTAGAACCAGTCGTAAGCGGGCTTGAAGATCATCCCGGCGGCAGTGAGAACCGCCTCGTGGCCGGCGCCAGAAATCTGGAAGAAAATCTTGTTCTGGCCTTTCAGCTGAACTTCCTTGTCATCCAAACGGCGGGAGAGCAGCATGTTGCGATATGCGGCAACAAGCTGCTCGGGTGTAAGTCGGGTGCTGGGGGCGCCCGCCGACGATTTCCGATCGGGTAAGGTTCTGGTTGCCATAGTCTCCGGCGGGTGGGTCAGACTGCTCTTCAAAATAGCAGAAGGCGCGCCGGTCGGGCTATCGGAGCGGCCAATCCATGGCCGGCTTTCTGCCGGGATCTTGCTTCACCCCGTCAGCGAGGTTCGAAATGTCGGTTGCCAGGGTCAGTTCACTCGCCATAGCGACACTTCTCATAGCCTGTGCTCAGGGAACAACCGGAGGGCCCGATAGGCCGCCGGACGGGAAAATCATTTTTACCGGTGACAAGGATAAGGACTGGGCGCAGATAACAGACCTCGAGAACGAAGCAAAAGCCATCGTCAAAACCGATGGCTGCGACGCAGCTGCCCAGTGTCGGACTGCGCCCGTTGGCAGCAGAGCCTGCGGCGGCCCTCGCTACTATCTGGTCTATTGCTCGAAGACCACCGATTCAGCCGCCCTTTTCAGAAAACTCGAGCAAGTCGCCGCTGCCGAAGCCGAGTTCAATACCCGTTACCAGGTGGTGTCGACCTGCGAATTCAGAACGCCGCCCCAGGTCGGGCTGGTCGCCGGTGCTTGTCAGGCGCAGACGCAGCAGAGCGATCGTCCTTAGAAGGACTGCAACTGAACGGCAGAAAGCTCCAAGATTCAGAGTCTCAAGTCTCAAGCTCACGACGTCGGGACGTTTCGGAGCGGCACTCAGAGCCCAGGCTGCCGCGTGAAGTCGCTGTAACGCCACCGGGTAGGTCTCAGCGCAGTTGCTTACAGCTTGAGACTTTCAGTCTTACGGCTTTCTGCCGTTCAGTTGCAGTTAACCAACGGGGTTTCAGTAGTCGACCGGCCGCAGGTACGATTCGCCGATTCCCGTCGGGCTAAGTAGCGCCACGGTGGGAAGCTTTCTCTTCCAGTGAGTTCCGGCCAGACGCTTCCGCACCAGCTCCACTTTGTGCGGATCGAAATTACGTGAGATGAGCGCCGACGGACTGTAGCCGCTAATCAGCCAGTTCAGAATCTGGTCGGCCTCTGCGTAGCTGATACCGAAATCACCTTCGTCGGTCTGACCTTCGATCAGATCGGCAGAGGCCGGCTTGTTGACGATGACTTCAGGCACGCCAAGGTATCTCGCCAGCTGCCACACCTGAGTCTTGAACAAGTCGCCGAGCGGATTGATTGGCGGGGAATCATCGGCATGCCAGGTGAAGTAGCCGAGCAGGCGCTCGGTCTTGTTGCCGGTGCCGACTGGTAACGCGCGGTACTTCGCCGACTGATCGAACAGCACGATCATTCGCTCGCGCGCCATGACGTTGCCACGCCGCGCCGGGTCAGCGTCCTTCTCGTTGCCGAGATATCCGTCAACGGCCGGCGAAATGTCGATTGTCCTCGATTCAACTCCAGCAGCATCGATCACGAGCTGCGCATGCGCGAGCGAATCGGGATTGGATGTGCGGTAAGGCATCCTCACCGCAACGACGTTCCCCGGCCCGAGCGCCTTCGCCGCCAGGTACGTGGTTACCGCCGAGTCCACTCCGCCAGAGAGACCGACTACAGCCTTTTCGAAGTTGCGCCGCTCGAACTCTTCGCGCAGAAACGAAACCAGCCACCCAGCGGTCAGCTCCGGATCGATCTCGAGTGGCGGTGGCCCGCCGCGCGCTGTCTGTGCGCGCATAACAGGAAGAGGCTCAGTGCCATTCCGACTGGCGTTGTCGCCAGCTCCGGCTGGCGCCGTGCTTTTCGGTTTCTTTCCGCCCGTCGTCTTCTTGCCTCGATCGCCTTCCGGAGCGGGAAGCGTAGAGCGCTGGGTTTCCTCAGTGGACGGCGCATCGGCACGCTCACCATCGCCATGACGACCCGCGGCATTGAGCGGTCCGCTTTCCACCGACGAATCCTCGTAGTTGAGGATTGGCCGCTCTCCAGCCTGGATGCGATCGACGTTCCGCATCAGATGCGGCATCATCGTCTGCAGGTCGGTGAGCAGCGGCGTGTCCGAGCGGGCTCTGGTGATATCGAGTGGATCGAGCGAGATGGACATGATCGTCTCGTCCCACAGCGGCGCCTGCGCGCGCACCTCACCATGAGGGCCACAGATTATCGAGCCGCCTGAGAACGTTTTGCCGCCTTCCGTGCCGACAAGGTTGACGAGAGCGACGAACACTCCGTGCTCTTCGGCGATGTCCCGCGCCAGCCGCTCCCACCGTTTGAGATTTGCCGGAACCGGTCCCTCGTCCTCGCGGGGCCAGACCCCGCGCGCCGGCGACGCCGAGACCACGAAGATCATCGTCGCCCCGTCCAGCGCCGCAACCGTTCCGGTGAGGCTGTGCCAGGCGTCCTCGCAGATCAGCATCGCTGCCCGGCCCCAATCGGTGTCGAAAGCGCGAACCTCGAAGCCCCTGTCCACGAATCGCTCTTCGTCGAACAGGCCGTAGGTCGGCAGGAAGAGCTTGCGGTGGACGTGCCTGATGACGGGCTCATCGCCCCCCAGCGTCACATATAGCGCACTATTATAGAAGGCGTTGTTCCACACCTCGTAGAACCCAATGCACACATCGAGCGTCCGCGGTGTACTTACTGCGGAGGTGTATTGCGCCTGAAGGTCGCGCGCGAGCGCGCCGGCAGGGAGGGCGACATCGCGCACTCCACCTTCGACGAAGTATCCGCTCAGGGCAGTCTCCGCGAAAACGGCGACGTCCGGACGCGGGTCGAGTGAATCGATCTGCGAAAAAACTCCGGCGAGTCGGGCGAGATTGGCGGCGTAGTCGCCCTTGCGCGGCTTGAACTGAACGACGACGAGATGAATAGATCTATCCATCATTCTGAAGTTGCCATGACGCGAAGTCACAATCAACTATTGCGCGCGACACTCTGCGCATTGCTCGTGTTGATGCCCTCTGTAGCGGCTGCACAGCAGCAGACTCCCGCCGACACAGAGCCATGGACGATCGTTCCGATGCCCCAGGCTTCACTTGTCTTCGCGCGGGACGGGTCGCTGATTGGCGAGATCGGCAAGGAGATCCGCACCAGCGTCTCGATAAAGTCCCTGCCCAAATATCTCCCGCAGGCATTTGTCGCCGTGGAAGATCACCGCTTCTATCAACACGACGGCGTCGATGTAGTGGGCATCGCCGGCGCGCTCAAGGACAACATCTTTGGTGAGCGCCGCGGCGCCAGCACAATCACCCAACAGCTCGTCGGCAACATGCACCCGACGATCATCGATCGCACCGATCGCAGCCTCGGTCGCAAACTGAGCGAGCAGGCTGCCGCGCGCGAGATGGAGAAGCATTACAACAAGGATCAGATTCTCGAAGCATATCTGAATCAGATTGCCTTCGGACATGGCTGGTACGGCGTCGAGAGCGCGGCGCGCCACTACTTCGGGAAGAGCGCGGCGAAGCTGTCCCTCGCCGAGGCGGCATCCCTCGCTGCGATGCCGAAAGGACCGGCGCTCTACGATCCACTCAAATATCCCGATCGGGTTCTGAAGCGAAGAAACGTCGTGCTGTCGCTGATGGCGGATCAGGGGTTCATCACCCAGGCTCAGGCGGCAGCAGCCAAAGCAGCGAGACTCACCACGTCTCCGAACGGTGGTTACTCCGCGTACTCGCCGTGGTTTGTCGATGTCGTGCGAATCCAGGCGACTCGGGCGGGAATCCCCGTCATGCAGGGCGGATATCGGCTGTACACCAGTCTCGATCCGCTTCTTCAAAATGCGGCGACGAGTGCGCTCGCCGAAGAAAGCGCCGCGCTCGAGTCTCAGCCGGACTACGCGCATCCCAAATACAGCGCGCCAAAACCAGGCGCGAAGTCGACTCGCGAGACGGCCTACCTCCAGGGCATGGTCGTCGCGCTCGATCCCACGTCGGGCGACGTGCGCGCGCTCGTCGGCGGGCGCGACTACAACGATTCCCAGTTTGACCGCGCAGTCGATGGCATGCGCCAGCCTGGATCATCGTTCAAGCCGATCGTGTACGCGGCGGCTATCGCTGACAGCATTCCACCGAACGCACTGTTCGCGGACACAGCGCTGGCCATCACTCTGCCGAACAAGACGATCTACCGGCCGGAAAACTCCGACAGCCAGTTTCTCGGCACGATCAGTCTGCGTGAAGCGCTCGCGATGTCCCGCAACGTCGTCGCCGTTCAGCTTGGGATGAAGCTGGGGATGGATTCGGTCGCCAATCTCGCGCACCGAATGGGGCTGAACTCCGTTATCGCTCCATACCCATCGAGTGCCATTGGCGCTTCGGCGGTGCAGCCGCTGGATCTCGTCGCGACTTATACGACGTTCGCCAACCTGGGAACGCCGGTCGAGCCACGGTTCATATACCGTATAGAAGACAGCAACCGCAAAGTAGTATTCACGCGCGAAGTACGTGCCCTCGCACCGGCGCTGGATCCACGGGCGACTTACGTCGTGCGAGACATGATGCGGGACGTTGTCGAGCGCGGCACCGCAGCCAGCATCCGCCGCTACCTGCCCGCCTCGATTCCGGTCGCTGGCAAAACAGGGACGACGAACGACAATTCTGACGTCTGGTTCGTCGGTCTCACTCCCGACCTGGTGGCGGGCGTCTGGCTCGGCTTCGACAAGCCGACGACAATTGCACCGGGTGCGGCGGGCGGATCACTGGCCGCTCCCATCTGGGGCAAGATGGTCGCGCGTTACTATGCCGCGCGTCCCGACATCGTCACTTCGCGATCGGCCGATCCATGGGCGCCGCCAGTCGGCGTGATCTATGGTGACTTCGATCGCGAGACTGGCCAGCTCGCCAATGAGCAGACTCCGCCGGAGCGCCGCTACACGGAGTACTTCCTGGAGGGAACGGAGCCCGCGCCGCTCAAAGCCGATCCGTGGAAGCTGTTTGCCTGGGGGCCAATAGTCTTCTAGTTGGAAGGCGGAAAGCCTTCCGCCTTCCGCCTTCCGCCTAAGCCGCCCCCTTAATCTCCAACGGAGGCGCGTGCTCCCCCGGTTCCGCGGGTATAAGCGCGACCTCGAGAACCTGATTCAGCGTCTCGACCGGATGGAAGTCGAGCACCTTCCGCACTTCTTCCGGAACGTCTTCGATATCCGGCTCGTTCGCCTTAGGTATGATGATCGTCTTGATTCCCGCTCGATGCGCGCCGAGCACCTTCTCTTTCAGGCCGCCGATCGGCAGCACGCGTCCGCGCAGGGTGATCTCGCCGGTCATCGCCACATCGCGCTTCACCGGCCTGTCAGCCATTTCCGAAACCAGCGCCGTCGCGATCGCTATACCCGCCGATGGACCATCCTTGGGAATGGCACCCGCTGGTACGTGGATGTGCGCTTCGATGGCACCCAGCCTGTCGCGCGGGATACCAAGGGCCGCCGCGTTGTTGGTGGCGTAAGTGAACGCCGCACGCGCGGACTCCTTCATCACGTCGCCGAGCTGACCCGTGAGGATGAGTGAGACAGCGCCACCAGGCCCGACCTGCGCCGAGGTATCGCCCTCGCGATTTCCGTAGTACCGCCGAATCGAAGCCTCGACGAACATGATGTCGCCGCCCATCGGTGTGTAGTACATGCCCGTCGCGATGCCGACCTCGCTCTCCTCCATCGCGTGCTCCGGATGAACGCGTGGTCTGCCGAGCAGCTCGCGAACGGCTTCGGCATCGACGGTGTGCGCCACCGTTTCGCTAGCCGCGATCTTCCGCGCCAGCTTCCGTGTGACGGCGCCGATCTGGCGCTCGAGCTGTCTGACTCCGCTCTCGCGAGTGTAGTTCGAGACCACCGACATGATCGCGTCATCCGTGAACTGGATGTTCTTGTCGTTCAGCCCCGACTCCTCTAGTTGGCGGGGGAGAAGGTACTTCTTGGCAATCTCTGCCTTCTCCCGCTCGGTGTAGCCGGCAAAATCGACGACTTCCATGCGGTCGAGCAGCGGACCGGGGATGTTCTGGACGAAGTTCGCCGTTGCGATGAAGAGCACCTCGCTCAGATCGAACGGAATGCCAAGGTAGTGATCGGTGAAGTTGTCGTTCTGCGCCGGATCGAGCACCTCGAGCAAGGCGCTCGCTGGATCACCCTGGAACGACACGCCGAGCTTGTCCACCTCGTCGAGCAGGA
>Ga0207645_10002524_pt1 | contig 14329 bp, 9 predicted proteins | sample KBSM53metaG_FD_184331 | JGI IMG/M metagenome (GOLD analysis project Ga0207645, IMG submission 184331) | Miscanthus rhizosphere microbial communities from Kellogg Biological Station, Michigan, USA - KBS M5-3 metaG (SPAdes) (version 2) | ecosystem: Host-associated > Plants > Roots > Rhizosphere >...
GGTGGCGATTGGCCCCTCGGGCGCGGCCAACGCCGCGCTGCTGGCGGTCGCAATCCTGGCCACCTCGCGCCCCGATCTGCGCGCGAAGCTCCAAGTCTTTCGTGAGCGCCAGCGTGACGAAGTGCGGAGCTCGCGTCTCTGACATTGCGGATTGCGGATTGCGGATTGCGGATTCGATTGGGGATTGCGGATTGGGATTGGCGGATTGGTGGATTGATGACCCCAGCGTGAAGATGATGGCCAATCCCCCAATCCCCAATCAATCCGCAATCCGCAATCCGCAATCCGCAATGTCTCCGCCGACGGTTCTGCCTGGCTCGACCGTCGGCGTTCTCGGAGGTGGTCAGCTCGGCCGCATGTTCGCGATGGCCGCGCGCCGTCTCGGCTACCGCGTCCACACGCTCGCGCCCGAGCATGACACGCCGACCGGCCAGATCGCGGACGTCGAGATCAACGCGAACTACGACGACATCGACGCCGTCGCCGCCTTTGCGCAGAACGTCGACGTCGTCACCTTCGAGTTCGAGAACGTGCCGGCCGCCGCTGCCGCCGCCGCCGAAGCCCACGCCATCGTCCGGCCGAACGGCCGCGCGCTGGCGGTCGCGCAGCATCGGGTGCGCGAGAAGACGTTCCTCCAGGAGCACGGCCTGCCGGTCGCGCCCTTCGTACGCGTAGCCAGCGACGCGGACCTGGCGCGCGCGCGCGACGAGATCCGGTGTCCAGCCGTTCTCAAGACCGCCTCGTTCGGCTACGACGGGAAAGGCCAGGCCGCGGTTGCGAGCGCCGGCGATCTGGCCGCCGCATGGGACGCGCTCGGCCGCCGCGAAGCGGTGCTCGAAGCCTTCGTCGATCTGCAGTGCGAGATTTCAATGATCGGCGCGCGCACGCCGGACGGCGACTGGTCGCCGTTCGGGCCGATCGAGAACGAGCACGTCCGCCACATCCTCGACGTGTCGGTCGTCCCGGCGCGCGTCGACGAGAAGACCGCCGCGCTCGCCGTCGACGTGACGCGCCGCGTGATGGAGGCGCTCGATTACGTCGGGCTCTTGTGCGTCGAGTTCTTCGTGACGCGCGACGGCGCGCTCCTGGTCAACGAGATCGCGCCGCGTCCTCACAACTCCGGGCACCTGACATTCGATGCGTGCCGCACCAGCCAGTTCGAGCAGCAGCTGCGCGCCATCTGCGGGCTGCCGCTCGGGTCCACCGAAATGCTCCAGCCCGCGGCGGCGATGGCGAATCTCCTCGGCGATCTCTGGGAAGGGGGCGAGCCACGGTGGGCGGCGGCCCTGGCCTACCCGGACGTCAAGCTTCACCTGTACGGTAAGGGGTCGCCACGGGCGGGAAGAAAAATGGGCCACCTGACGGCGCTGGCCGCTTCGGCTTCCGAGGCGAAAGCCCGCGTCCTGCAGGCCCGTGCAGCGCTGACCGGCTGAGCCGGCATACAAATATGAAAGCGCGGGTCCGGGCGCGGGAATTGCTTCGGTTGGAAGCATGTCGCGCGGACTCGGCCGTAGCGTGCTGGTAGCCTCCTTCGCCGCGATGCTCGCGGCGCACGTGGGCGCCGACGGCCCCGCGAATACCGCGCCGCCGATTCTCCAGCGTTTCCTCTCGCTCGGCGACCCGACCCCCACCCAGTACCGCGCGCTGCGCCACCTCGAGGCGCGCAACGAGAAGTTCGAGAAGAGCGCGTGGATGGACGTGTGGACCGAGGGCGATGCGTCGGGTTTCCGTTACGCCATCGTCTCGGAAGACGGCTCCGAATACATTCGATCGAAGGTCTTCCGCGCCACGCTCGAGACCGAGCGCAAGATGTGGGCGGCCGGCACGCCGGATCAGGCGGCGCTGACGCCGGATAACTACGTCTTCGAAGAGCGCGGCGCCCAGCCCGACGGCCTGACGCTGCTCGCCGTGACGCCGCGCCGCAAGGACGTGCTGCTGGTCGACGGGTCGATCTATCTCAACCCCCACGACGGCGAGCTGGTGAAGATGGAAGGGCGGCTCTCCAAGTCGCCGTCGTTCTGGACCAGGCGCGTGGAGATCGTCCGCTGGTATCGCCGCATCGTCGGCTTCCGGATGCCGACCTCGCTCGAATCGACCGCCAACGTGCGCATCGCCGGCGTTTCGACCTTCCGAATGAGCTACGAGTACGAGAGCATCAACGGCCAACGCGTCGGCAACCCACAACCGCGCACCCTCGCACGAAATGACACGGCTCCCCGCCAGCCGTGACAAGTCGCTGCGAAATCTCCTTTACCATCGAACGACGAGCCTGAAAATCCGCCCGCTGATCGCCTTGCTGCTCCTGGCGTCCGCGTTCGCGGCCATGCCGCACGCGCAGCCGGCGCAATCGAGCTCTGTCCACATCGAACGCGTCGTCGCGCGCAATGATCCGCCTCCGTTCCAGTACCGGGCGCTGCGGCGCCTCGAGGCGCAAAGCGACAAGCTCGGCAACTCCGCGTGGCTCGAAGTCTGGACCGAAGTCGATCCGGCCGGCGGGTTTCGTTATCAGACGATCGCCGAAGGCGGCTCAGGCTTCGTGCGCGGCAAGGTCCTGAAGCCGTGGCTGGAGAACGAGAAGAAGATGTGGACCGCCGGCGATCCTGAGCGCGCCGCGTTCACCCACGAGAACTACACCTTCGACGATCGCGGCCTCACCCCTGACGGTCTCGTAAAGCTCGCGGTGAAATCGCGGCGGAAGGACCTGCTGCTGGTCGACGGGTCGATCTTCGTCAACCCCCACGACGGCGATCTGGTGCGTGTCGAAGGACGGCTGTCGAAGACGCCGTCGTTCTGGACGCGGCGGGTCGAGGTCGTCCGCCACTACCGGCGGATTCAGGGCGTGCGCGTGGCGGTGGCGATCGAATCGGTGGCGAGCGTGCTGATTGCGGGTCGATCGACCTTCAAAATGACCTACAACTACGAGACGATCAACGGCCAGTCGGTGGGATCGCCGCAGCCCTGATCGAAGGCGCCGGCGGGCGTCCGCGAACCCGGCGGCCGCTGAGCGGCAGCAAAAAGACCGCGAAACGCAGACCTTTTCGCGCCCCCCCGGAAAACTCCCCTCGTTTCCTTCCGGTTTCCGCCACTTTCGGGCATCAGCCGTGGCACTCCCGTTGCTCAGCCTAGGGTCCGCCAATATCAAACGCGGGTCTACGGCGTGCGACTCGTGTCGGGTGGGAGAACCGTGGAACAAGCCAGCGACATCAAGGACATCAGGATCGTTCTCGCCGATCGTCAGGAGATTTTCCGCGAGGGGTTGAAGCGCCTGCTCGAATCCGAGCCCGGCTTCGTGGTCGTCGGCGGCGCGGGAACGCCCCGCGACGTCCTGCAGCTCGTCGTCGATCTCGATCCCGACGTGATGCTGCTCGACCTCGGGCTGCACGGCAGCGACAGCCTGGAGATTCTCAAGGCGCTGGCGCAGAAGCCGTACCGCGTCCGCACCATCGGCCTGAGCTCGAACATCGAGGAAGAGCGGTTGACAGCGGCGCGGCGGCACGGCGCGCGCGGCACCTTGCGCAAGGAGGCGGCGGCGCCGCTGTTGTTCAAGAGCATCCGCGCCGTGGTCGACGACGAAACCTGGACGTGCCCCGATCCGGGTTCGGCAGCTGCGGGCGAGATGCCGGCCCCGGCCGGCACCAGCGTCGCCGAGCAGGCGAAGAAGTTCCGGCTGACGCGCCGCGAGATGGACATCGTCTCCGCCGTCGCCGCCGGCGAATCGAACAAGGGGATCGCGCAGCGCCTCTCGCTCAGCGAGGACACCGTGAAGCACCACGTCTCGCACGTCTTCGACAAGCTGGGCGTGTTCTCGCGGCTCGAGCTGGCGATCTTCGCGTTCAATCACGATCTGGTGGCGGACATCGCCGAGCTGTTTCGTTAGCTATCGCGTAGCGCAGGCCTTCAGGTCTGCCTCGGCGGCAATGTTCTGACACGCTCGACCTAGACCGGCAGGAACGAGACCCATGGAGAACTCGCGCGTCATCCAGATCGTGCTCGCGGATCATCAGCTGATCTTCCGCGATGGAATGAAATCGCTGCTCGAGGGGCAGCCCGACTTCGCCGTCGTCGGTGAAGCCGGCACCGCGACGCAGACGCTGCGGCTGGTCCGCGATCTTCATCCCGACGTGCTGGTGCTCGACATGGCGATGCCCGGCGGCGGGCTGGCGGTGTTGAAGAAGCTCACCGCGATGCCGCAGCCGGTGCGCGTGATCGCCCTCGTCCCCGCGGCCGATCGCGAGACGATGATGACGGCGCTCTCCAACGGCGCGCGCGGCGTGATCGGACGCGAGACGACCGCGGCGTTGCTGGTGAAGAGCATCCGCACCGCGACCACCGATCAGTACTGGATCGGACGCGACGACGTCGGCTTGATCGTCGAACAGATGCGGCGGCTGACGCAGCAGGCCGAGGCCGAGCAGCACGCGAAGCGCTTCCGCCTCACGCGCCGCGAGATGGACATCGTCACCGCCGTCGCCGCCGGCGAATCGAACAAGGGGATCGCCGAACGCCTGTCGCTCAGCGAAGACACCGTCAAGCACCACGTCTCGCACGTCTTCGACAAGCTCGGCGTCTACTCGCGCCTCGAGCTCGCGGTGTTCGCGATCAACCACAAGCTCGTCAAGGACGTGACCCTCGCTTCGTGATCGATGACAATTTCTGACGTTCTTCGTTCGCAAAAATCGAGTTTTTGAGTGAGCCGCATTCGTCCACGATAGTTAGAGGCGTCCCCCACCCACCGGCTATTTCCGCGTTGCGCTGCGTTTCTTAATCTAGACCCTCGGCGCATTCATGCGCCTGCTTCCGCGCCGCGCATCCGCGCTCGCGCGGTGCTTACTTTCAATCCAGGGAGGAAACCCGCGATGCGACCATCGAACGCTACTCGTGTCGGCAGCGGCACGAGCCGTCTGATATCTCTGTCGGCGCTCTGCGCCGTTCTCGCTATTTCCGGAGCGCCGTCGATGCTCGCCCAGGCGCCTGCCGAGCCGCTGCTGGTCGTCGCCAACGGGATGTCATCGGTCGGCTTCGGCAGTCAACCGATCGGCGTGACGGCCATGCCGAAGGCCGTGCTGCTCCAGAACGCCGGCACCGCCAGCATGACCTTCGGCAATATCGACATCACCGGCGTCAACGCCGCCGACTTCGCCATCGCCAGCAACGGCTGCAGCACGCTGGCGCCCGGCGGCACCTGCTCGATCACCGTGCAATTCAAACCGTCGGGACCTGACGCTCGCAATGCACGGCTGCGCGTCGTCGACAACGCGTCCGGCAGCCCGCACCTCATTCCGCTTCTCGGCAACGGCATCGACCCGGCCGCGCGCCCGAAGATCATCGGGCCGATCGATGCCCGTACCGGCTACCCGAAATCCATCACCGATCAGAACGGCGTCACGCTCGACCTCTGCTGGGACGATCCGGCTTTCTGTCTGACGACGCTGCCCGATCCGACGCAGCCGCCGGCGGTGCGCGACGACGTGGTGAACTTCCCCGACGAGTCGTTCTGGTACTCGGCGGAAGCGCAGATCGATCCGTGGCCGCTCGGCAAGCGCGCGCTGCTGGTGATCGCGCAGGAAGCCGCATTCGTCGGCGACCTGGTCCCCGGCGGGCAGGCGATGTTCGGCCGCATCCGCATCCGCGTCGACGGCTTGAAGCCGCTCACCACCTACCGCTTCACGCATCCCTACGGACGCGATCTCATCACCACCGACGATCTCGGCGAGATCTTCTCGACCGAGGACATCGGCTGCCTGTCGACGCCGTGCGACTACAGCCTGGCGCTGACCTCGCGCGTCTGGCCGTTCCTCAAGTGGGATCCCGCGGTCGCGCCGGCGCCGCCGGCCGGGTACCTCGGCGACTTCAACGTGCTGCACCCGGTCGTCGGCAGCCCGATTGGCCAGAACGTGTTCCGGATCGAAGAAGTCGACGGCAACAACTTCCGCTTCGTCGCCGAGACCAACCTCTTCGCCCTCTCGGGCAAGCTGGGCGGCGCCTCGACGACCCCGCCGCCGCCGCCGCCGGCCACCTCGATCGTGCCGGACGTGCTGCTGCTGCTGCAGGGCGACGCGCAGTCGTCGATTACCGCAGCGGGGCTGACCTTCGCCGTGACCAGCGCCAGCAGTTCGACGGTGGCGGCTGGCCGCGTCATCAGCCAGAGCCCGAGCGGTGGCGTCAGCGTGCCCTCGGGCAGCGCCGTGGCGCTCGTGGTGTCGAGCGGTCCCTCGCTCGTGACGGTGCCGAACGTCGTCGGCCAGACGCAGGCACTCGCGCAGGGCAGCGTGACGTCGGCGGGCCTGACCAACGGCCCCGTGTCGACGGCGAACCACGCGACGATTCCTGCCGGTTCGGTGATCAGCCAGGTGCCGGCGGCAGGCATCCAGGTGGTGCCGGGCACGGCGGTCTCGCTGGTCGTGTCGCTCGGCCCGGCGCTCGTCGCCGTGCCGAACGTCGTCGGCCAGACCCAGGCGATCGCGCAGGGCAGCATCACCGCGGCCGGCCTGGTCAACGGTGCGGTGTCGACGGCGAACCACGCGACGATTCCGGCGGGTTCGGTGATCACCCAGACGCCCGTGGCCGGCCTCAACGTCGCGCCCGGCACGTCGGTCTCGCTGGTGGTCTCGCTCGGGCCCGGCACGACCTCGCAGCCGCCGACGGCGATCGCCAGCGGCTTCTCTGACGGCACCGGCGCTCGCAGCGTGACGATCAGCACGAGCGCGCCGGGCGCGGTGCTGGTGGCGCTGGTCGCGTCGGACGGTCCGACCACCGGCGCCAACAACCAGTTCATCACCGTCGCCGGCGGCGGCCTCGCCTGGACGCGCGTCCAGCGCGCGGCGGTGCAGCGCGGCGTGGCTGAGATCTGGACCGCCACGGCGCCTGCAGCGCTGACCACTGCCGCGATCACCGCGACGCAGTCGGTGACCACGGTGCTCGGCGCTCCGGTGAACCAGTCGCTCTACGTCGTCGCGTTCGCCAACGCGAGCGGCATCGGGGCGTCGAACATCGCCAACGGCGCGACCGGCGCGCCGCGCGTGACCGCGGTCACGCAGGGCGACGGCTCGGCGATCTACGGCGTCGGCATCGACTTCGATCGCGCGGTGGCGCGCACGGTGCCGACCGGCCAGACCAAGCTCCACGAGTTCCTCGCCCCGAGCGGCGACACGATGTGGATGCAGATGCTGAACGCGACGACCGCCCCGGCCGGGACGACGGTGACGCTGAACGACACGGCGCCGACCGCCGACCAGTGGAACTTCGCCATCGTCGAGATCAGGAGATAGCTCGGAGACTCAGAGGGCTCGGAGACTCGGAGGGGGCCGGGAGAAATTCCCGGCCCCCTTTTTTTGCGCCGCGATGAAGAACTCAACGGTGATTGCACTTTCGAAATGCGTTCCGATTAACACCAATTGTAAAAACGCACAGCTAACGAGATGAGCTCCGTCGCGCGTGATGATGAGCCGTGACTCGTCACCGCCAGCGGCCGCGCGAATGCGTCCATGGGTCCGCGTTGTCGTCGGTGTCCTGTGCCTCGTGTCGCAACACTCTCACGAGAGCTCGAGTGGTGACATCGACGCCACGGCGTGGCGTTCGCCGTGCACTGGCTGCGCGCGGAGGAACGTCTAGATGAGCGAAACGCAGAAAGTCAGATTCCGCGGACGATGGTGGTTCGCGGGTGCCGTTGGCCTCTGGGTGATCGCGCTGGTCGTCTCGGCCGTGCAGTTGCGCGGCGCCCCGCTGCAAACGGCCGCGTTCACGGCGACCGTGCTCAGGCCGTCGCTGCCCGAGGCGCCTTTCGATCTTCGATTCTTCAGCGGCGCGGTCAAGACCAACTCGCGCGGCGAGATCATCACCGGCTTCACCAGCGATCCGGTGAAGCGGCTGGTGGGTGCTGAATCAGCCGGCACGCGCGCCGGGCTCGAGCGGTTCACCAAGATTATGTTCGGCGTCGGCTACTTCGACGGCCGCCCCGATCCAGGCACGCGCCTGGACCCCAATAACCAGCAGGTCAACAGCGGCAACCAGCACTGGCCATTCGTGCCGCAGCCGTTCCGGAGCTGGCCGAACTCGCTGGCGCTGACGCCGGACGGCTCGAAGCTCTATGTCACGCTGCCGGGCCGCGAAGGATATCCGGACTGGCGCGTCGCCTCGGTCGACACCGCGAGCCGCCGGGTGCTGCGGTGGATCAACCTGAACGTGACGGGTCAGCCGCGCGGCACGCGGCCGGTCGGCGTCGCCGTTTCGCCGCTCAACACCGCGATCTATCCGCGCCCCTACGCCGTCGTCGTCAACATGTACGCGAACTTCGCGAGCGTGATCGACACCGGCAACGACGCGGTGCTCGGCCAGTTCGAAACCGGGTTCTACGGCGAGAAGGTGATCTTCAACGCCGCCGGCACGCGGCTGTACACGACCGATCGCTTCAAGGATCAGGTGCGTGCGTTCCGGATCGATCCGGGTCCGACCTTCACGCAGATCGCCGAGATTCCCACCGGCACGACCGATCTGGATCGCGCAAATCCGCGTGACCTCTCGATCAACAGCAACGGCACGACGCTCTACGTCGCCAACACGCTGGGCCACACGATTGCGGTGATCGACATCGCCGGCGACGCCAACACGCTGACCGGCACGATGCCGGTCGGCGGCCTCGCCACCGACGTCAAGATTGCCGGCCGGTGGGGGATTGTCTCCGGCCACGAGACCAACAGCACGATGAATCAGCCCGAGACCGGCCACGGCCTGCCGAAAATCGTCGGCGGCCAGGCGATCCGCAACACCGGCGCGCCGCTCGGCTACACGCCGGTGATGTCGGACGCGACGCGCGCCACCACCTTCGACGATCTCGGCAGCGAGCTGAACATATTCGACACCACCACGAACCAGTTCGTTCGTCGGTATGTCGACTTCGAGCGCGATCGGTCGATGCTGGCGGTCCCTGGCGCGATTACCGACCTTGGCGACCACACGGCCGACCAGAAGATCATCCATGGCAGCGGACCCGAGCAGATGTTCGTCAGCGGCGACCTGCTGTTCGTCGCGCAGCTGCACTCAGACAAGGTCGAGGTCTTCCGGATTTCACAGACGACGGGGACGCTGACCGAGCTCGGGATGGAGTTCACCGGCGGCATCACGCCGCAGGGCGTCGCCGTCTCACCCGACGGCCGCACCGTCTACGTCGCCAACATGCAGACCGAGGACGTCTCGTTCCTCGGCGTCTCACCCGCCGGCGCACTCACGCGCCAGGGCTTCCTCACCGTCGGCGTCACCGGGAGCACGCCCGATCCGGTCAAGGGCGGCAACGGCCAGAACCTCTTCGCCACGCACGAGGAAATCGGCCTGCGCTGGCTTTTCACCCAGTCGTATTCGGACGACGGCCAGAAGTCGTGCGGGCACTGCCACTGGCAGAGCCGCCACGACGGCGGGCAGTGGAATGTCGGCGGCAACGCGATCGGCGGGCCGAAAATCTGCCCGTTGAACAAGGACACGTCCGACAACTGGCCCGAGTGGTTCGAGGGGCTGAGCAGCGACATGAACTCGTACCTGTCCTCGTGCAACGGCGAGCTGGTCGTCGCCGAGCGCAGGACCGCGCTCTTCCCGCAGGAGGCGCTGGCCGATCGGCTGCGCGCGCGCGACGCGTTCGTGCTGGAGAAGACGGCTGAGAACTCGCGGGCGATCGGGCGGCCCGAGCTTTCAGGCAAGGCCTTCAGCATCGGCTTCTACGACATGGGCTTCCTGCAGATCCTCTGGACGCAGAACGAGACGCGTCTGATGCCGAACCCGCTGCGCCAGGCGCCGCAGGGCACCGAAGCCGCGCTGGTCGCGACGGGCAAGGACCTCTTCACCAAGGAAGTCAACCAGGGCGGAGCCGGGTGCGCGAGCTGCCACCACAACGGCAACAAATCCACCAACGGCGTCGTCGACGACACCTTCCAGGACTTCAACGTCCACGAGCCTGGCGTCGTCGCCGAGATTACGGTCGACAACGAAGGGCCGTTCACGCGGCTGAACAACGACTACTTCTTCAAGGCGTTCATGCCGCCGCAGGACCTCGGCGGCCGGCAGAACATCTCCAGCCGCAACACCAAGCACCTGCGCTCGTTCTGGGACAGCGTGCCGCGCTGGCTGCACCACGGCGACGCGCACTCGATGCGCGAGATCCTGCTCGGTCCCGACTCGCCGCTCCTGCAGCCGAAAGAGCGCGGCTTCAACTTCCGCACGGTCCGCACCGATCACAGCCGCGTCACCGCGTTCGACTTCCTCGGCGGGCCGGAGATCCGCCTGCCGACGGAAGTGCCGATCACCTTCGCCGATTCGAGCGACGACGGCAGCTGCACGCGGCTGGCCGGGGATGGCAAGGGTCCGATCTGCGTCAGCCTGGACAGCCCGTTCGTGAAAAAGGCCGGCGCGGATCCAGCCTACGACGCCCTGGCGTATCCGGAAGGACGGCTGGAGATCGACCAGCTCGGTACGAAAAACGTCGCGCCGCTCATCGTCGGCGGTCACATCAACCCGACGCTCGCGGCCAACCACATCCGGGTGATCCCGGATACGCACGGCAAGACCTCGCACCTCAGCGCGGCGCAGGTCGAGGCGTTGTCCACCTACTTGAAGTCGCTGCAGAAATAGGAGGGCGTTCGGAGCGTCGTTCGTATCACGCAGTCACGCGTGTTCCGCTGTCTGGAGAAAGGGGACGGCCGAGTGGGGGCCGTCCCGCTTTCGCAAAAAGCAGGTTCGGGGTTCGGGGTTCTCGGTTCTCTGTTTCAAGTCTCGATCGGCAGGTCGACTGGTTCCGGCGCGGCGGCGTTGACGAAGCGCAGCAGCGCCGTTGCGGGCGCGTCGTACTGCAGTTGGAACAACCCGCCAGAGGTCGCGCGCGTGCGCCCGATCGCCTCGTCGCTCGAGCCGCGGTGCGCGGTTACTTCCCAGTCGAGCGGTCCGCCGGCCTTCCTCGCGATGATCTGCCCCGACACGGAAACCGCGGCGCCTTCGTCGAGGACGAGGAGCTGCACGTCGATCTCGCCGCCGGGCACGGCGAAGCGGAGGAACCGCGGCGGCGCCGCGACAACCGCCTGCGGATCGTCGTCGAACGGCGTGCGGCGCGTCTCGCTCGAGAAGAGGCTGTCGACGCCGGCGAGCGCGCGGCGGTCGGCCGCGTCCGCCGTGAACAGCGCGATCGCCTCCTCGACGACGTCGTCCGGGACCTCGCAGTCGACCTCGGCCGCCGCCATCTCGGCGAGCCGCGTCAGCCGCTCGGCCGTGTGCTCGCAATGCGAGCAGGCCTCCAGGTGCTCGCGCACCTGTTCGCGCGCCGCGGCCGAGCCGAGACCACGGACGTAGTCGACAAGCGTGCCGAAGGCGACGTGTGTCACAGAGGGGTATGTCCCCGGCTCCGGACCAGAAGCATGGCCGATGAACAGCCGGTCGAGTGCGCTCAGTATAGGCAGAAACGCCGTCGTCACCATGAGGGTGTCGCTGGTCAGGCCTCGGGGACACGCGTTGCACAGCATTGTTCGGCGCCGCACGGCGCGGCGCCGGCCCTGAGCGACGTCGAAGGGCCTGTCCCGAGCGAAGTCGAGGGGCCGCCGTCGAGGATGCGCTGCAGCTTCTTGAGGCAGCGCGAGCGCGTCAGCCCGATCGACCCGGTCGCCAGCCCGAGCCGCTGGGCAACGACCTCGTACGGCAGCGGCGGGTCCTCGTAAAAGAGCAGCCGGACCAGCACCTGGCATCGCGGCGGCAGCTGATTGATCGCCGACCGCATCGCATCGTCGCGCTGCCGCACCTCGAGCTCAGTGGACGGCGGTGTCGTGAGCGATTCGAACGCCGCGTCGGCGTCGGCACCCTCGCGCTGCGCGCGTTTCACATAGCTGCGCTTCCAGTGGTAGGCCTGATGCGCCGACACGGTCATGATCCACGAGCGCAGGCTCTGCTGGTTGCGCAGCCGCGGCAGCGAGACGAACAGCTCGGCGCAGACCAGCTGGAACACGTCCGCGGCGTCGGCGCTGTTCGCGCCGTAGCGCCGGGCGAAGAAGTACATGATGTTCTGGTAGCGGCGAATCAGAACTGCCCATGCCGGCTCGTCGCCTCGCAGGCACGCCTGCACGAGCTGCTGATCGCTCCATTCGGTCATCGGCGCCGACAGCGTCTCGACGTCGTGCAGAACGAGCGGCGACGCCTCGGCGGCAGGGCCGTATCCGTTCAGATTCGCGTGTGAATTGATCATTCGAAAGCTCCACCCCTTCCGGCACATGCGGCCGCTGAAGAGGTGCATCGAGGGTAAGGCCTGGGGGGAGGGCGATCAACGCGGAATACGGCGTTTTCAGGCCTGAAATCGCGTATTTCGAGGTCCGGAGGCGGGTCTTTAATGTGCGTCTAACGAAGGCCGGTTTGCCGCGTCACGCGCGCGACGCGACGAAGGCGCCGATGGTCGCTTCGAGTGTCGTGAGGCGCAGCGGTTTGGGCAGGAAGCCGTTCATGCCGGCCTCGCGGCAGCGGGCTTCGTCGCTCTCCATGACGTTGGCGGTCAGGGCGAGGATGAACGGCGCGGCGCCGCGCTCGACTTGCTGCCGGATGCGCCGCGTCGCCTCCAGGCCGTCGATGTCGGGCATCTGCACGTCCATCAGGATGAGATCGTAGGCGCGCTGCCGCGCGCGCTCGACCGCCTCGATGCCGCCCGCCGCTTCGTCGGCCTCGAGCCCGAGCTCCTCGAGCATCATGCGGACGACGCGGCGGTTGGCGTCGTTGTCCTCGACGAGGAGGATGGCCAGCGACTGCCGATCGAACGGCCGGTCGTGGAGCGCGGCGCCCTCGGCGGCGACGACCGATCTCGATCCGATCGCTTTCACCAGTTCCTCGTGAAGCGCCTGCGCCCTCACCGGCGTCGACACCACGCGACCCGGCGTCACGCGCTCGCCTTGTTCGGCCGGGCGCCGCACGACGGCGACGGTCGGCGCATGCTGCAGGCCCCAGCGTTCGCGGTTCACCAGCAGCGAGGCATAGAGGGCTCCTTGATCGGTCGACGCGTCGACGACGATCGCGTCGATGGTCGCGCGGTCGGCCGCCTGTGCGGGATCGCCGCCGAGCTCGGTCACGTTGACCTGCCAGGCGTCGAGCAGCGAGCGCACCTGCCGGCCGACGATCCCGGTGCCGAGTCTGACCGCGACGCGCGACCCGGCCAGATCGTCGCGTGCCAGTGCCGATGGCCCCGCGCTCTTCGCCGTGAAGATAAAGGTGAAGGTGGAGCCCTCGCCTTCGCGGCTGTCGACGGTGAGCGAGCCGCCCAGCAGGCGGCTGAGGCGCTCCGAGATCGCCAGCCCGAGCCCGGCGCCGCCGACCTGACGCGAGGGGCCGGTGTCGAGCTGACTGAATCGCTGAAACAGCCGGTGCTGCAGATGCGCCGGGATCCCGGCGCCGGTGTCGCTGACGCGGATCGTCACGGTGGCCGCCTCGCCGTCGACGGTCGCGGCGGCTCGCACGGCGACCTCGCCCGACTCGGTGAACTTGACGGCGTTCGACAGGAGATTGATGAGCACCTGGCGCACGCGATCCTCGTCGGCGTAGACGTCCGGCAGGCCCGGCTCGATGACGTAGCCGATCTCGAGCGCTTTTCGCGCCGCCGCCTCGGTCACGGTGTCGAGCGCTTCCTCGATGACGTGACCGAGCGAGAAGCGAGTCGGGGTCAACGCCATCAGTCCCGCTTCGATGCGCGAGTAGTCGAGCACGTCGTTGACGAGGCTGAGGAGGACGGTGGCGCTGCTGCGCAGCATGCGCACCAGCTCGCGCTGGCCGGTGGCGAGGTCGGTCGCCTTCAGCAGATCGGCGGTGCCGATCACGCCGGTGAGCGGCGTCCGCAGCTCGTGGCTCATCGTCGCCAGGAAGTCGCTCTTGACCCGCGCGGCGGCTTCGGCCGCTTCGCGGCGGTTGAACAGGTAAATGCCGATCGCGGTGCCGAGCAGGGTGCCGACCACCATGATGCTGAGACGGGTGATGTCCGAGTTCGCGCGCTCCCGCTGCTCGGCGACCTGCCGCTCGGCGTCGGCGTCGAAGGTGCGCTTCATCTCGGTGATCGCCGTCAGCATGGCTTCGAAGCGGTGGCCACCGTCGCGCTCGTCGAGCGCCACGCCTTCGTTGACGCTGCCCTCGAGGATCAGGCCGATCACCTCGTCGCGCACCGTCATGTAGCGCTTCCACGCGTCCGCAACCTTCTGCAGCGCCGCGCTCATGTGCGGGTTGTCGAGCAGCGCGGGGCGGCTGTCGAGCAGCTTCTTCACGCGGCCCTCGGCCGCGCGCGATTGCTCCACGTACGCAAGCTGGCGATTGGCGTCGTTGGTGTGCAGCGCATAGA